>Ga0209400_1002188_pt1 | contig 15013 bp, 31 predicted proteins | sample M_130807_EF_Meta_FD_187313 | JGI IMG/M metagenome (GOLD analysis project Ga0209400, IMG submission 187313) | Freshwater microbial communities from Lake Montjoie, Canada to study carbon cycling - M_130807_EF_MetaG (SPAdes) (version 2) | ecosystem: Environmental > Aquatic > Freshwater > Lake... | reverse complement strand
ACACATTAAAGATGTGAAGTATGTAAAGTTATCGCCATCAATTAGATGTAGTGGATACTTTGATGATGGTGAGAACGAAGGTGTAAGACCTGTATTAGCATGTTCAATGGGTAAGCCGGATGGTTTACAAATATTAGTGCATGAGTATTGCCACCTTACACAATGGCAAGATGATATTAAGATTTGGAAGGATTATAATAACAAAGGCTTCAAAGTTGATGAATGGCTGGAAGGTAAGAACATTCGTAATATCAAAAAGTATATTCAGATAGCTATTGATTTGGAATTGGATAACGAAAAACGTAGTGTTAAGATGATGAAGGAATGGGGATTGAGTATTGATACAAAAAAATACACTAAGGCAGCTAACGCTTACTTACAATTCTACAACTGGATGTTACAAACCCGTAAGTGGAGTAAACCAACAAATACCCCTTACACTAACAAACGAATAGTAGCAGCTATGCCTGATTCGTTTAGAATGGATTACACTAAGTTACCTAAGAGATTAGAAAAACTATACAAAGAAGAAAATATATAAATTATGGGAAAGCTAAAAGAAAAACTATTGAACAATTTAAGTGAGGCACAAATGGAAGATATATTTGGTATATCCTCATTTGAATATGTAGAACTTATGGCAAAGTATAAAGATGATGAAAGTTATGTACTAACCGAAGCTGAAGTTGAAGATATTGAAAAGATGGTAGAAGATTATTACGCTTCAAAAGAATTTCAGGAGTATGTGAATAACGATATTGAATTGGTATTAAGTTATGAGGAATGGCATCGTAATAGAGATGCTATGGCTGAACAATTTAGTATTGATGAAATTAATGATAATATGAAGGTTAAGTTTACAGAAGATGAAGTATTGGGAGCTGTACGAAAATGGAAAAATGAGGATTGGTTCATTGGTAGAATTAAAGATGAATTGAATAAGATTTGGAATAACAAAAATGGGGTTTTTTAACCCTTTTTTTGAGCCCTTTTGGGTGGGGCTGGGTAAGTACCCTAAAAGGTATTAGACCCGCTTAAAACCGCTAAAAAGTGGCTAATATGTATTAAACTGAATATCAATGAGTTACGTGGGGTTTTTGGGACAGCCGGGTAACGTGTTGATTTTCAATAAAGAATTTTTGAAAATAATTACCTAAAAATTTGGATATATGGAAACTTATTACTACCTTTATTATGTAATAAAAAATGATAATTATGAGACAAACTGAACAAAAAGCCTTAGATTACTTAAAGAGTAACCCTATTGTGGCTAATTTTATTGAAAAACTGAATGAGACTCGTAAAGAGTATTACGAAAAAGCTGGGATGCCAAACCAATACAAAGAAGTAATTGTAGAGGTTGGTAATAAGTTTATTCGTATTTGGCATGGTACTTCGTGTTGGGGATTCATTAGTAGAGTTGATGGAGATTTAAAGGGTGCACCTATTAAGAAAGGTGACTTGTTAAAAGCAGCAACTTGGAAAGCTCCGGCTAAGCACGCTAGAGGAAACATTATTGATGGAACTGCTCGTTATGGAGTTTATGGACCTGAATACCTTTAATCAATTAAGTAATAAAATAAAAAAATAAGATATGAGTTTACCTTTTAATTTGAATTCCGTATTAGCAACCGCTTCCTTAGTAGAAGGGTTCGATGTAGTTAGAAACGCTTTCCCAACGGTGGGTAAGTATTCTAAAAGAGTTATCACTTATTCAGATGCCGTATATGAGGCGTTGAATGATGTAGCTGAAGATTACGCCGATTGGCCGGAAGACCAGGGATTTGGTTCATCCGATATGACGTATGTTCGTCAATCATTCATTAACACAATGATTGATTTCGCTAACCTTAGAGGTTACTATATGACCGATTTCAAACCTTATTTGAAAGTGGTTGAGTATAATGAAATTGAGAAGGAAGAATATGACCTTCGTAGAGAGCAAGGTATTTAATAAAAATAAAAATTAAGTTATGATAAAAAGTAAAAAACAAAGTTTAGGAATTGAAATTGATTTGACGGGACCGGATGGTAACGCATTTGTATTGATTGGTAAAGCTGGTAGTTTGGCTAAGCAATTAGGATTAGATAGTAAAGCTATTCAAGCCGAAATGATGAAAGGTAATTACGAACATTTAGTAGCAACCTTTGATAAACATTTTGGACATTTTGTAACCCTATATAGATAATACAATGAGAGTACGTTCATCACTACCACCAATATCATTTCAGGGTATCTTTAGTAAGCAATGGTATATTGTAACCACTGGTACGAATGATGGTTGGATTAAGGTAGATAGAAGTTATAGTTGGGCAGAATTGGAAAGTATGTGGGATAAAGTTACATACGGAAAACCGAAGGAAGTTCAAAAGAGTTCAGAAAAGAAAACCTACAAAGTAGAAGGTAGTAAAGGCAATAAGTACACTATTGTAAACGATGAGGGGATTTGGGCTTGTAGTTGTCCGGCGCATGGGTTCGGACGTGGTAAAGATTGTAAACATATAAAAAATATAAAAGATGGAATTAAAAGAAAGTAATTCAAAGAAACACTTTTACATTAGTATTGTAAAGAGTGTAATTAGAATAGGAGCCTGTTTCTTTTTAGGATACGGCTTATTACCACAAGCAGCCTTTACATTGGCTCTAGCTGAAGTGTTAGGAATTGTTGAGGAACTTTAAAATTAAATTAGTAAATAAAATATAAACAATTAAAAATTAAGTTATGGGATTAGACATGTATTTAAGTAAGAAAACGTATGTTAAACAATGGGACCATCAGTCACCAGAAGAAAAGTACGAAGTAGTAGTTACCAAAGGTGGAAAGCCGGTTGATGGTATTAAAGCTAGTAGAGTAAAGTATATCGAAGAAGAAGTTGGGTATTGGCGTAAGGCTAACCAAATTCATAGATGGTTTGTAGAGAACATTCAGGATGGTAATGATAATTGTGGTGATTACTATATTGCCGCACATCAGTTAAAAGAATTATTGGATGTGTGTAAGCAAGTTCAGGCTGACCATTCGTTAGCAGAATCATTATTACCATCGGCAAGTGGTTTCTTTTTTGGAGCAACGGATTACGATGAGTGGTATTATGAAGATATCAAAAACACAATTAAGATATTAGAAGATGCCTTAGTTGATGGTGATGATTTTTATTATTCATCATCTTGGTAATATGATAGTATTATTAATTTTAGTTATCGCATTCATTCTTTCATACCATTTAGCAAAGTGGCATGTTAGAATGTTTGATGAAACAGACCTTAAAGATTTATAAATTATGGGAGTAGATATATCAGGCAGAAAGCCTAAAACGGAAGCAGGTGATTACTTTAGTTCTAATTGGTGGGGATGGAGACCTATTCTCGCCATATCCGAAGCAGCTATGATAAGTAGTAAGTTGGATTATGATACTTCGTATTGGGGTTCAAACGATGGTAAGGGATTGAGAACACAAAAGCAATGTGCTAAATTAGCAGATGCTATTGAGTTACTTATATCTAATAACTACAATGAATACCTAACCGAAGATGAAGATAGGATTTATATCGTTATGGGTAGCTGGTGTGAAGCCGGAACAGGCAAATTCATAGGTTCTGAAAGGGAGCATGTATTGAATCAGCAATTTGAGTATGGGGATATCCTATATGCTCCTGTTGTAGCTGAAAATGGTACAATGGTAGAATCCTCACATGGTACTTCATTGGGTAGAATAAAACAATGGATAACGTTTCTACGCAATTGTGGTGGATTTGAAATTTGGTAAATATTTATAGATATGGATACATTAACATTTATAGGAATTTGGATACTATTAAGTTTTCCAATTGTCCGAAACATAAACAAAAGACTTGAGGAAGATAATAAGGATGAGCAAATTAGATTGAGCGCTGGGTTTCAATTGTACTTATTTATAAGAGCACAATTTCACGTACCAACATTCTATTTGATACAACTTATTGGATTATTCTTACCTAACAAAAAACATTAATATGAAAAAAGATAGTTTAGATGATAAATTTCACAAAGTAAACGAACAAAGATTCGCTACAATAGTAATTCTTTGTAATGTATTAGATACAGAGAAGGGCGTGACTGACCATATCAAATCGGCAATATGTGCATCTTTAATCAATATGCTTGATAGAAGTATGAATGATGAGGATACGGGATTGGTTAATCTTATTAACAATTCTATTGATAACTTTTGTACCGTAGTAGAAGCCAAAAAAGGTATTGAGAATTATAGAGATACCCTAACTGAAACTGTTGATATTGCTAAAAAAATTGTAGAGGAATTAAAAACAAAAGCAAAACGTATAAAAGAGGGTGAGGATATTTTAAAAGGAATTTGTTTAAACTAATATTTATATAAAACAAAACAATTATGGAAAAGCAATTAGCTAAAGTAGTAAATAGGGGTTATGCTGGAGAACCACAACATATTTGCTTACAAATCTTAGAAACAAACAAAATATTTGAATTTTCTCAAATAAAATATGTTATTGAAAACGAAGAAACTAAGGAAATATCATTAACAGATAATAATTTAGAGCAATTTGAAATCAATCGTATTTTAAATGGAGACCATACAATTAATATTACGTTTGATGAAAATGAAAACGTAACTCTATACTTCTAAAAAATATGGAGATAACTACCAAAGACTTTAATTTGGTAGCTTGGAATATTTTCCGTATCTTTACAAACATTCAATAAGTTATGAAATTTAGAATTACAGGTATCAGCGATACCCACAATAAGCACAACCAATTAGAGGGTAAGTTGCCGGGTGGAGATATATTAATCCACGCTGGGGATATTACGTCATTGGGTAGAAAGGATGAAGTTAAACGATTTATAAAATGGTTTAGTAAGCAAGAGTACAAATATAAAATATTCATAGCTGGTAACCACGATATGACATTTGATAATGAAAAACTATTAAGGGATAAGTTGGCACACTTTGAAGGTAGAGATAAAAATGATTACGATACCGAATGTGCGAATGGTAAGCCTCAATGGTTGATTGATATGTTAGAAGATTTGGATAGGGATACATTCTATTTAGAGAATTCCGCTATTGAGTTTGATAACATTAAGATATGGGGTTCGCCTTATTCGCCTACATTCGGACACGGATGGGGATTCAATAAAGATAGAGGACATGATATAGCACAATGTTGGAATGAAATACCAATGGATACTGATATTGTTATTACACACAGTCCGATTTATGGATATTGTGATAGAGCACTTAATACAAATCAAAATGTAGGATGTGCTGATTTGTATCATAGATTGCATGAAGTACAACCCCACTTACACTTTGCCGGTCACATACACGAAGGATATGGTTATGGAACTATACCTTATAAAAGTGTATGGGGTGATATATACACATTCAATCCATCAACTTGTAACTTAAGGTATGAAGCTATAAACGCTCCAATAACTTTTGATTACGATTTTATGAGTAGAGAATTGGAATTTTTAATGTAATGAAAAAAGAAAAGATAAATTTATATTTAGATGATATTAGAAAGCCACTTGCCAATCATTGGGAGGTGGTTACTAATTACGATGAATTTGTATCTCATATCAGATTGAATGGTTTAGAAAATTATGAACTAATTTCATTGGACCACGATTTGGGTGAGCAAGCTACAAATGAATTTTATAAAAACACTCAACCAAATTACATATTAAATTATGATAATATAATTAATGAGAAAACTGGATTAGATTGTGCTAAATGGTTGGTGGCGGAAAGTATGACTAAGAAAATACCATTACCACAAATCTATGTTCATTCAGCTAATCCAATTGGTTCAGCTAATATAATGGGGTATGTAAACAATTACTTAATGAGTTGTAAGTTATCACAAAGCTGTATAAGAGTAAAAATAGAACATACAATAAACGAATAAGTTATGGTAAAAAAAGAAACGGACATTTATTTAGGTGGGGGTAGTAATATTAATGTTAGGACAGCTAGTATAGTAAGTGTAAACAATAGTCTAAAATTAATTACGCCAAACGATGGTGCTATTAGTTTAGATATAAAGATTGAAGCAGACTTTGATACGATACCTAAAAAATATCATGAGGTATTTTTAAATATGATATCAACAAAGTATTTGGATTCAGTATCATTTGGTGATAATCCGTTTAGTTTGTGCCAACCACCCCCAAAGAAAAAATGGTGGCAAATTTGGAAAGCAAGTGTAAACATATAATATGAAAGTTACAGTAATAGTAAGAACTTATAATAGACCAGAATTCCTTAAACAGGCATTAACATCAATTCAATTACAAACCCACAAAGATTGGGAAGTGATTATATTTGATGATGGAGCTACTGATATTAATTTTGATGTTTATAAAAAATTTAAATCTGATAATAAAGATAAACGTGTAATATATCTTAGTGCTGGAGAAGCTAGGGGATTATATAAAGGATCTTGGTTAATAGCACCTGATTTGGCGGAAGGTGAAATTATGGTAAGATTGGATGATGATGATTTATTAGCCGAAGATTGTTTAGAATTTTTAACAAAGGTATATACCGAAAACCCTGAATTGGATTTTAGTTATGGTTCAGCTGTTACCTTTAACGAAAGTACGTTAGGTGAATTGATTCAAACCAATACATGCTTTGACCATCCAAAAACAAAACATGAATGGGCAGCTTATACAATACCAAACAATACACCTTGGTATCACCCTTGGGCTTTTTATAGAGATTACTATGATGAACCAAGACATTTTACCTCAATCATACATTGTGCTAAAGATAATGCATTTTGTGTATTTCATACATATGTGATGAGAACAAGTTCAGTTAAAAAAGTTAAAGATAAAATTACAATAACCTCTAACTTTGTGGATGACTTGGAATTTATGGGTAGCTTGGATTATTTAGGATTAGGACAGGCATCTATTAAAAAAGTATTATCTTATATTAGAGTACATAATGAGGGCAGAATTAGTGATTCCGGCAAAGAAATTGAGGGAACTACTATATTTAACGAAAACTTTCGTATAAGAGATAAAGTAGACCATCTAAGAACATCAGGCTTCCTTTCCAAAGTGATTCCTGTGGTGTCTCCTGATAACAAAAATGATGGAGTAACCAATGAATTGAAGGATAATTTTAAGGCTTATATGACAACTATATTGAGTATTTCCAACTCATAACTGGTTGGTTTTCAACCATTTATAACTGATTGATTTTCAACACGTTATACCCGAAAAATACTTAACAAAATGTTTGGTAGTTTCGGGTATTTTTCGTATCTTTACTTTGTAACAAAGATAAAAAATATGAAACAAACGTATGTAGTATTGCCTGATTCATTTTACAAAGGTTTAATTTGTAAAGTACACGTTTCCCTTAATGGTAAAAAGGCTACCAAAGAATTAAAAGTGTGTATCGTTAAAGCCCGTTCAATTACTTTTATGGAAGTTGATAGGGTTAATCGCCAAAACATTTTCCGTAAAGTTGACAGAACGGATATTGTAGGATTTTCACCTACGGCTATTTGTGAAATTACTGTTAGGGATGGTATTTTACCTGTAAAGTGGGAGAGCAGTTGGGATTCAATTGGACAACCATCTAATTCAGTAAAGAGTTATGGTAGAATGGCATCGGCAGCTAGTGGTAGTTCGGTAGTTATTAAACGCCCGATGGGTTCATCAATTGATGCTCTCGCAGCTAATCCACCTTGGAAAAAATCAACAACAAATTCAGCCGCTGGTTTTCCAATGGTATAAACAAAAAAGTTATGATAAAAGAAATACAAAATTTTGATAAGGTATATGGTGAGGAAATATATCCTTCCGATGGTATGGTATATACAATTGAGAAAGCTAATGTAATAAAAACACATAGTGAACCTGAATTGTTAGAGTATATTGCTGTAAAGTTATTGGATATGTATAACAATCATAGACCGGCTGAGTATTCGGTAGGTATATTCGCTGATAACAAAGATAATCATAACATAGCTTGTGTTTATAAAAGAGGTGAGCAATCTTCTATCTTTACGGATAGCTATGTGAGTTCAGTTCAGTTTAAAAACAAAGAGAATTTCAAAACATATGTAGTAACCCTAATTAATAAAGCATTAAATTACTAAAATAAAAATAAGATATGAAGTTAGAAACAATTTACAAAAAAACTAAGACAGGGGCAACCCAAGAGTGGACAATCGAAGTATCGGATAATAGATACCGAACCCATAGTGGACAAGTTGGTGGCCAAATTACTACAAATGCATGGACTGTAGTGTATGGTAAGAATGAAGGTAAAGCAAATGGTACTACTGATAATGAACAAGCTCTTAAAGAAGCAGTAGCTAAGAGAACAAAGAAATTGGAAAGTGGTTACTTTGAAAACATTAAACACATAAACAAAACACAATACTTTGAACCGATGTTGGCAGCAAAGTGGGAGGATTACAAAGATAAGATTCAATATCCTATCTATTCGCAGGCTAAGTTGGATGGTATTAGATGTATCGTTACAAAGGATGGTATGTTTAGTAGAAATGGTAAAGCAATTATTTCAGCACCACACATTATTGATTCATTAAGAAACTTATTCATAGTTAATCCTGATTTGGTATTCGATGGTGAGTTGTACGCTGATAAGTTCGCTAATGATTTCAATACAATCGTATCATTGGTTAAGAAAACAAAACCAACTGATGCTGATTTGGCTGAAAGTAAAAAGCAAATTGAATATCACATTTACGATTTACCAAGCTCAAAGAAAAACTTCCTACATAGAGCATATGATTTGGGAATACTATTTGAAACGTATTTGGAGTTGGGTAAGTATTGTAGATTAGTGGACACTCGTAAAGCTGAGAATGAGGAATCAGTTATGGAGCAGTATGGTTTGTTAGTTGAAGCTGGATATGAAGGTCAGATATTAAGAGTAGATGCTCCGTATGAAAACAAAAGAAGCAAGAGCTTATTAAAACATAAATCATTTATAGATGAAGAATTTGAAATTTTGGATATTGTGGAAGGCGAGGGTAATCGTAGCGGAACTGCTGGTTACATGGTATTTAATACGGGAGAAGGTAAAAGGTTCAAATCGAATGTAAAGGGGACATGGGATGAAACGGCTGAGATGCTAAAGAGTAAAAAGAAACTAATAGGTAAACAGGCAACGATTAAGTATTTTAACTTAACACCGGATGGTATTCCTCGTTTTCCTTTTGTGATTAACATTGATAGAAATAGTTACGAATAATGAAATACATAATAACATATATAATATTCCTAACTGCTTTGTATTTAGGAATTGGAGTTAAAAGAATTTGGAAACGAATTACTATGTTCAAAGCTAAAAGTTATTGGACAGATTATAATATAATTGAGTTTTGTGCATGGATGGCTAAAGCTATAATCATTGTGCCGGGTTTAATATTTGGTATTGAGTTATGGTATATGCATTTCTTAACACTACTTACATCTTCATTATTAATTTGGGCATCAATGAGAAAGGATTTACCTACATTGATTCTATTCAACACAATATGGATTTGTATATCACTTACTATCATTGTTAGAAACATTTGGTAGTCTCAGTAATATTTCGTATATTTGTATAAATAAAATAAAAATTATATGTTTGGAAAAAACAAAAATCAAAATGTAGAACAATTGGATAATGAAAAGCAATTGTTTGAAAGGGAATTGGCATTGTATCGTAAGGAAAAATATCAACAGCTAAATGAGGATATTGAAAACGAAAAACTTAAAAGGCTTAAAGAAATAGCTGAGCTAGAAATATCATGTCATAGACAGTTAGCACAATACGAACATACCTTTCATTCTACAAAAGAAAATTTAGGTATTGAGTTAGCAAAGTTGGAAGCTAAAGTTGAATACCTTAGAGAGAACAACGAAGCATATTCAACCATTGTAGCTAACAAAGAAAACGAAATCAATAGATTGGTGAATGTAATTAATGCATTAACTAAGATTAAAACAAAATAGTGATTAAAGATTATTCAATATTATTTAATGGTATGAGTGATGGAAATAAAATATTCTATTATTCATTAAATGATAATACTGCCAAAAGTATTATTATGAAAGTATATAATCAATATTTAGAATACGTTGAATATGAAAGTACGTTTGCATTACAACCTGATGTAAACTATTGGACAAGTGTACCATCAAATAATAAAGGTAGATACGTTGAATTTAGAGATGCTGATACGCTTGAAATAGTCGGTATGTTTGGATTGCATGGGGAAATAGATTATGATAATATACCACATAGTTCTTATATAAAATCAATCGTACCATCACTTGATTACAATGGTAAAAAAGATATGCATTATATATTAAATGAAATCTTTTATCAAAAGGTATATAACAATGAGTTTGTTTGTGTAGCTGAAAATGATATCGTATTTGATATTGGATTTAATTATGGGTTCTTTACATTGGATGCGTTAACATATAAACCTAAAAAAATAATTGGATTCGAACCTAATCCGAATTTGGTTAAGTTATTTAATAGATTGAATATAGATTCAGTTGAACTACATCAATCGGCAGTATCGAATAAAGCAGGTAGTACTGTTTTCTATGAGAATAACTTCTCTGGAAAATCTTCGATTCACAGTGATGTAAATTCAGATACATCTTCAAATTCATATCAAGTTAATATATGTAGCTTCAATGATGTGGCTGAGCAATACAATGTTATTGATTATTTAAAAGTGGATTGTGAAGGAGCTGAGTATGAAATCTTTGAATCAATACCAAACGAATTTCTAACAAATAGAATAAGAAAAATAGCATTAGAGTTTCACCACAATATAAATGATATCAAAGTTGTAAACTTAATATCAAAAATAAAACAATGTGGATTTGAAACTAAAATAGATTATAAGGATGGTGATAGCACGGGAATGTTATACGCCAGAAAATAAATTAACAATTAAACATGGAGAAAAAACTATGAAGTGTATTAAAGTAATCAAACAAGCAAAATCCTATGAATTAGGTGAAATCCGTAGAATGGATGATTTGGAAGCGGAAGTAAAAGTAAAGACTGGCTATTGGGCATTTTGTCCAAAGAGTGAGTGGAAACTAGCAACTCGTAAAGTGAAAGTAAATCAGATTGTAAACGAGCAACCAACAGAAGAACTTTCTATTGAGGAAAAAAAATTAAAACGTAAAAAAAATGACAAACAAAAATAGTGTAAAGATTGTGGAATTATATCCAGAAATGTTTACATTTACAATGAGAGGGTACGAGCATAATGTGTTTGAAAAAACATATAATAAAGCTCTTGTTTATATTCACAAACATATAAAGTGGACTAGAAGTATCAATTATATACAACAAACGAATCCATATAGTTACGGATTTGGTATTGGTGATGGTTGGTTCAAACTTGTATATGAATTAGTGAATGATATCAAAGTAAATGACATAAAAAAAGGTGGATGGGTTACAAAGGTAACACAATGTAAAGAAAAATTTGGTGGGCTACGTTTTTATGTAACCGGTACATCGGATAAGAATTGGGCATTGATTAGAACCGCTGAGCAAAAATCATATGGTATATGTGAAGAAACAGGTTCAGAAGTTGAAGTTGGTACTTGGACTCGTGATTGGACAAAAACAATGTGTCGTCAACATGCACTTAAAACGTATTATGACAAGATGGATAAGAATGAATTTTCTACTCCTGTTAAGTTTGAAGATTGTTGGAAGCCTGGAGTTAAACAGGAAACCATTGTAACCAAAAAGAAAAAATAATGAGTTTAGCTCAAAGAGAATTGGGTGAAACCTTTCGTATAGATAAACAAAAAGAAATGAGTAACAAACACATTGAAATAATTAGGTTTGATAATGCTAAGATTCACATCAAAGAATATTTGAATGGAGAGCAATTACCAAATACATCAACATATCAGCCGGCTATATTAAAAATGACCGGAGCAAGGTTATTAGTAATAAATCCCGATAACAAGGAAGAATATTACGATTGTAGATATGAAGATTGCACTATTAAGAGAACAAATGGATAATGAAAACCGTATTAAGTATAATAGCAGTTATGTTTATAGTAAATGTATCAGCTCAAACAAAACCAGTATCAGCTATTGATAGTTTTCCAATTCTAACTACCGATACCGCATTAAATAACTTTGTGTATCATTGGTTAGGTAAACCATATAAGTTGGGCGGTAGAACTGAAAAGGGAATTGATTGTTCGGGATTCAATAAGAGATTATATACTGATGTATATAAATTGAATTTGGAAAGCGTATGTTATAGACAATGGGCACAAACAAATAGAATACAAAAGGATAGCTTAAAAACAGGTGACCTTTTGTTTTTTAGAAGTACACAATCACCTAGTGGATGGCATTGTGCAGTTTATTTAGGTGAGACCCTATTTGTACACGCAGCAAATAGATATGAAGGCGTAAAGATTAGCTCACTTAATGAGCCAAACTATAAAAGGGCATATAGAGGTGCCGGTAGATTATTAAAATAATAAACTTATGAAACAAAAATTAAATTGGGGTAACCTATTCGAAACAATTGCATACATTGGAATAGCATGTATGGCCTTTGGGATAATGTTTTTTGCATTCACATTCCTTTGGCAAATCTTTAAATCAATAATAAATTAAAAACACAAATTATGGCAACACTTATTTCACCACTAATCCTATACGGATTTTTCGCAGCACTAGTAGGCTTGGTTGGAAAGTTTATTTATGACTTCCAACAAAGCAAAAAACAAACACCCACAAAAAACGAAGATGGGTTTGAATTCAAAGATGATTTTCAAAAGTTAGCAGGTATTAAAGAATTTCCAACCTCCTCTTTGAACATACCTACAAATGTTACAACAAAAAAGTTGAATGAGCAAATTGTAGAAGCTCTTTTAAAAGCAGCTGAGAATAGTGAGTTCCCAAAGCCGGATGAATCAATCAATGTACGAACTACAAAGATAACTACAATTGATACGAACTTTGGCGATAATGACCCATTGGCAACAATTCCAATGAGTAGAATATCTAAAGAAGGTAAAAAGAAAATGGCACAAATTGCTAAAGAGGATATTAAAATTACTACTGAAGCAAAGGCTAACGAACTTATTAGTAAGGAATTGGTTACAATAACAGAAGAAACGAAATCAAAAAGAAAGTACACTAAAAAACCAAAACAATAATATGGCAGAGCAATATGAATTGGCAAAACCTTTAGCAGATAGGGTACTGATTAAAGTAGAAAAGGAAGTTACTAAAACCGCAGGTGGTATTATCTTACCTGAAACTGTTGAAAGTCGTGATACTAAAATTGGGACGGTAGTTTCCGTTGGTGATGGTATATACACAAACGATGGTATTAAAATTCCAATGCAAGTAAAAGTTGGGGATAAGGTTATGATGCCATTCGCAGGTTCGGCGCAAAAAGTAAAGTTAGGAGACGAAGAATTCCTATTGTTTAGAGAACAAGAGTTATTAATGGTAATCAGATAAATAAAATATAAATTATGGCAACAAAAGTAAAAATTGAAACAGCGAAAGGAGTTATGATAGCGGAGCTATTCGATAACGAAACGCCAATAACAGTTAATAACTTTAAGAAATTAATTGGTGAGGGATTTTATGATGGATTAAACTTTCATAGAGTTATACCAAACTTTATGATTCAGGGTGGATGTCCAAATAAAAATGGTAGTGGTGGTCCAGGTTATACAATTCAATGTGAGGTATCAGCACCAAAACAATTTCACGATAGAGGTGTCCTAAGTATGGCACACGCCGGCCGAAATACCGGAGGTTCACAATTCTTTATTTGTCATGGTAGAGTAGGTACGGCACACTTAGATGGCAACCACACTTGCTTCGGCAAAGTTATTGAAGGGATTGAAATTATTGATTTGATTAGAGGTGGTGATGCAATTAATTCAATTTCAATTATAGATTAATGATTGAATTAAAAGAGTGGATTAAGGACGGGATTGATATTCGTAAAACAAACGAAGGGTATGTAGTGTTTACAGTACCTACTCAGCATTTCAGTATAAAAGAGTTGGAGGAATTAACACCTGAAAGATTTAGTAAAGAGGTTGAAATCCAAGAAAAGAATACTGAATTACAAAATGAATTATTGGGCAAAGCATTTGGTAAAAGAGTTGAAGCCGGATTATTTAAAGATTTATTCGATTAACAATGACTAAAATAATTTACTTAGAAGATACAATTACATTGATGGCTAATAGCGGAAATCTTAATACAGTAAAACGAATAGCTGCGTTAGGTAATTTTACTGAAACCAAAGCAGGATACCGTTATATAGTATTGGATGACGGCAAAAAGAATGACATCTGTCCAATGCATAGCACACTATTGAATGAGGACGGGAGTTGTAACAAATGTTTGAACGAAAATAACAAATAGTATGAATGTGCATAATTGTATTAGGTGCAACAATCCAATTAATTATGACGATACTGATTGGTGTGATGTGTGTGATATGAGTGTGTTTGATGACCGAATGATAAAAGAAACTAACATGTTGACAATAGAAAACGAAAAAAAGTTATTAGGTACTAAGTTGATGGGTAGCGGAAGTGCCGGCCCAATGGAGTGGGTTGTAACTTCGATAAAACCGCATTTGAATCATTATGTAATTTTTATTGAGCAAACTGAAAACGGTTGGGATAAGAAAATAGTTTTGGACAGAAGTTTCTCACCTTTTAAATTAGGATATCAATATAAATTAGAGTGTGGAAATGAAAACCTATATGTACACAGAGACGATATTAAAAACGTGGCTATATTCAGTAATCATTTAGAATCGTTTATTTAACATGCCACACATACCAATACCACCAAAACCAACGATGACAACGCAGCAAATACTACAAAAGTTACAACAAGTAAACGCCGGAAATATATATAATACTCCTGTAACGCAACCAATATTAGATGCGCAACAAATAAGG
>Ga0209400_1002187_pt1 | contig 15019 bp, 25 predicted proteins | sample M_130807_EF_Meta_FD_187313 | JGI IMG/M metagenome (GOLD analysis project Ga0209400, IMG submission 187313) | Freshwater microbial communities from Lake Montjoie, Canada to study carbon cycling - M_130807_EF_MetaG (SPAdes) (version 2) | ecosystem: Environmental > Aquatic > Freshwater > Lake... | reverse complement strand
CAGCCAAGTATTAAAGAAAATCCAGCAAAGAAAATGTTGGGGATTGAAAATGGTGTCATTCTGGTATTTAGTGATGCTCATTTTCATCCAAGCATTCATACTACTGCCTACAAAGGTCTTCTTTGGGCGATTAAGGAGTTTCAGCCCAAGGCTGTGATTGCCAATGGAGATGTATTTGATGGCGCTTCTATTAGTCGCTATCCTCGTATTGGATGGGATTCGACCCCATCTGTAATACAAGAACTTAAAGCCTGTGAACTGGCAATGGGTGAGATAGAGGAAACTGCCAAGAAAACAAGACACAATGTAAACCTAGTGTGGACACTTGGAAACCATGATGCGAGGTTTGAGAACCGACTTGCCGCCAATGCTCCACAGTATGAGCAAGTTAAGGGGTTTTCCCTGAAAGACCATTTCCCTGCATGGCATCCTTGTTGGGCTTGTTGGGCAACTGATGATGTAGTCATCAAACACCGATGGAAGGGGGGAACTCATGCTACCCATAATAACACCCTGAGTTCTGGGGTCAATTTTGTAAGTGGGCATTTACATAGTTTAAAGGTTACGCCATACACAGATTATAACGGCACTCGTTATGGGGTAGATACAGGGACTTTAGCGGATACAGATGGGATACAGTTTGAAAACTACTTGGAACTGTCTCCAACTAACTGGCGATCTGGGTTTGCCGTACTTACGTTCCATAATGGAAGATTACTTTTCCCTGAATTAGTTATGAAATGGGCTGAAGGTCAAGTCGAGTTTAGGGGTAAGGTTTACGATGTATAAAAAAAGGGGAGTCCTAAGACCCCCCTGCAAGTAACAACTGCACTTAAATTATGCCATACGTTGCCAGACTACGCCATCTTCGTCTTCTACGATCTCTCCGATTTCGTATTCTTCGTATTCTTCGTCTTCAACGCTTTCGTCTTCGTCAACTTCGTCTTCGCTGAGTTCTTCATCATCAAACTCAATTGCGTCATAGTCAACGCACCAGCCATGCAATTGTTGAAACTCAATAAACTCTTGAATGATTGCGATCTTGTCGAAATCTTTTGTTTCGATAGTTACAGTTTCTACACCAAAATCCCACTCTGCAATGTCAATTTCAATCTTGTACATAATAAACCCCTTGTTATGGCACTATTGCCAAGTAAAATCCTATCTCTGATTTATGACAATTGCCAACGATAATCCATCAATTTTTACAACGAAAGGTTAAACAAATGAACTTATCAGCCAATTTTTCTTTGAAAGAACTTACAAAATCTGAAACCGCTACTCGTCTTGGTTTAGACAATACACCTGATGAGGAAACCATTGACAACTTGAAGACTTTGTGTGACAAGGTGCTTCAGCCTGTTCGTGAGCATTTTGGCAAGTCTGTTACTGTGAATTCGGGTTATCGTAGCCCTGAATCCAATGCCGCTGTTGGTGGCTCTAAGACTTCAGACCATTGCAAGGGTCAAGCTGCTGACATTGAGATTGATGGCTTGCCCAATCCTGAACTGGCTCAGTGGATTATGGATAACTTGGACTATACCCAGTTGATCTTAGAGTTTTATACCCAAGGTCAGCCAAATTCGGGTTGGGTTCATGTCAGTTATGACCCTAATAACCTGAAGAAGCAAGAACTCACCGCCGTTAAGGTAGCAGGGAAGACTCAGTATCTTCAAGGACTACAGGCTTAATAAGCCGCCTACAGAAGTGTTTAGGGGTGAGGTGTTCGTACAAGATCACCTCACCACACTTCTCACATAACCAAGCATGACCCATATCTACAGTGGTCTGCTTGTTTCCATGCTGACCATTCTTGCGCCCGTAAAAGGTTCTAATCTTACGAATCATTTACTTGATTTAGCCCGTGAATAAACAGTAACTTGCTGTTTTTCTTGAAGTCCAATTTTAGCTTGTGCAGCCTGACCCCATGCTCTGCCTTGAGCAATTTGGCGCATTTCCTTGTCTCTTGTCCAGATTGATGCTGTCCCATCACGCCAGTCAAATGCGTTCTTTTTCTCAATCATGCTTGTCCCCTTGCTCTGATGGCTTCAGCGCAAGCCAACTCAGTACGCTCTCCGTAATAATCTTCAAGGCTGTTTATACTTTCACACACCTTTGCACAGGCTTCACGTTCTTTGGCGGCTACCAGTTTGGCAAAGTCCCACAATGGCTCAAAACCGCTTTCACCATGTGCATATTGCCAGCCAGCTTGTTTAGCCATCTCAATCATTTCATCTTGTGTCATTTCTTCTTTTCCTTAATCTCTTTCTGTATCCCCGCACTCATTTGCAGAAACATTCGCATCCACTTGATGCCGCCAAGTCTTTGGTACTCGGCAAACTCTGATTGGGTAAGGCGCAATGTGATGGCTCTACCCTGCTCTGTCTTCTCTTTCATGATTTCATGTTCCTGATGTAAATAGTCAAACCATCAATCGTATCTTTCCCAAAGCCAGTTAGCTTCTCCACTTCTAAAGCCACTTCTTCAATGACTTGGTTGCGGTATGGGTTTTTTGATATGGCAGCTTGTACAACACGCTTGCGCCACATACTCTGCTTCTCAATCTCATTAAATGCCTCATCTTCATCTGTCATAGTATTCACCTCTCAACTCAGCAATCAGGTTAGTCAGTCTGGCAATGCGTTTTTCGTTGTAAGCAACAATTGACTGAGAATATTCAACAGAAGTCTCTCCCTGCATCTTAAAGTGCTGCGCCTCTATCAGTTCTTTTTCAGCTACCTCTAAAGGTGTTCTTGCTCTAAGTAAATCCTTAACGTACTTGATGGTAAGTTCTCGCCAGTTCATACTTTTTTCCTTTTCTTGATTTGAGTTGCCATAATGACTCGTTCAATCTTGTTGCAGATATATCGGTTGTCAGGTGTTCTAGTCCACTGGCAAACAGGACATTTCACTATTCTTGCTCCTTGTTTAACAGATACAAAACAAATGCGATGCAAACGCAAATTCCCAATGCGAACCCTGAAATCCCCATTACGGCTACCCAGATGATTGTTTCCCACATTGATCTTCTCCTTTGGTTTGTTGTCTAATGAATCAAAGTACATCAGAGCCACAGCACAAGCAGCGGCAATGATTAACTTGATAATCGTATTCATTTGCTTTCAGCCGCCAGCAAGTCGAGTTCCAAGGACTTCATCTGCTCCTTGATGATGGTCATTTCCTGTTCCATCAGTTCAAGTTTCTTTTCCAGACGTTTCCTAGTGGTACTTTCGGCATGACTCCAGCCGATGACTACTGCATCATTCGCAACCTTGGTCATAAGTTCAGTAATTTCCTTACGGGTCATAAAGATGCCAGCAAAGTTCTTTGATTGTGCGATGCGGTTCACCAGTTCGGTGACTTCTTTCTCCATGCTCATGCTGTTTCTCCTTGAGGTTGTGATTGATTCCATGCTGACTGCAAGGCGGTGAAGTTCATAGGCGCAATGGTGACTGTTGACAGGAACAGACCCTTACCATGCAGCTTGCGCCCCCAATCGTCAGTTGCCTTGGTATTGGTCAACTCCTTACGCTTAACAGCGTTATAGACGTTATTAGGCTTGAATCCAGCCTCTACCAACTCATCCATTGTGCGAGGTTCTTGGCAGAAGTCTTGGAGATCGGTCATATCCACCCCAATCCTTTTATTGGTGCGGCAACCATAAAAATCAATCCAACTACTTGGCAATATTTTGCATTTAATGTTGGTGCAATCCAAATAGTGCCAAGAATAATCAACATTTGTGTTTCAGTCATGTTGACCACCATGACACTAAAAGAACAGCTAGACCAATGCCGATAGCAATGGCGGCGAGAATGTCGGGGATTGTTTCTTTCATGGGGTTGCTCCTTTAATAGTCTTGACCAGCACGGGCGGGTTGTGCGCCTAAGAACTCAGCGTTGTAGGGTGCGTTGTAATTGAATGAAGGTGTTTGAGTTAAGTTTTGTAATGGAATAATTTCAATCAAAGTATCATCAGACAAGTAGCGTCTTGATCGTTCTTCATTGTCTACAAACCAATCGTGTTTATTCAGATAAATCTGTTTATCAGATTGTCTCCACATCCATCCAATGTATTTGTAAATAGTACGCCCACCAACAATTTTGAATCCAACATTATTTGGTAATTCATTATTTTCAGACATGATATGCAAATCAATTAATGGCATTTGAGTCAACATCTTCAATTCTCCTTTAAGGTTGAAAGATGGGGCTTGCGCCCCGTTGGGTTAAGAGTAGGACAAGCCTTGAAACTCAAAAGAGTCGGCAAGGTCTGGCGCAGCAGACTTACGCATCTCAACAGAAATGCAACCCACGCCATAGCGTTCTGCTAAATATTCTTTAGCGGCAGAAGTATTAGCAACCACCAAAATAGTTGTAGAACAAAAAAGTGCGGGAGAGAAAGTGAAATCGGTCATAAGACCTCCTAAAAGTTAAGTTGCTTGCTGATGGAGTGAATCATACAGCGTTTGACTACCTAGTCAATCCCCACCCATTTAATCCCACACATTTCAGTAGGGTATTTAATCAGATAGGACTTGACTAATCAATCCAATGTTCCTTAGAATCCTTGGCTATGAACACTCCAACCATGCAAACCATTGAAAACATTAGGGAAAAGGCTGAAAAGGCTGGCTACACCATCACTGATGTTGCCCGTCATGCTGGCTTTGACCCATCACAAGTTAGTCGCTATGCCACTGGTAGAACCATACCATTGGTGACTTCAATACAACGGCTTGAGGAATCAGTAGATTCCCTAATCCAGCAGCGTCTGATGGCTTTAAATGGGGGTAATGAGTGATTCACTATCATGGCACTCCAATCAGCCCCATCAAAGCAATTCAAACAATGGCAGGGAAAAACTTTTGTATCTCCTACGCCAGACCAGATGATTTGCAAAGATGTTTACAGATTGGACAATCCTTGATGCTCGACAACGGCGCATTCAGTACCAAAACAAGGGGATTGGAATTCAACCTAACTGGCTTTTATGAGTGGGTTGAGCCATTGCTGGCGCATCCCCATTGGGCTGTTGTTCCTGATGTAATTGATGGGACTGTTGAACAACAAAAAGAGATGGTAAAAACTTGGTGTTTCCGAAAAGAATTTGGAATTCCTGTATGGCATTTAGGCTTGCCAATTTCATATTTGCTAGAGTTATGTGACCAGTGGGGTCGAGTTTGCTTTGGCTCTGCTGGAGAATATTGGCAGATTGGCACTACAAAATGGTGCGGCAGGATGGATGAGGCATTCAATGCCTTGGTTAAAACCTATGGAAGACAAATACCTTGGGTACATGGAATGAGGATGCTTGGTCAAACAGGATACCCATTAGCAAGTGCCGACTCAACAAATGTAGCTTTACATCATGCAGAACATATTGAATGTGCTGGCTGTATGGCTAAAAGAATTGATGCGAAAAACCCCTTAACACTTTGGCAAGAAAAACCACTTCAGGAGAACTTACTATGATTTACGCAGGAATTTACATCGCCGCACTGGTTGCTGCTAACCTTTTGGTTGCTTGGCTAGGGGTTTGGTTTAGCCTTGTCAATGCCTTTGTACTGATAGGACTTGACTTGTCTTTACGAGACAAACTGCATGACTTATGGGAAGGTGACAAGTTACCCATAAAGATGGGCGGCTTGATTGCAACAGCAAGCATTGTTTCTTATACCATCAACCCTGCCACAGGCATGATTGCATTTGCTTCCTTGGCGGCTTTTAGTCTGTCTATGGTTGCTGATACATTGGTTTACCGCTACCTTAAAGATAAAGAATGGATGATTCGTGTTAATGGGTCAAACATTGCTGGCTCTGCTGTTGACTCTGTAGTATTCCCAACTATTGCCTTTGGCGGTCTGATGCTTGAAATTGTTGCACTACAGTTCATTGCCAAAGTTGGCGGTGGATACATTTGGTCACGCATCTTTAAGAGGTTTCTATGACCACCACAGTCTTCTCACCCAAGCGCATCATTGGCATAGATGTAGGCTTAAATGGAGCTATAGCTATGCTAAACGGCGAATCCCTACATGATGTAGTCGATATGCCAACAGTCTCCCTCACTCGCAATGGCAAAGCCAAAAGGCAGATCAGCATCCCCGAACTGGTAGCCATCATTGAGGAATTCAAACCCTCTGAAGCTTATGTCGAGAAGGTCTTTGCAATGGCTGGTCAAGGAGTAACAAGCGTCTTCTCTTTTGGGCGCTCTCTAGGCGCTATAGAGGGTGTTCTTGCGGCTAGATGTATCAAGACAACCTTGGTGACTCCACAAGCTTGGCAGAAGGCTATGGGAGTCTCAGGGGGCAAAGATGGCGCTAGAGCAAGAGCAATGGAAGTATTCCCTTGGCATACTAGCTACTTCAAACGAGTCAAAGATGATGGTAGAGCAGATGCGGCACTAATTGCAGCTTGGGGGTTAAGACATGGATGACAAAGAACGGCAAACCTTGCGTGAGCATATTGTCTGGCTAGGCTCACAGCTTGAACAAGAACGCAAGCAGAACCAACAGACTGTAGTCTTCATCAAGCGTCTTCTAGACCCTGAAGACTTGGGTCATGCAGTCTCAAACGAAACAAGGCAACTCGCCTACCAGTTACTCATTGAAAATCACCATATCGAAAGAGCATCATGGCAAAACAAATAAACCTTAGAGCATCAGCGGCATCCCGATGGATTGCCTGTCCCGCCTCTGCAAGACTCTCAGCACTCATGCCCTATGTGGAAGGCGGCGAGGCGGCAAAAATCGGGACTGCCATTCATGCTTTGGCGGAGACTTGCTTTCAGTTGGACTCTGACCCTATGAAATCTATAGGTACAGTCGTGGAAGGTATCACCATGACTGAGGAAAACTGCGAGATGGCTCTTGAGCATCTGAAAGCTATTTGGGCTATGGAAGATGAACTAGGAAAAGGCTCAGTCACAGTCGAGAAGTTCCTGCCTTACCAAGACACAAGCAAGGTCAAGGTAGGCGGTACTACAGACGTAATCGGTATCAGCAAGAAGAAGCGCAAACTCATCATTGCAGACCTGAAAACTGGTAGAGGCTACGTCAGTGAAGACAATGACCAGTTGCGTCTTTACGCATTGGCTGCACTGGAAGGTGAGCAACTCTACAAAGACATTGATACTGTCGAGTTGTGGATTATCCAACCCCATCATGGTGAGACTCGCAAGCACTCAATGACAACGCAAGAACTCGTGGATTGGGAGCATTACGTTCTAGTTCCTGCCATTGACAATGCACTCAATCCCCTGTTTCAGCCCGTACCCTCGGACTCTGCTTGCCAATACTGCAGCGCTAGAACAATCTGCCCTGCACAATCTAATCTTGCTGAAGTAGTTGCCACTGCACCGCCTGTAGAGATGCTCACAGAGGGTCAAATCAGCGTCTTGCTGACTAAGTTTGACATGGTTGAGGGCTACATCAAGGCGGTACGAGATCACGCCTTAAAACGCATGGAATCAGGCTCTGTCATTGATGGATGGCAACTGCAACCTAAACGAGCGTTGAGGTCTTGGACTGATGAATCAAATATTGTCACTCACCTTTTAGCCCGTGGCTTAAACATGGAACAGATCGTCAAGCAAGAAATCATTACTCCTGCACAAGCTGAGAAACTGCTAACAAAAGACCAAAGACTTGGACTTGAAGCGTTAACTTCCCGCATATCCAGCGGATTAACGCTTGCACGAGACAAAGGTTTGACCCAATAATCACTACCCCGAATCCCCCAACCCTGTGGCATCAGCCACTTTTCATTAAACTTTAAACAGGAAACTTTATGAACTTAAACCTCTCAAACTCTGGCGGTTCTGGCAACTACATCCGCTTTTCTCCCCAAGCTAATGCTTGGTCAAACCAAGATGGTGAATTCACACTCGAAAAGTTTGTATTCGACCATGAGAACTTGCAAACTGGATGGATGTTGATCGCAACTGGCATCTTTGAATTCCAACCCGATGAGTCTCTTGGTCGTAAATCAGCGCAACCATCACCAGAACATAAGCGTGGCTTTAAGGCTACGTTTTACAACAAGACTATGGGAGTCGCAGAGTTCTCGGCTAACGGCGCAGGGGCTAACATGGGCTTGGAAGGTCTGTGGAAGCAAGTGCAAGCACAAGCTGGCGCTAATGTGGGTAAGCTGCCCGTGGTCGAGTACACGGGTTCACGCCCCGAAAAGGTAGGCAAGGGCAGCACTCGTGTACCTGAGTTCACTGTGACAGGTTGGGTGGCTAGACCCGCGGCTTTGCAAGAAGGTGCAGCGGCAGAACCTGAGTTCTCTGCGCCAGCACCCATTGCTAAACCCGCACCTAGCAAACCAGCACCCTCTAAGCCAGCACCATCAATGGATGATGACGAGATGTTTAGCTAACCCCTAGCACTCCACAGCACCAGAGTTTCGGGGGAGACTCTGGTTTTTTTGTCCCTTTAATAAAGATACCTAATGTCAGCACAAGAAATAGCGTCCATACTGGGTAACGCAAAGAAAGTAGGCGGTGGATACCTTGCTAGTTGCCCCGTACCCTCGCATGGTCAAGGTAATGGAGACAAGCACCCAAGCCTGTCTATAACTATGTCAGATGATGGCAACCCCCTGTTCAAGTGTCATGGCGGCTGTGACCAGCATACAGTCTTCTCAACCATCAAAGAGATGGGACTTCTCCCTGCTCTGCCAGACAGACCTGACTACCTCGACAGTATCAAGCCCATGAAACCCATCCCACTCATCTCTACGCCAGTTCTAGAGCATGAATGGCATTACACAGATGAAGATGGCATCAGCCTATTCATCAAGCAAAGATTTAAGACCTTTGACTCTAAAGGCAAGACCTATAAGACTTTGAGAGTCATGCCTGATGGCACAAGAGTAGGCAAGTTGGGAGATTGCAGAATAGTCCCCTACAAGTTGCCCGAACTGCGACAGGCTACTGCCGCTGGTAGGGTTGTCTACATAACCGAGGGTGAGAAGGCGGCAGATGCCTTGGGCAGCTTGGGCGTGGTAGCTACGACAAGTCATGCTGGTTCTGGCGGTTGGAATGATGAACTCAACCAATACTTTAAAGATGCCAATGTGGTAATCGTGCCAGATAATGACCTTGTAGGTTGGCATTACGCTTCAAAGGTTACAGAGGCACTCATACCATTTGCAAAAAGCGTCAGGGTCTTGGACTTGAACCTAAGTAATCCTAAAGAGGATGCTTACGAGTGGGTCAATAGATACGATGGCAGCAGAACCTTGCTGGCGCAAATAGCCAAAGCCTGTCCTATCGTTAAGTCAAGTGAAGAAGTCTGGACTCCACAAAGGCTAAGTCTTTATGTGCCTGAGACTCCGCAAGAATCTCAAGAACCCCCCAAATCTAAGTTCATGGTCGAGTCATGGGACTCAATCAAGGATGAACCAGTTGAGTGGCTAATCGAATCAATCATCCCAAAGAGGGCATTTGTAGCCTTGTACGCACCTCCAGCATCATTTAAGTCGTTCATAGCCTTGGATATTGCTGAAGCAGTAGCAACAGGACGGGATTGGATGGGTTACAGAGTACCTAAGAAAGGAGCAGTCCTGTACATAGCTGGTGAAGGTCATGGCGGTATGGGCGCAAGGGTGAAGGCTTGCAAGATACAGAACAACAGTCCAGATGGCGCTAACTTGTATGTCATCAGAGCGCAAATCAACATCAGATCAAGCCAAGAAGACTTTGATGCACTGATTGCTGCCATTAACGAACTCATAGCCCAAATAGATGAACCCCTAGAACTCATCATCTTAGACACGCTAATGAGAATGTCAGGCGGCGGCTTTAACGAGAACTCATCAGAAGATATGGGTGGTTTCATCACCCAAGCTGGCAAGATACAAGCAATCTACCTGTGCGCCATGCTACTGATTCACCACTCAGGTAAAGACATAACCAAGGGACTGCGAGGACACTCCAGCCTGTTAGGTGCTGTAGACACTGAACTTGAGATACAAAGACAGGATAGCGTTATCAACTCAGCAGACCCGTCAGTCATTGGCAATGCCATCTTGACTGTGACCAAGCAGAAAGATGGTGCAGACTCCATAGCGGTAGGCATAGAAGTGGTGAATGTTGAGGTGGGAGAGTCAGCCTTGGGGTTTGAAACTATCACCTCTTTAGCCGTTAGGCACAACCCTGAGATCGCCAGTAGCAACTTAAAAGGCAACAAAAATAACTCTGGAAGCGGTGGAAATCAGAAGATTGAGATGGATTCGCTAATGAAAGTAATTAAAGCTAAAGGCTCATATCGTGAAGTAGATGGTACTAGTAGGTATGGAGTGGCTTTGGACGATTGGAGAGCAGAGTTTTGGGGTATGAAAGGCTGTACTGAGGATGATAAAGCCGCCTTTAAGAAAGCATGGCTACGAGCAAGGGAGAGACTTGTAGCCGTGAATAAGGTTGTCATAGGCTCTGGTTGGGTGTGGTTGAAGTCCAGTTCTGAGTCTTTCTGATATGTATGGATATACAGTGACAAAGGGGACAAACGGGGACAAATGTCCCAAATGTCCCCTTGAGGAGATGGGGACAAACCACCCCTTGTCTATAAACAAGGGGTTTGTCTCCTGTCCCTTTGTCTCTTTGTCTTTTTTTTAAGGAATTATGAAAATGGTTAGATCAAGGTCAAGAAGAGATGTTCCTGAAGTCATTAAGCCAGTGCGTCAGGCTACTCAGTGGGAGATTCAATCTAATGCTGTGCTGGTTGAACTGGAGAGAAAAAAAGATCAACACTACGAGAAATGGGGAGTTGATCGATTGATTACTTTAGTTGACATTGAGTTTAGGACTAAGTTTTGGTTGCAGATGGGTAGAGTTTGGGATGCCTTGGATATGGGTGACCTCGACAAGCTGCATAAAGCAGTTAACGGGATGTGCAAAGGTTTCGATGCGTTGGAGACTTGGGCTGAAGAAAATGAGATTGAACCCAACCCTCCCATCCAGTTCCTTGAGTGGAAGTCAGTCCGAGGTGTACCGATGGTAGTGGTTAGGACTGAGAACGAGGCGGTTGAACTTCAGACCCACCGCAAAGACATTAACAACGGCAACATCTGGACTTTGGAAGAACTTGAGGTATTCCTGCAAGAGCCACAGGTTCAAGAGATCATTAAGCTGAAGGCACTTGTGCCAACGGCTAGGATTACTAAGTTCACGCCCAAAGAAGGGTTTGGTAAAGGTTCAGGGTTTGATGACATGGAAGACGATCTTCATGCGTTTGAAGGTGGTTCTGACTATGTACCTAAATATAAGCCTTTGAATCGTGGCTAGACCCCCAACTACAACCACAGTCCAGTTCAGGCGCAAGCTAACTGAAGCTGACAGGACAATCTTGCTCTGTGCTGGCAAGGGAAACATTAGCGTTGGGTTTAAGAATGTCTTGGATTGCTACGCAATCTTGTGGGAACTAGGATACCGCCCTAAAGCCGATCTTAGGGATTTCTTAGTGGTAGATAAGGATAACCAGTAAAACTGCTTTAAGCCTTGTTTTAAGGCTTCCTAGAGGTATTGCCATGACGATCTTTAGCGTGGCTTTGGTAACTAATTATTGAATGCGAATGAGAGTGATTCTCATTTACATTTAGAATGTAATCCAAACTGCATTACCACGACAATGCTCCCCAAATAAAGCACCACCCGCCTCTCTCCCTCTCCAGCAGCCGCCCAGAAATCCTTTTCAGAATGCGAAATATAAAAGTTATCCACAGGTTATCCACAGATCGGAGGGCAAGTTATCCACAATTTGCCAATCTGGTTTCATTTTCTGTCACAGTTTGCAGATGCGTGTAACACTTTCAGATATTTAAAGTTAACATAATGGATATTGTGTTAAACCGATTTTGTAAGTATTCTGTAAGCAATTAGAAAATATCTAACAAAATCAACAACTTACAGAAGTTATCCACAGAATCCACAGTTGCCTGTGGATAACTCTCTTATCATTTTGATGGGGGGGAGGGGGGTCGGTCTGCCTGTGATAATTGTGGGAGCATCCGACCCCCTGAAAAAGTGAAAATAGAAAAAAAGCCAACCCACCACTCCCCCATCTGAAAAAAAAGAAGACTATCAACTCCCAATTTGCTATAGTCCCTCCCTATCACGCCCACAAAGACAAGGACAATCGTGAACATAGAGCAGATTGACGACATTCAAGTTGAGCAGCCTGAAAAGAAGAAGGCTGGCAGACCCAAGGGTACATTCAAGTTAAAGCGCCAGATACAGGAGTACGCAAGGAATCCTGATCTCGCCCTACCCAAGACTGACAACCAAAGAATCAAAGACCTGAAGGATATGCTTATCAGGTCGAGTGGTAAGGATGTTGTCGAGAAGATGATTAGCATAGCGTTGAATGACAACCACCCTGCTCAAATGGCTGCAATAAAAATGTGTGTAGACCGCACACTCCCCGTATCCATGTTTGAGAAGGATAAGAGCCAAAGGAGTGCAGTCACGATAAACATAACTGGCATAGGCGCACCAGTGGCAACGACAATTGAAGAAGAACCAAAAGACATAGAAGACATAGAGGCTAAGAATGGCTGATCTGAACTTTGCGCTACTGCCTTGGCAGCAGGAGGTCTATGCCGATAAGACAAGGTTCAAGGTTGTCGTTGCGGGTCGGCGGTGCGGTAAGTCAAGGTTAGCGGTGACTACGTTGCTGATTGAGGGGTTGAGTTGCCCTGCAGGGTCTGCAGTTCTTTATGTCGCCCCTACTCAGGGTCAGGCTAGACAGATTGTGTGGGATGTACTGCTGGACGTTGGTCGAGAGATTATCCAAAGCAGCCATGTCAACAACATGGAAGTGACTCTTATTAACGGCGCAAAGATATATGTTCGGGGGAGTGACAGACCTGATACCTTGCGGGGTATCAGTCTGACCTATGCGGTACTGGATGAGGTAGCTGACATTAAGCCTGAGACTTGGGAACAGGTAATTAGGGCAAGTTTGTCAGACAAGAAGGGTAAAGCCCTGTTCATATCGACACCAAAGGGACGAAATTGGTTATACGACCTGTATAACTTAGGGCAGTCGGAAGAAGACCCAGACTGGAAAAGTTGGCATTTCACCACCAAAGACAACCCCTTGATCGACCCTAGTGAAATCGAGAGTGCGAAGAAGACCCTAAGTTCATTCGCCTTTAAGCAAGAGTATATGGCATCTTTTGACAATGCTGGCTCTGATGTATTCAAAGAAGAATGGATTAAGTACGGAGAAGAACCTGAGTATGGTTCTTACTTTGTAGCTGTTGACTTAGCTGGATTTGAGGAAGTAGCCAAACAAGCGGCTAACTCTAAGAAACGGCTAGACCAGACTGCTATTGCTGTTGTCAAGGTTACTGATGAGGGCAAATGGTTTGTCAAAGAGATTGCTTATGGGCGTTGGGACATTCGTGAGACTGCGGCTACGATTCTGCTGAAGATGCGGGAATACCGACCTTTGAGTGTTGGAATTGAGCGAGGTGCGTTAAAAAACGCTGTTTTGCCGTATTTGAGTGACTTAATGAGGAAAAATAATGTATATTCCCATATAGTTGACTTGACGCATGGCAACAGGAAAAAGGCTGACAGAATTATCTGGAGTCTCCAAGGGCGATTTGAGCATGGGCGTATTGTGCTGAACTCTGAGGAAGATTGGGATGAATTCAAAGATCAACTCTTGATGTTCCCCGCCCAAGGTGTTCACGATGACTTGCCTGATGCTCTTTCCTACATTGACCAACTGGCTGTTACCTCATACTTCCAAGATGACCAAGAAGATGAGTGGGAGCCTCTAGATATTATTTCGGGGATATAAATGGCAACAATGGGTAATTCAGGTCAAGGAATAGTTAAGGGATTGTTTCCTGACTTTCTTGGCTCGTCTGAATCAAACCCACTTGCGCCATTTGGCTTGAGACATTCAAACTCTGTATATGACCAGCCTCAAATAAAAGCTCGCGGCTACATGGGCGTTATCCCTACATCTGAAGGTGAGCCAATGACAGAGTTGTCATCTTCATTTGAGATGAATGGTCAAACAATAGAGCATCCTTTGGTTGTCCCAACATTGTCAGCTCAAGAGATTGAATTGTTGCGTATGGGTGGAGAGCCAACACCTGAGATTTACCAAAAGGCACAACAATTTGCTTTAGGTCGTATTCAGCAAGGTCTTAGCCCATTTGCAACACCTCAAGACTTGCGGATGCCAGTTCCTGAAACACCCCCAACATACTCTGACCCCTTTGGAAATACAATCGGTTCATCTATAAGGTAATAACATGGCAACAGATAAACAAGTCAAATTAGAACAAAACGAGTTTTATGAGCCTACTGAGGCTGACAAAGAATTAACTGCCTTTGTTACTGACCATTGCACCAAGTGGCGTGACTACAGAGATACAAACTTTCTTCCTGATTGGCTAGAGTACGAGCGTATCTTCCGAGGTCAATGGGCTTCTGAAGACAAGACCCGTGAGTCTGAGCGTAGCCGTATCGTTACCCCTGCAACCCAACAAGCAGTAGAGACTCGTCATGCTGAGATCATGGAAGCTATCTTTGGTCAAGGTGACTTCTTTGACATTGAAGACAATATCCAAGATATAGGTGGAAACCCTATAGATGTTGAGATGATTAAGAATCAGTTGATGGAAGATTTCAAGAAAGACAAGATCAGGAAATCTATCGACCAGATCGAATTGATGGCTGAAATCTATGGTACTGGCATTGGCGAGATCATTGTCAAGACTGAGAAAGAGTACATCCCATCAACTCAGCCTATCCCTAATCAGATGGGTCAAGCCGCTATTGGTGTGATGGAAAGAGACAGAATTTCTGTCAAGATCATGCCTATCAATCCTAAGAACTTCTTGTTTGACCCTAATGGGACAAGCATTGATGACTGTATGGGCGTGGCTATTGAGAAATACGTCTCAATCCACAAGGTTGTAGCTGGTATTGAAAAAGGCATCTATCGCAAGGTAGACATCACGCCCACCTATGAAGATACTGATCTAGAACCTAC
>Ga0209400_1002183_pt1 | contig 15039 bp, 14 predicted proteins | sample M_130807_EF_Meta_FD_187313 | JGI IMG/M metagenome (GOLD analysis project Ga0209400, IMG submission 187313) | Freshwater microbial communities from Lake Montjoie, Canada to study carbon cycling - M_130807_EF_MetaG (SPAdes) (version 2) | ecosystem: Environmental > Aquatic > Freshwater > Lake... | reverse complement strand
GGGAAAGGTTGAGCCAAATCAACCTTTGGGAAAGGTTGAGCCAAATCAACCTTTGGGAAAGGTTGAGCCAAATCAACCTTTGGGAAAGGTTGAGCCAAATGTTTTGCTCTACTTTTTGAAAAGTAGATAGGTGGAGCCAAATGTTTTGCTCTACTTTTTGAAAAGTAGATAGGTTGAGCCAAATGTTTTGCTCTACTTTTTGAAAAGTAGATAGGTTGAGCCAAATGTTTTGCTCTACTTTTTGAAAAGTAGATAGGTTGAGCCAAATTGTTTTGCTGTACTTTTTTGAAATGTTATTTTGCTCTACTTTTTTGAAAAGTAGAATAGTGAAAACGTTAGAGACATTAGACAAATCTAAAGTTGATTTTTCTAATGTAGTTTTAATATTTAATTTGTATTGGCGTAAAACCTGGAATACCCTGAGGACCACGAGGACCAACGGAACCAGGAGGACCAGCAGGACCAGCAAGACCGGGAGGACCCACAGAACCAGCAGGACCAGCAAGACCGGGAGTACCAGGAGCCCCAGCGGGACCAACGGCGCCAGCAGGACCAGCAAGACCGGGAGGACCAGCAACACCAGCAGGACCAGCAGGACCAGCAACACCAGCAGGACCAGCAACACCGGCAGGGCCAGCTGCGCCAGCAGGACCTTCATCTAATTTATCATATATTTTATCAACATCTTCTTGCGACAACGCACCATCATAGAATGTAAGGTTTTTAATAAAACAGTTTTGAACTCCATCCCAATCACCTACCCACAAAATTGCATTATTGTTTATTGGATGAATATTATTGAAATCTTGATTTGATACAAGAATATTATTAATATAACATTTTATATTATTATTATTTATAACAAAAGTTATTAGAAATGGCACTGCCATAGGAGTATAAACATCTGTATTTAAACCATCATTTGGACTACTATCTGTTGAAACTCTAAAATGCAAATTATTTGTTTGTGGATTATTAGTGGAATTATTAGGCACAATCCATAATCCAGGGATTCTTCCATCACCACCACCACCATCCATATCTCTACCATCTGGGAAATTACTAATTCGGAAAATTGATCTCCAATTAGGATCAGTTCTGATTATAGAAAGCAAAAAAGAAGCTGATATTTTTTTATTTGGTGTAGTAAAACCAAGATCGGAGAATTTATAAGATTTACGTTTGGGTGTATACCAAACTTTTGTATCAGGGCAACTCCATTTTTTAAAAGAAGGAATATCAAATGCAGCTGAATCTTTTGAACCACCAAAGGCTTCAATAATTTTTTTACATGTCATTAAAAATATAATGACCAGTATAATTATTAAAAAAAGACTAGCAACTACTAAATACTTTGAATGTGTTATTTTTTTGAATATTTTTTTTAGATATTTAATCATATTATATATTAATAACACAAAAAATTTACCTTTTTAGAAAAAAGGTAAAACCAAAACATTTACCTTTTAGAAAAAACATTTACCTTTTAGAAAAAGGTAAAACCAAAACATTTACCTTTTTGAAAAAGGTAAAACCAAAACATTTACCTTTTAGAAAAAACATTTACCTTTTAGAAAAAACATTTACCTTTTAGAAAAAGGTAAAACCAAAAAACGGTTGCAGTTTGGCTCAACCTTTTCTAAAGGTTGAAGTAAAGGTTGAAGGAAAGGTTGAATAAGGAAATAACTTCAAAAGATTAGTATTGTAAATAGAAAAATTTGGGTCAGGGCAATTTCCTCCAAAATTTCCACCCTTCATATAATTTTTTTTAGAATATTTCTTTTTGTAGTTTTTTCGTGTGATTCTTCTTTTGGATGTTTTACTTCTTTTATTTGTTCGTGTATTTCTAGTTCTAGTTCTACGCATAATTATAATATTACATGATAAAATTATAATTATTTCCCAACCACTTTTCAAAAAAGTTGTGCAAAACAATTTGGTTCAACCTATCTACTTTTCAAAAAGTAGAGCAAAACATTCGCAAAGCTTTTGGCTCCACCTTTTCTAAAGGTGGAAAAGGTGGAAACTTAGAATCCCCCTGGGAATCGTACCAAGTTAGCACCAATACCGAAGCCTGCACCTGAACGTGCACTTACTCCCATACTAGGAATGTAAGTATCAAGAATACTGAAAGTAGCGGCAGCAGTTAAAGCAATTAGAACAATTTCTTCAATATTTAAAGAACGTTTTGGTATAGCAAAAGCAGCAATAGCTACCATTAAACCTTCAACTAAATATTTAATGATTCTTTTGATCAATTCACCGACGTTTATCAAACCAGTCATTATATTAAATAAAAAGAAAAAAATATAATATTGTAATATAAAAACTTAAAGTTTGCTAAATATTATAAATTAAATGGCCGGTAAAACTTCCAAGGGAAAAAATAAAGATTCTGCAAGTGTAAATACAAATGCAAACTCAAAAACTGGGTTTGAGAGAAAGCTTGATAGTCAAAACAATGTCAATAGTAAATATGTAGATCTTTTAGAAGAAGATAAACCTATCGCTGGGCAAAAATTTGCATGCATCTCATTTGTTTCACCTGAAAAAATAATCAAACAAAAGGAGATTTTCTACTTTGAAGAATTCCTAAAGAAATGGGACATTAACAAATCAATGGAAAAATTTGTTCAATTTTTAAATTTTATTTCATACAAGTATCATTTGTCATTTGACGATATTTCAAATGATTTTAAGGAATTTGTAAAAGAAGAAAAGGATGAACTTGCTAAATCATCAATGGAGGATGATTATAAGACTTTTTTGGATAACAATGAAGAAGAATTAGATAAATTATTTGGAATGAATCATGATTTTCAAACAAGCACAAGAGGAATTAAGATAAGAGGCGTTTATCCATCAATGGAAGAGGCGGAAATAAGATGTAAATTGTTGAGAGAAATTGACCCAAATCATGATGTGTTTGTTGGTCCAGTCGGCTTATGGATGCCATGGGATCCGGAAGCTTATAAAACAGGTCGCGTTGAATATATGGAAGAAGAATTAAATCAATTAATGCATGAAAAACAAAAGAACGAAGCAAACGCTAAACAAAATTTTGAACAACGTGTTAAGGAAACAAAGCAAAAGGCAATTGAAGAAAACATTAAAAAGGCTGAGAAGAGCGGTAATACATTAACTCAAAGTATTGATGACGCTGGAAATCTTATTGGTATTAATAACATGAGTACAAAAGAAGGTAGTTTTACAAATAATGACGTAGACGGCGAAACAATCACTGCTGCTGATATTCGTGCAGAATTATTTGAAGGTGAAAATATAGTTGTTGGTAAAAGTGATTATGGTCAAAGTGAATTAATAAGCGGTCCGTTTGCAATAAAAAAAAATAAAGATGGTATGGAAGAAGTAGATTAGATAAAGTTACATACGCCGTGTACCAAAAATATATTTTATGAATATTTTATGAATATTTTATGAATATTTTATAAATAATATATACACCCCTGAACATTTTAAATGGAACTTTTAATTGATTTTTTATAATATAATTATATTATGAAACAAAAAGGAAATGATTATAAAATTACAGCAGTAAAATATTATTTGAATAATAATGATACTATGAATAATACTTGTAAAATTTTTAATTGTAAAAAACCTTCTTTACATAGATGGATACAACTATACAAAACTAAAAAGAATTTGCAAAGGAAACCTAGAAAATCAATATCATATAAAGTGAAAAAAGAACAAGTAAAAACCGCATTAAATATGATTGATAAAAATGAGCAACTTACTATGGATGAATTATTATTTGACATGAAACAAAAATATACAGATTTTAACATTACTAGGCAACATTTAGGAAGGATTATTAGAACAAATAACAGAACTAGAAAAAGAACAAGACATCAACACTTTCCTAAAGAAAGACGCAAAAAACCTACTGATAAAAATAAAGAATTAGAAGATTTCTATAATGAAGTAAATAAATACCCATTAGATAAAATCATCTGTTTAGATGAAACGAGTATTGGTTCTCATTTGAAACCATCATATAGTAGGTGTTATATTGGTAAACGTTGCATAATAAAAAGTAATAATAATTTTGTATTTCGTAGTTTTACTTTATTAGTAGCAATAAATAATCATAATTGTGTTGGAAAAACATTTTATGAAAAGGGTGGAACAACAAAAGAAAGAATTGTTGAATTTCTAGAAACACAAATATTTCCAAAATATAAAAACCATTTGATAATATTAGATAATGCAAAAAGTCATAATAATGATATGGTAAAAGAAGCGATACTAAAAAGTGGTAATAAATATTTATTCTCTGTTCCTTATACACCTAAAACAAACGCAATTGAAATGTGGTTTAATCAAATAAAAACATACATCAAAAAGAATAGAGATGTATATACTTTTGAAGGATTGGATAAAAATATAGAAAAAGCAATTAAAAATGTAAAACCTCAACATTATAAAAATTATTTTGATTATGCTTATGTAATAAAAAATAGTTTAGAATATAATAAAAAATCATCTACTAGAAAATGCAACCCCAAAAAATATAAAGAATAATATACTTAAAATTTTTCCATAATAACTATATTATGAGATTAAAAAGTGAATTATATAAAAAGGAACAAGAAGAAATAGTAGATAAAATTATAAATATATTAGATTTGAAAAATAAAAATACATATACGCTTTATGAATTGGATAATAATTTAGAAATACAAAATAAAATTATGGAACTTATACCTGAAATAAGAAAATGGTTTTCGTTTAATTCATTAAAAGCAGTTGGCGAACCAAGTAGAATAAAAAGACCTTGGTTAAGTATTATTAAACAACTATTAAAATCAAAATATACTATAAAAAATAGAGAATGTTATACAAATGATAATTCTATTAAATCAATACGAACTACCGAATATATTTTAACACCTTTGGAAAAATAGATTGAAAAAGTAATAAAGACATAATTGTATAAGTAATTGTATTATGAAAAATATTTAAAAACATATTTAAAAACATATAAATTATTCATTTATTATTTTAACGAAAAAATACTTAAAATAATAATCTTTAGGAATATTATAGAATGGAAAATCTAAAAGAAAAACCTCCAGAGTTTTTCAAATCCATCAAAACTTCACTCAAAAGTGTATTGAAACACCCTGAAATAAACATTTCCAAAATTAATGATGCTATTATTAAGGCGAATAAAATAGTGATTCATACTTTACAATTCTTAAAGTTGTATTTACTTGATTATTACCAAAACAATAACAATACCTTACCTGTTATTAGCAAAGAACTGATTAATAATTCTATGAAAGTGGTTTGTGGTGAAAAAGAAGAAAAACGAGGAAAACCTCCTAAGAAAGAAACAGTTGAGATGAAAGAACAACTTATATTATTTTACAAGGAACATTATTTACCACTTATGCAAAACGACGCAATTGATTACGCAGGATTAAATACTGTATTGGATTATTTGAAAGAAGATGTTATTACGATGTATGAAAACAATATTCAATTACATTATGTTGAATACGTAGAACGATATGTAAATGTTGTTTGGAAAAAGAAGTTTCTTACAGAAAAAATAAGAAAGTTAGGAAAAACAAAAGCAGAAAGAGAAACTAAATTGCGAAGTTTATGTAGTGAATTAAGAAAAATCAAAAATGATTTGTTGAATGTAGATTCAATAGTTTTTACTTCTAAAATTTATTACCACAAATGGATTAAAGAAGTAAAACAACGCATTTTACCTTGTAAAAAGAAGTTTGAAAAAAATAGTATTTACTATGATTTGAAATGTTGTCCAATGGATTACTTACCATGCATGATTTACATGATGAAACAAATTGAAAATGAAATGGAAAGTATTAATAATGTTTTTCCATTAAGAAGTGAAATTACACCGAAATATATAAGATTAGATACAACTACACTAGTTAATTTATTATTGAGAAAAGAACAAGGTAATAAAGGATTTTACAAGACAGAAGGGAATTTGAAGAAAAATGAAGATAAAATATGGCATTTCTTTTTTAGAACAGAGAGAAAATGTTTTACCAAAACAGGTTATTCTTTTCATCACATGATTTCCACAGATGGTGTTGGTGTTTCTATTTTATTTTTACAAAAAGAACTAGTTGGAAAGAAATTACCTATGATGAAGAAAAAGTTGGCAAAAGAATTATATATTGATGAACTAACAGATTATTCAACTTTACAAAATAAGAAAATAATAGGGATAGATGCGGGTAAATGTGATTTGATTTATTGTGTTGACAGTGCAAACAAAGATACAAATGTATTTCGTTATTCACAAGACCAACGTAGAAAAGAAACAAAGACAAAAAAACACAACAATATCATTCTTGCTATGAAAACAAATAAAATAAATTGTCAAGGAACGAGTAATTCAATTATTGAATATGAAACTGAATTATCACATTTTAACAAGAAAACGCTTGACATTACCAATTTTAAGAAATATATACAAGAAAAAAACCGTATTAACCATATTTTATTTGGATTTTACAAGAAAGAATTATTTCGTAAATTAAAATTTAGCAGACAAATAAACACAAAAAGAAACGAACAAAAAATGATAAATCAATTCAAGAAAATATTTGGTTCTCATGAAGATATAGTTATATGTATTGGTGATTGGGAACAGAGAAAGCAAATGAAATATAAAGAACCGACATTAGGTAAAGGAATGAGAACTTTATTTAGAAAAAACAACTACAAAGTATTTTTAGTGGATGAGTTTAGAACAAGTTGTAAATGTTCAAATTGTGAATACGGAATATGTGAGAAGTTTAGAATAAGAGAACATCCAAATAAAAAGAAAGATGAAATACGGTTGATTCACGGACTACTACGCTGTAAGAGCGGTTGTGGGTTGTGGAACAGAGACCGCAATGGTTCATCTAATATCTACAAAATAGCAAAACAAGCAATAAATAAATTAGAAAGACCAAGTTATTTATGTAGAGAAATAAGTAATCAAGCACTTAAACCGAGTTGCTATAATCAAACTTTACTACGGGTATGAAAAGACCCAACCTTGAACCTCTTTTGTTTTTTTAAACAACTTAAAAAGTTCCATTTAAAATGTTCAAGGGTGTAAATATTTAATAAGTAATATAATTATAAAATAATAATTATATTATGAAAATTGGAGTTGCCATTCCTTGTTACATAGGTCACATTCACCCACTTTTTAAATTGCTTGATTCAATTCAGATCCAAACCAATATTCCAAACAAAGTAGTAGTTAGTTGTTCTTCAAGTAAAAATAGCGATTTTGAATTAGAATGTTATTTTGAAAAACTCCAACAATATACTTTTTCTTTAGAAATAATTACAACTGAAGAAAAAAAAAGTGCATCAGAAAATCGCAATATAGCTGCCGCTAAATTATCAGATATGGATTACATAACTTTTATAGATGCGGACGATATCATGCATCCTCAAAGAATAGAGATATTATTAAAAGTTTTTCAAGAACATGATAGCGATATTATTTTACATAATTATTACAATAGTGAAATACTTGATAATATCACAAAAAAATTAGAAAGTGATGAAATTGATATAAGACTTAACTCATTAAAACAATGCTATTCTGGCTGCATTACCCATAAATATTATTATGATACAAATGACAAAATACATCATGGACACGTTTCAATAAAACAAGCTATTTTTAACCAAATACAATTTCCTGAAGAACCCGAATTTTATACAAAAGAAGATTGTGTATTTTGTTATAGAGTTTTTAGCCTAGAGAATATTAAAGATTCATATGTAGCAAACGAATTGAGTTACTACAAACCTTCAAATACACAGATATTATATTTTACTTAGTAGTGTGGTTGTAGTGTGGTTGTAGTGTGGTTGTAGTTTGGTTGTAGTTTGGTTGTAGTATGGATTTTTTTACAATTCCGGCCTTTCGTGTAACCCAATAGTAACAGGGTATTTAATGAAACAATAATCCCTCCACGTGGTAGGAAATTTATTTACTAATTCACACCATTCAAATAATGTTTTTCCATTAGAATTCTTTAATGGTAATGCTTTCCACAATTTGTATTTAAAATGAAATAATAAATTCATTATACCCATTTCATTAGTCTTACACAAAGTATATTTATTCATAGCATCTATCAATTGTTCTTTATTACATATTTTCAAAATACTTGTATCGTAAATCCACAAACAATTTAACATATAATTTGAATCAAAAATTTCTTCTCCAAAATCTTGTTTTACAAGTTCTACTTTTTCACTATTATCATAACTTATTTGGTCTTTGAAAAAAAAAGGTTCACGGTGAGCTAATATTAAATTTTTATAGTCTAATTCTAATAAATATTTAACATCGTCTAATACACGCAATCCCGCATCTAAAAAAACGACACGATCCCATTGTAAAAAATAATCATCAAAAACATGGATTTTTTCCCATTGATTTAATTTATTTATTTCTCTCTTATCACTATTTGAAAAACCATTTGGGCCGATTTCATGCAAAAGATGGGTTTTATCTATTGAAGGAAATTTCTTTTCAATTATTTTTTGATGGGACTTGTAAGTATCTTCCAAATCAAAATCAATTGTAATTAACACAATATCTCCATACCAATTTCCAATCGTTCTTAAATCATTGATTGTTACACTTGCTTTCTGCATATAAGCTTTGTCTGTTGCTAAAACAAAAACAGTTTTGTCTTCCATACTATAAATATAAATACTAGTGTTTATATTTATTATAAAAATAATAATATAATACTTATCTTTTATTTACCACTTTGTTTTTTTTACACTAATTTTTTGTCCATTACCCCTCTTTTTATTAGCATTAGGGTCATATTTTTCTTCTTCATCGTCCGAGTTGTAATTTTTAGACAATTCCCAAAATTCTTTTGAGCCTAATCTAAAGTCATTGTGATTTTCTGCTTTATACCAAAAAACTTGGTCTTGTAATTTATTTGATTTAACATTATTGTTTATTACTAAACACTCATAATTTTCGGTACATTGATCCATTACTTGACAAAATGATTCAAATGTCGGAAACATGCCTGCATAATTATCATAAATACGACGTCTGTTTGCAATATAATTCTCTCTTAAAATGAACACATAATCAATATTTGTACGAAGTGTTGGTGGAATACCTAAAGGATACTGCATCGTAATTACTAACATGATCTTCCAGTGACGTCCGTTCATAAACAATAGACGCATCATTTTGTCGCGTGACCATGTATTGTCGTAAAGACAATCATCTAAAATAACAAAAGCACGAGGGTCAATTGTTGTTCGTTTGTATGTTTCCATTTCTTTTTTAATTTGTTTTAATACTGTTCTTTGTCTTTTTAAAATATTTTCTATGATAGCAGTATTATATTCATTGTGTATGAATAAACGGGGAACCATTTTACCATAAAAACCGTTACCCTCTTCGGTTCCTGAAATGACTGTTCCAATAGGTATATCTTGTTGATAATATAATAAATCTCTTACTAAAAAACTTTTACCTGTATCACGCTTTCCTATTAAAACAATAACAGGACCTTTTGATTCATTTGATTTGAAGCTAATGCTTTTCATATCAAATTTTTTTAATTCTAAAGACATTTAATATTTATTTATTATTTGTTATAGAAATTTTATTTTTATTTATAACTTAAAAACAATGCTAAATATAATAATACAAATATTTACTAGAAAATGAAAAGTAACTCTTTCAATTTTAACTCAGACAATACGTTTTGTATTTCCCTGTTATCAAACACAGAGAGATGTGTTAAAATGGAACGCCGTTTTAAAAAATTAAATTTATACCAGCGAAGAATTAAATCTGACCCTGCGGATTTAGATTCTTCGTGGTCAATCACCGATAAAGGTGTAAATGTTACTATTTGGCCTGCTTCTACACCAGACGATTTAACAGATAATTTTGTAGGGTATTTGAATAATTTATCAAGGGCATGCGCACAATCTCATTGGAATATTTGGAAACATATTATTAATAACAATATTGAATATGCTTTAATATTAGAAGATGATGCATGTTTTGATAAATTATTTTTTGAAAAATTGAACCAATTTTGGAACGATGTAAATGACAATGAATGGGATTGTATTTTTTTAAATGCATCAGAAGAAAGTAGCCCTACTTATAAATGGGTTTTGGCACATGAACAATATTTAACTGGTGGTTATATTTTATCTAAACATGGAGTCAATAAACTATTTAATATGTATTCAAATTGTTTACATACGTCTGATTGGATGACAAGTAGATTACAACTTTTTAATCATAGTTATACATATTTTCCTTGGTTAATAATTCAAGAAGGTAAAGAAAGTACTATAGGATCTTCTGTTGATGCCGATCATGAAAAGGTTGTTCGTCTATTAGGTGAAATTGATTATTCTTTAGAAAATTATGACATATAATAAAAAGTTTAGTAAATATTTTACTATAAGTTAAAATTTCATATTATTTATATTTTAATTACCTAATAATATGAATATATATACTACTAACATTACACCATCCGTTCAGTGTAATTATCAAAAAAGAAAAAACTCCGAACTTTTCAAGGCTTTAGAAAAACCTGAAACACTTTTTCTCTCAAAAACTCAAAACTATATACCAATATATGAGAGATTTTTTTCACTTAATGATTCTAATTACAACAGTATAAATTTAAACCATAAATGGTATTTATATAATATCAAAAACGGTGTTGATGCAAATAGCGAAACGAAAAAAATATTTCATTGTCGTATTAAAAACATAGAAAATGACGAAATTAAAGCCAAAAATATATTTATCAAATTAGCGCCTTTGTTAGATCCATTTAAATATTTAGTAGGTAAATATAGTAATATTATTGGCGACAAATTATATAATTTGCCCAAATTAGACACTATCAACAACAACAACAACAACAACAACAACAACTGCCATACCAAATTATTAGATGCAAACAACTCAGCTTATGTAGACGGACTTTTTGTTTATATAACATCCTTATTAAAAAATAATTATAATTTTAATCATGGATTAGATTATTACGGGTCATTTCTCTCTATTAAAAATAATTACATGTTAAACGTATTTGATGATTTGGATTATTTAAACTGTTCAGATTTTTTTAATAAAAATAAAAATATTTTGTTTAAAATTGATGATTATGAACATTTGATTAAGACAGAAAAACACAAATTAAAAACTATTAAAATAGACTACACTTCAAGTGCAAAATCTACTTTATCTTTAAAATCAATCAATAATGAAATATTTGAAAATTTGTTTAATGATAATCATGATAATCATGATAATCGTGATACTAATTGTGAAAAATCTTTAGCCAGTGATAACAATATTATTGAATACGATTTTAATATTGATCTTGATATTGACGAACAACTAGAGTTTGATAATAAACGTAATAATACCTTAAAATCAAACTCTAGTTGTTCGTCAAGATTGTCTTATACAAATAGTGAAACAAGCGAAAAGAGTGAAATGAATGATATTGATATTGATAATGACTATGAACATAATTCGGAATATACATCATATAAGTCTGAAAGTAATTGTGGAGACATTGATTCAGAATGTCAAGAATACCAGGATGGTAATGATGGTGAAGAGGGTGATGAGGGTGATTATGACGAAGATGAAGATTATGATGACGATGAAGACGAAGTTGAAGAAGAAATAAACGTAACAATTACTAAATTTCCAGTGCAATTAATTTGTATGGAAAATTGTGAAAACACCCTTGATGATTTAATATTAAATAACAAACTAACAAACAATGAATGGTTTTCTGCTTTGATGCAAATAATAATGATATTAATTACATACCAAAAAGTATTTTCATTTACTCACAACGACCTACATACAAATAATATCATGTATAATGAGACATCAAAAAAATTTATTATTTATCATTATAATAAAAAAACTTATAAAGTCCCGACTTTTGGTAAACTATTCAAAATTATTGATTTTGGAAGAAGTATTTACAAATTTCAAGGAAAATTATTTTGCAGTGATAGTTTTCAAAATGGTAACGATGCTGCATCGCAATACAATACAGAACCTTATTTTGATGAGAAAAAACCGAGACTGGAACCAAATCCCAGTTTTGATTTATCACGTTTAGCATGTTCTATATTTGATTATTTAGTAGAAGATTTAGAAGAAATTAAAGATTTGACCAAAATAAATGATCCTGTCAAAAAAATAATTGTTGAATGGTGTTTGGACGACAACGGAATTAATTTATTGTATAAAAATAATGGAGATGAGAGATATCCTGACTTTAAATTGTATAAAATGATTGCTAGACACGTTCATAATCATACTCCTCAAGTTCAATTAGAGAGACTTGAGTTTAAACAATTTTTAATAGAAAATAACACAAGTTCTCAAAATGACTCATATACAGACAAAAAACAAAATTCTATTAAAATTGACATTGATAAAATCCCATCATTGGTATAAATATACAATATTTTTGAATAATATATTATTTTTTTTGAATAATATAATATTGCTATAATAATAATAATAATAATAATATAAAAATATAAATGGACAACTATGGTTTTATAATGACAAGACACGTAAATTCTGAAAAAACAAACAATTATTGGAATAATAGTATAAAATGTATTAGACGTTTTTACCCAAATATTAAAATAGTAGTGATTGACGATAACAGCAATTATGATTTTGTAAAAGCACAACACGAATATAAAAATGTTGAAATAATTCAATCAGAATATAAAGGACGAGGCGAATTGTTACCATATTATTATTATTATAAAAACAAATTTTTTGATAATGCATTTATTATTCATGATAGTATTTTTATTCACAAAAGAATTGATTTTGAAAGATTAAAAGCTATTGATGTTTTACCTTTATGGCATTTCAATCCAGATAAAGAAAATGTGCACAATTCATTAAATTTAGTATCTAATTTTAGAAACCAATTTGCATTATATAAAAGTTTAACTTTAAGCGACATTTCAATACTAGGAAGACGACCTGAATGGTATGGTTGTTTTGGAGTCCAAAGTTATATTAATCACAATTTTTTAATGAGAATAGCTAATAAATATAATTTATTTACATTGTTAAACAAAGTAAAAACGCGCCCTGATAGATGTTGTTTGGAGAGAATTTTTGGGTTAATTTTTCATTTGGAATCGGGAGTCACTCAAAAATATAAATCTTTATTTGGCAATATTCATAATTATAATAGTTCATTTGATTACACATATGATAAATATAAACATGATTTGACCGTTAAAAAAAAATTGCCGAAAAGTATTATAAAGGTGTGGAGTGGGCGCTAATAGCAACTTTTAGGAAAAGTTGCGCAAAAGGCTTTGCGAAAGTTTTGCTCTACTTTTTGAAAAGTAGATAGGTGGATCCAAAAAGCAACTTTTAGGAAAAGTTGCGCAAAAGGCTTTGCGAAAGTTTTGCTCTACTTTTTGAAAAGTAGATAGGTGGAGCCAAATCTTTTGCTCTACTTTTTGAAAGTAGAGCAAAAGAGTAAATCATGGAAAAATCATAAGGTTTTGCGCAACTTTTTTGAAAAGTTGCTAGAATTCAGGATTATTAGTAAAAACAGGTGTTGCGCCGCCAGTTAGTTTATCGCCATTTTGCATTACCGGTTTCAACTGTTCTAATACAAAATACCCCGCAACAACACTAAAATATACTAATAAAGCATCTCTTATCAATAATTTTAATGGCTTACTATCTTTTTCAATATATCTCATTTCAATGAATTTTACAATTAAAAAAATAATAGAAATAACAGCGGCTATTATAAAAATATTCTCCATTAAAATACTAAAGCAGATTCTTTATTATTTTTTTACGCAAATTCTGGAGGCAAAATATGGAAAATACTCTTTCTGTTGATTGATTTAATCTAAAAGTTCTATATCGTCAATAATCAAATCTGGAAGCATTTCCAATTCAGGTTCATTTATTACATGAACATCTAATGCATCTAAACTTGCAAGCTCGTCTGATATATTTAATTTTTCAAGACTTGATTGACCGTTACCGTTGCTTGTATAATCATAATCATCATCGCCATCTGTTTCTAATTTACGTTGATTATATCTCATTTCACTAAGTTCTTCTAATCTTTCTATATCTTTCGGAGCGGTAATTCTTTCTTCTTTATTATATTGATCTTTTACTAAATCAACATCGCTAAATGATAGTTTTGAGCTTGGACTGGAGGTTGCACCTCCAACACTATCTAGTTTATTTTGTTCGGCTCCTGTTCCGGTTTCACCCCCGATTGCATTGTTTGCATCACTTTTAATTGGTTCTTGTATATATTCTTCTTTAACTTCTTCAACAACATCTTCTTCCATTGTTTCATCCATATAAGCTTTTAATATTGCTTCAACTGGTACACTTTCTCTCAATGAATTTAAAATACATTCTTGAACAATTATTTCCAACTCTCTATTATGTTTTTGTATCTGTAATGGAGAGACATTCAATTCAAACAAATAAACATTTTTATATATTTTTCTTGCTACGTGAATATATACTTTGTGAATAAAATCGTCCAATTTTGGAATATTGATATCTATTTTTTTTTGTTTTTGTCCAACCCTCATTACAGTCAATATTTTTAATTGAATAATATGTACACAAGTTATTAAATCTTCTAAATAGGCACAACCAGATTTATCACAAATTCGTTTTTTTTCAGTTTCAATAATTGTTTGATTCCATTTTGGAACTCTTGTAATAAAGTTTTGAAATGTCATTAAATATTTTTCCATTTCATTGTTTTCTTTGCACAACTTAACAGCTTCATCCAAAATTGATTTATAGCCATCAATAATTAAAGGGGTTAATATAGAAATTAATCGCGCGCTCCATTCATTTCTACTTTCGTGAAGTGTTGAAATATTAAAATCATCCATACCGAGCGTTATTACATAAAACTAATATTTTCTAGAGTCAAATCTGAA
>Ga0209400_1002180_pt1 | contig 15048 bp, 12 predicted proteins | sample M_130807_EF_Meta_FD_187313 | JGI IMG/M metagenome (GOLD analysis project Ga0209400, IMG submission 187313) | Freshwater microbial communities from Lake Montjoie, Canada to study carbon cycling - M_130807_EF_MetaG (SPAdes) (version 2) | ecosystem: Environmental > Aquatic > Freshwater > Lake... | reverse complement strand
CGGCGTTGGGGCTTCCGCCACCGAGCCAATTGCCGCCGAGCGCCGCACCCGCAACGAAGTTGCCGAACGGGGCTGCACTCACGGGGCTGCCGCAATTGAGGAACGCCGCATTGGTGCACGAATTGAAGACCAGGCCGGTGGAAGCCGGGTCCGGGTTGACCGCCAGGCCGGTGATGAAGCCGCCGTTGGCGAGCAACGTGGTGTTGGTCAGCAGCACCGAGACGCTGGCGCTGGTGCCGCTGCCGGAATAGGTGTAGGTCACCAGCGAAGTGAAGATTCCCTTGCTGTTGGCGCCCTCGGACGAGCCGCACGGTACGTACTGGTCGGTGCTGCTTGTTCCTGCGTAGGACGAGGCTGCGACGAGTGCCGTCAGGGTCGATGCGAGCAGGATGCGTGAGCGGGAAGCTGAGTTCATTGCCTGATTCCTCGGTCGCGGCCGCTGCCCTGCACGTCCGCCACTCAATCCACTGGAAGACGCACGACGCGGGCAACGCCGTACGAACCTCCAAGGTATGGAACGGAAAGGGCATTTCGCGCGTGAAGCAATGAATGGGCGCACGAAGCTTGCGATCACCGCGCCGATGCAGGGAAGCGTCCGCAATGGAGCGCACGACGGCGCACGCATCAAAACGACAGCGCGCGCGGACGTGTGTCCGCGCGCGCTTGGAACGACAGGAAACTTCCTCGATGCCTCAGGCCTGCGCGATGCCCTCGCGGATGGCGAAGCGCATGAGGTCCGCGCGCGACTCGATGCCGAGCTTCTTCATGATGCGCTCCTGGTGACCATCGATGGTCTTCGGGCTGCGCGAGAGCGCCTTGCCGATCTCGACGCGCGACTGGCCGCTGCCGATGTGGCGGAGCACCTCGATCTCGCGGGACGTGAGGCGATCGATCGAGCTGATGATCCGCTGCTCGGGTGCCGCCGCACGCCGCGAGCGCCGCGTCGAACGCACGTCCCGTGCTGCCGGGCACTGGGCCTGCACCTTCGGGCCCATCACGAATGTCCCGCGGGTGGCGCGGGCAATGCGCTTCAGGCCGTCCATGATGTCGCCGAGGTCATCGCCCTTGGCGAAGTAGCCGGAGCCGCCGCAGCGGTACGCCGCGGAAAGCAGCGTGTCGCGCACGTGCGCGCTGATGAACGCGAAGCGCACCTCCGGGAAGCGCTGGCGGAGCCGGTCGGCGGTCTCGAAGACATCGGGGCCGGGCATCTCCACGTCGAGCGTCACCACGTCGGGGCGGGTGCGTTCCACTTCCTCGAGCAGGCCTTCTGGACTGGTGAGGGAGCCGACGAAGTCGATCTCGGGATCCATGCCCATCTGGACGCGCATGCCTTCGAGCAGGAGCGCGTGGTCATCCACGCACATGATGCGCACGACGACGGCCGCGGTGCCGGTGGTGGGGCTGATGGCCTTCTTGCGGGCAAGTGCACGCGTGGGGGACTGCTCTGCCTCGAGTACCTGGGTGTTGTCAGTCATTGTCGTTCCTCCTGTGAATGATCGAGCACACACGGTCGACGCCGGCCATGAGCGAATCGATCCCGAAATCGGTCTTGATGACCGACGCGGGAATCCCGCGCCAGTCGTTGCGGATGTCCGTGCCGGGCGCGCCCAGCAGCACCAGGCTGCGGTCCGTGCGCGCCGCGAGCCACGCCTTCGCATCCGTCACGGACACCGTCCGCGGGTCCGCCACCCAGACGTCGGCGTCGTCGGCCTCGTCGATGGTGACGCTTGCGAAGCCGTGCGCGCGCAGCGACGACTGCAGCAGCGCCGCGGCGCGGCCGTCGTCCGAGGTGAGCGCGATGCGCGTGCTGGTGTCGGTCTCGTCCTCCACCACGGGAAGCACCAGGGACATGGTGGTTCCCTTGCCCGGCTCGCTGGCGATCGAGAGCGAGCCCCCGCACTCCTTGGCAATGCGCGACACCATGGCCAGGCCGAGGCCAGTGCCGAGCCCACGCGACTTGGTGGTGAAGAACATGTCCTGCGCCCGGGCGCGCACCGCCTCGGACATGCCGATGCCGTTGTCACGCACGGAGAGCACCACGGTGCGGCCGTCCGGCGTCACGGTGGCGCTGATGCGCACGTCGCCGAGGGTACCGTCGCCGCGCGCGGTGATGGCCTCGCCGGCATTGACGAAGAGGTTGAGGACGGCCTGCGTCAGCGCGTGCGCGGAGACACGGACCATGGGCAGGTACGCGGGGATCGACGCCTTGACCTTTGCGAGGGCCGGCAACGTCCGCGAGAGGAGCGACCCAGACTGCGCCCACCATGCGGCCAGGCGCGCGCCGTCCTCGCCACCGTCGGCGTGTCCGGCGTCCGTGACCAGGTAGTGGAGGCCGTCCGCCAGCTGCTGCAGGTAGACCACCGACTTGCCGATCTCGTTGATGTGGCCCGTGCACTCGGTGTGCCCCAGCTGCGCTGCACCGGCCGCCAGCACGTTGAGGTGGGCGCGCACGGGCAGCAGCACGTTGTTCATGTCATGGCCCAGGCCGGCGGCCAGCGCTCCCAGGGCCGAGAGCCGGTCCGACTGCCGCAGGCGCGCATCCGATTCCTTGCGCTCGGTCACGTCACGCATCACGGCGGTGAAGAGCTGCTTCGGCACCACTTCGCTGACGATGAGTTCCACGTGCACCGTCGACCCGTCCTTGCGGAGGGCGGCCACCTCGTTCCGGGCGCCGATGACATCGGTCGGCCTTCCACGCATGAACGACTCCACGCCCCGGAGGAACTGCATCCGCTCCTCCTCCGGCATCAGCACGCCGATGCTCTGGCCAAAGAGCTCCTCGACGCGGTAGCCGAAGATCCGGCCGGCGGCCGGGTTGGCCCCCTGGATCATGCCGCGCGCATCGATGGTGACGATGGCGTCGGCAACGCCGTCCAGGATGGCACGCATGCGGCTCTCGCTCTGCGCCAGCTGCTCGTGTGCCTGCTTTCGATCGATGAAGTCCGCCGCCTGGCGTGCCAGGAGGTCCAGGATGCGCTGGTCGCGATCGCCAACGAGGCGGGGCCGGCGGCAGAACGTGCACAGCGCGCCCAGTAGCACGCCGTGGCGGCTGACGAGCGGCGTCGACTGGTAGGCGCGGAAGCCGCGCTGATCGATCGCCGAGACGAACGAATCGGATCCGAGGTGCTCCGCGTGATGCACGTCCTGGAGCACGATGCGCTCGTGCACCGGCATGAGCTGCGAGCCCAGCTGCCCGAACTCCTCCACGGCACGTGTCAGCGGCGGCGTGATGCCGAACTCGGCCACCACGCGCGTGGAGATCAGGTCCGCATCCACCAGGTAGAGCATCCCTGCATCGGCACCGGTGACGCCGATGGCCACGTGCAGGAGGTCCGCGAGCAGCGTGTCGACATCGCCGTTGTGGACGAGGCGCGTGCTGATGTCCTGGACCCGGGTCCAGATGGAAAGGTCCTCGGCAAGGCGGACGCGGGCATCCGCCAACGCCGTCTCGAGCGAAGCCTTCACCGAATTCTCGGGAGGGGTACGGCGGGAAGTGTCATCCCCACGATCAGAGCCGATGCGCTCGAACACAGAGCTCGAAGGTTCCGACGCGGGACGCGAACCCGAAGGTGCGCGGCGCGCAGAATTGGTCATGAACATGACTATCGGAAGCAGCAGAATGTTCCGCAAGCATCTTGCTTGGAAGTTTGAACGGAATCCTGACTTTTGCTCAAGTACGCGAATACATACCGCAGGGAAAAGTGCTTACATTTCACGGTGTCGGGCGTTTGCGTCGCCGCGCCCCCGGGCAGCACGGGAGCGCCGCCGCCCCACCCCCGAACGCGCGGGTACCGCCCGCGCGGCCCCATCTTTGTGGGTATTTGCCTCAAGAAACCCCCTGAAATCCCCGATGCTTGAGAAGCAAGGGGGGATTCGCTAGGATCCCCCTCCCTACCGAGCATTCCCCTATAGCTCAATCGGTAGAGCGGGCGGCTGTTAACCGCCAGGTTGCTGGTTCGAGTCCAGCTGGGGGAGTTCAAGGCCCGCCTCGAAGCTTCGAGGCGGGCTTTTTCGTTGGGTGGCGGGGTGGGCCAGGAGGCCTGCGTGGGGCGTCGTGGCGGGGGTTTCGTGCTCTCGCGTTTGCGCCGACGGTTCGGGGAAGCGGGCCGGACAGGGCCGGACGTGGCCCCCTGCCCTGGAAACGCTCGGACGCTCGGATCGCCGTGAACGGGAGAGCGTGATCGGGGGAGTTGGGAGAAAAATCGGAAATCTGGCGGGTGGGCCGGTCACATCGGGGCGGGTCGGACGGTGATTAGGAGCGATGGGACGCGTAGGTCTATCCCGCGCCGATTCGGCCCAATCCGGACTCGTCAAGGTGCGCGCGCCTCGGGAATGCGACAACAAATCAGGACTCCGCCATGGTACCAATCTCAACAGTTATTCTTGCGACTCTCAGCTTTGCGGTCCCGCAGTCCGGTCCATCACTACTCTGCTTACAAGAGTTCAAAACTTGGTGCTGTCATCAAGTCGCAAGCGAGTGGCTGATTGTCGATTGCGGCGGAGAAGAGTGCAGGGGCGACACCTCAGCCAATCTCGTCGTTCACTACGATCGAACTTACGGATCGCCCGGGTTTGCTCAGGCACAGTGGCAGTTGCAGGAAGATGGCTCCAGATGCACATACAACCGCGTCGAGTGCATTGACGGTAAGTGTGTAATTTTGCCCGAGAAAATCACGTGGTACTGTCACCGAATCAGCCTTTCCGGAGCCTGCAAGTGATGATCCGACTCCTGAATTGCCGCCCAGCGACTCGACGGCAGGAACCGCTCGTGCAGCACCTCAAGTGGCTGGTGGTACTAGCCGTGGTGGCGTGCCCTGACCTTGCAGTCGCGCAAGAAATCGGAGATGGCGGGCAGCCACCGAGCGCACCCCGGCAACCGCCCGAGCAGCGGGTTCGCGCAGCATTCCCCGATAGCGCACAGGTCGACCTACAGCTTCCGGAACCAATCGGCACCACCGATGTCGAGTACTTCGCGTGGATCAGTGGCGCAGACGCGAAATCGGCAGGAATCGTTCGCGACTGGGCTGCGATGATGAGTTCGATTGGCAGCGAATGGCGCTCGGAACTCCTGGAGAAACTGAAACAACCCGCGTCTGACTATGTCGCCCTGCTGGAGGTGAATCAGAACTTTGGCGAACGCGCAAACCGACTGAAACAGCTGGTCACCTGGCGCGATCGGCTCGTCGATGAACTCTTCGCCCAAGAGCGACGATACTTAGAGTCGCTCCTCAGTTCGTCGTCCGTGGATAGTGCAGAAGCCGAGACCGTCGTAGAGCAAGTCATGATGGTCAGGCGCGCGGAGGCCTTTCCCGCCGACAACGCCTACGCCCCGCATCTAGCCGCGAACATCCTTCGACTTCTTCACCTTTCCGCGACCGATCCCGGCACCAGCCCTGAAGCAAGTGCCACCATCCGAAGGCTTGCGCTTGACAACGCACCCAGGGTTTGCGAACAGCGACGAATCGTATTCGACGCAATCGCCAAATGCAGCTATCGAGGAAATGAGGCTCTCCAACGGGCCATTGATTCAGGAAGTCCGACCGTCGGGGCCATGAATGGCGTCTTCCGCCCCATCGCACTCGGGTCTGCACGAGTCGCGGCCACTACCCAGGAACTTGTAGCCCTAGCACGCGCGGAACTCTCGCCTGAAGTTGCGAACAAGCTCGACCAAGGCGTGCTTCGACTCACGTACGGCGCACTGGCGATCGATGTTTTCGAGATCGATGCCATCGTAAAGGTCATCGACCACCTCTTGCCGGATCAAGATCGAGAAACCTGTGCCACTGTGATAGTCGAGTCTGCTCGCCAACGCGCCGCGCTTCGCGAGCAACTGCTTCGGAGCTTTGATCTGCAAAGAAGCAGATTCGTTGAGAGAGGACTGGTGCGCGACCAAATCGCCAACGATCAATTCAGACGGTCATTTCTCGGCTACGTGAAAGCAGCAAAGATCGCCGCCGAACAGACGATCGGCAAGATTGCTGCGATCGCACGCGCGAACTCGAAGTGGGACGAAGCCGAATTCGAGAGGGCGCAGCAGGAGTGGCGGTCAACAGCGAGGGAACGGCTACGCGCCATGTCGATCACTGGCGCAACCTCGCCCATCCTCTCGTATTCGCAGTTGGAAGCCATCGCTCAAGAGGCGCTCGAACAGTGAATTCGACAGCGCTGGTCTTCCCCCTGATTCCTGAGCCGAATCGGCTGCAAGGTTTTCCGGACCGTGCCGACTGCCGCTATCGACCGAAACCCGTGTGTATTTTTGTTGCTTTCTAGCAGCATTGTGCAATACTCTTACACACCATGTCGCCCCACTCCATGCCCGGAAAGGCGCTCGCGCTTGCCCGCCAACGCGGCGCGATCCGCCTTCGCCACGCCGTGGAACAGGGCATCCATCCCGAAGTGCTTCGTCGGCTCGTCGCCGCCGGCCAACTCGTTCGCCCGCAGCGCGGGATCTACGAACTGCCGGGCCGTGAGGTGACCGAACACACCGACCTTGCGGCGGCGGCGATGCGCGTCCCCCACGGCGTGGTCTGCCTGCTTTCTGCCCTGGCCTACCACCGGATCGGCACGCAACTGCCCCACGAAGTCTGGATGATGATCCCGACGCGCTCCCATCGTCCGCGCGTCGAGAGACCTCTGATGCGCTTCATCACCGCGTCTGGCCCATCGCTGACCGAGGGGGTCGATTCCGTGAAGATCGAGGGACAGGCGGTGAAGGTCTACAACCCCACGAAGACGGTCGTCGATTGCTTCCGCTATCGCCGGCATGTCGGGCTCGACGTCGCCCTCGAGGCGATGCGCGAAGTGCTTCGCAAGCGCCGATGCACGCCAGATGCGATCGCGCGGTGCGCGACCAAGTGCGGCGTCGCGTCCGTCGTGCGGCCGTATCTGGAGGCCATGGCGTGAGCAAGGGTGCCAACAGCGGACTGGCGGAGTCCGTCAAGCAGCGGCTGCTGAACCTCAGCGCCGTGCGGGGCGAGACTTTCAACGTCCTGCTGATGCGCTACGGCGTCGAGCGCCTGCTCTACCGCATGATGCGGAGTCCGCACGCCGACGCGTTCGTGCTGAAGGGCGCGATGCTCTTCGCGATCTGGGCCGACAAACCCCACCGCCCGACCCAGGACCTGGATCTGCTCGGGTTCGGCAGCCCGTCGACCGAACGCATGGAACGGGTCTTCCGCGAGATTTGCACAACCGCGGTCGAGCCTGACGGACTGGCGTTTGACCCGGTATCGGTGATCGCTCGCCCCATCCGCGAAGACGCCGTCTACGACGGAATCCGCGTGAACGTCATGGCCATGCTCGGCAAGGCGCGAATCCCGCTGCAGGTCGACGTCGGCTTCGGCGACAGCATCACGCCCGAACCGCGCAGCATGGCGTTCGGCCCGCTGCTCGACCTTCCCGCGCCAATCGTGCGGACGTATCCGCCGGAGACCGTCATCGCCGAGAAGCTCGAGGCGATGCTCGTCCTCGGCCTGCCCAACAGCCGAATGAAGGACTACTTCGACATCTGGACGCTCTGCCGGACGATGGACTTCGACGGCACGACTCTCGCCAGCGCAGTCACCGAGACGATCAAGCGCCGCCAGACGACCGTGCCCGACGGCACCCCGACCGGGATCTCGGCATCCTTCGGGAACGACGCGATGAAGCAGGCGCAGTGGGTAGCCTTCCTCCGCAAGATGGGCACGGCGGACGCGCCTGACCTGCCGACGGTCGTCGCGCAGCTCCACGAGTTCTTGATGCCGCTCGTCGGCGCTGCCCGCACCGGGAAAGCCGCTCACAATCGATGGCCGGCCGGCGGGCCGTGGAAGTGATGGCGGGTTATGACTCGGAGCGGCACGCCCGATTCGACCGCCGTTTGAAGCCGTTTCGATCCGGGAGTTTGAGCCGGTCGACTTCCTTCGAAGTCGACCGGCTTGTTTACGGGCGGGCGGGCAAATCGCCCCCCGTGGCGCGTCGTGGCGGGGGTTCGGCGCTCTCGGGTTTGTGGAGAGAGCGGGGGGTCTGATCCGGACGGTAGGCAAACGGCGGTTTTGCCGCCCCGCTCCCACGGGCTCTCTGAACGGGTTAACAGCTCTCCGAGATCCGGGGGGAGATCAGGACGAGTGCCCAAGGTTGGCTGGTCGCTTCGTGCGGTGCCCGCTTGCCAACGCTCCACGTGGCACTGCTTCTCCGTCCAGCGGTCGGCGGGCACTGCGCGGTGGCCGAACTGCTCGTAGAGACCGTGGCAGTCGCGGGTCGCGAGACACCTTCGCCGCAGGGTCTGCAGATCGGGGTGACGATCGAACGCCTCGAGCATGCGACGCGAGATGCCCTGCCCGGCCCAACCTTCCTGGATGCACACATCGCAGAGCCGGACCAACGTCGCGAGATTGACACGCATTGGCCTCGTGCGGAAACACCGCAGTTGCGCGATACTGCAGCCATGCAGCCGCTCGTCCGCCCGCCTGCCCTTCGCCCCGGGGATACCGTCGGCATCTGCACGCCGTCGTTCCCCGCCCACGTGGCGTTCCGGGCGAAGTACCTGCATGGGGTCGCGGAGCTGCGTCGGCTCGGTTTCCGGGTGGTCGAGGGCGACCTCACGGCACGCGCGACCGCGCAGGGCGCGCGGTCCGGCACGCCGCGCGAGCGCGCCGACGAAGTCAACGCGCTGTTCGCGAACCCGGAGGTGCGCGCGATCATCACCACGATCGGCGGATCCAACTCGTCGAGCCTGGTGCCGTTCATCGACTTCGCAGCGGTGCGCGCGAACCCGAAGATCTTCTGCGGCTTCAGCGACATCACCTCGCTTCATCTGGCCTTCATGCGCCATGCGGGCCTCTCGACCTTCTATGGCCCAGCCGTGATGCCGAGCTTCGGCGAATGGCCGGAGAGTCCGCACGAGATGGTCGACTCGTTCCTCGACGCGACGATGCGGCACCTCTCGGGACCGCGCGAACTGACGGCCCCGTCACGCTGGAGCCGCCACATGCGCGACGCCCGCACCGAAGCCTGGCGCACCGAACCGCGGCGATGGGAGCCGCACGCAGGGTGGCGCACCGTGACGCAAGGCACGGCCGAAGGACCGGCGCTCGTCGTCAACCTCAACACCCTCCGGTCGAACGCCGGGGCGCCCGAGATACCGGACCTCGACGGCACGGTGCTCTTCATCGAGGAGATGACCACATCGCCAACGCAGGCGGAGCGCGCATTCCGTCACCTCGCGGCGCTCGGCGTCTTCTCGAAGATCGCAGGGCTCGCCTGGGGGCGGGTCGAGCACTGGTCGGACGAAGGATGCCCGATCCCGGTCGAGGAACTCCTGCTCGAGGCGATCCGCGGGGAACTCGGGCGCGAACCGACGTTCCCGATCGTCACCGACTTCGACTGCTGCCACACGACGCCGATGCTGACGCTCGCGCAGGGCGTCCGCACCAGGCTGGACGCGCAGGGCGAGACCGCGCGCGTGACGTTGCTCGAGCCGGCCGTGATTGGCTGAGGCGGCGCTCTTGTTTCGCCACCGTTCCGATCAGCACCCCGCGCTGAGGTAGCGAAGGAATCGCCCTTCACCCCCTCTGGTGGTCTTACCCCTGATTCCTGAGCCAAACTTGCCGCGAGTTATCCGGGACCCGGCCGCGCCCAAGTCACAGGGCGCAGGGCTCGCGGTTCTGCGCCGGGACGACCGGCCCCAAGCAAGTCGTGTCACCCTTTCCTACTCCGCCAGGGCGCCAAGAAAACGATCCTTTCCTTGCACCGTTGACTAGCAAGCGATCGTTTCCTAGCATGATGCCCTGAGAAAGGAGCGCTTCCCATGCCCCGCACCACCGGCAACTACCGAAATTCCACCGTCGCCGGCGAGACCGTCCGCGCGTTCGTGCCGACTGCCCTGCCCCCCGCCGGACCCGCGCTCCGCGTCGAAGGACCCATCGACGCCGCCTGCGCACGCGCCATGGCGGCCATCGGCCGGCTCGAGGTAGCGGCGAGCCTGGTGCCCAGCACTGAGTGGTTCCTGTACGGCTTCGTCCGAAAGGAGGCCGTGCTGACCTCGCAGATCGAGGGCACCGAGGCCACCCTGCGCGACGTCCTAGAGTTCGAGGCCACGGCAAGCACCACGCATGAAGGTGACGTGGCGGAGGTTTGCAACTACGTCGAGGCCCTGGTCTACGCGCGTCGCGAGCTCGTGAAGCCAAAGGGGCTGCCCCTGAGCTCGCGCCTCCTGTGCGAGGCGCACCGGCGACTGATGAAGGGCACCAGCACTCGGCGAGGCGGCGACAAGAAGCCGGGCGTCATCCGAACGAGCCAGAACTGGGTCGGCGGCACGCGGCCCGGCAACGCACGCTTCGTGCCACCGCCGGCGGATGCGGTGCCGGGGCTGCTCGCCGACCTGGACCGATGGATCCACGGGCGCGATCCGCTTCCGCCGCTCGTCAAGGCCGGGCTGGCGCACGTGCAGTTCGAGACGATCCACCCCTTCCTGGACGGCAACGGCAGGATCGGCCGCCTGCTCATCACCCTGCTCCTCGAGCACTGGGGCGTGATGCGGTCGCCCATCCTGTACCTGAGCCACTCATTCAAGCGCCACCAGCGCGAGTACTACGACCGGCTCTCCGCCGTGCGCACCGAAGGCGACTGGGAGGGCTGGACCCAGTTCTACCTCGCGTGCGTCGAGGAGGCCGCCCAGGACGGCGTCGCCGTCGCCCAGCGCATCTTCGCGCTCACCGGCAAGGACCGTGGCCGACTCATGTCGCACGCGGGCGCCACCGTGGCGGCCATCCACCTGCTCGACCTGCTGCCGTCGAACCCCATCGTGACGGTGCCGAAGGCGACGACGCTGCTGGGCACCACCGCGCCCACCGCACGCAAGGCGGTCGAGGTACTGGAGCGCATCGGCGTCCTCCGCGAGACCAGCGGAAGGCAGCGCGACCGCGTCTACGCGTACCAGGCCTACCTGCAGGCGCTGACGGCGGACGAGGGGCGGGGGTAGCAGCGCCGGGGTTTGAAGCCGGTTCGACCGGGGAGTTCAAACGGTCGGCCTCAAACGGGGCCGACCGGTTTGTTTACAGGCTGACCCGAGAGAAACTCCCTGCGGGCGCGCTGTGGCGGGGGTTACGCGCTTTCGCGAGTGTATGGGCCGCGAGCGGGTGAGATCGGGCCGACGGCTTGGGGAGATCGAGCTCAGCCACATGATGCCCGAGGCGCTCCGGTGCGCGGAGGAGATCGCGAAGGACCTGCGGTACACCCCTGATTTCGCGACGATCTCGCATCGAAGGCCGATTCCGAGGCCGAGACCGGCCTCGGATCCAGCCCGGACGGGTTGACGCCGCTCGCGAGCGCTCTCCAATACGACTAGTTCGGCGGTTGGCCATCACCGCGATTGATGGCGCCGCACTCCGGGCAGCAGGCGTGTGCCCGCGCTCGCAAGTCGTATCCGCAGTTGCTGCAGTTGCCCTTCCTCCGTGGAAGGTCTCCGCGAATCGTCAGTATGCCGCCCGCGAACATGAGTACGCCTGGGAAAGCAAACGCGAGGAAGCCGGGATCTCCGGCCGTTCCCCGGAACATCAGCAGCAAGGCATAGAACGAACCGAGGCAGCCGATGGCGACCGCGCCGCCCGCAACCTCGCGCCACCACCCGATCGCCATTCCCCCCGCAGCGAAGAACGCCAGGAACCCAAGTCCGGTCCATCCAGGAGAGGTCGGCCATCCGCCGACGCTCGCCGAGAAGTAGATCAGCATTCCGATGCTGATGACGCTGCCTGCGCGCCCAAGCCAGCGGAGGGCTCGCACGGGGATCGTCCCGCGATCGGCCGCGAGCATAGGATTCATGACGGCGCTCCCGCCGCAGCACGATGGTCGCTCATGCGCATGCCCAGCACGCAGGACTCCACAGAGATACATCCATCGAGCCGGGAGGTCGGCAGGCGCAACATCCGGGATTGCTCGAGATTCGCACAGCGAAACTCGCCACGCATGCGCGTGGCGGATATTTCCAAACGGCGCAGGTCACGATCGGCGCGTGAGGAGGTTCCGAATCCAACGAAGAGCACGAGCAACAGGAAGGAGAGAATGTGGAATGCGAGCCTTGCGCCGATCATGTAGTTCTCCGCGCCCTTCATGCCCGACACGTGTCGAACTGAACTCGCCATGCGTCACCGAACCTCTCCGAGTCGCCGACATCTTAGAGATACTCCACGGCCCTTCAGCACTCCGTCGGGCGGCAGAGTCGCATCGACCAGTCGAAGGTGGCCTCGAGGATCACTCCCCAGACATCTTCCTTTCGCCACCGTTCCGATCAGCACCCCGCGCTGAGGTAGCGAAGGAATCGCCCCTCACCCCCCTGGGGGCGCGCCGTGGCGGGGCTTGCGCGCTGTCGCGCCGGCCTGTCCTTCCCCTGGGCGGACTGCGACATCCCGCGTCAGTACATGCGGTCGAACGATATCCCGTTGAATCGGAACACGCCCTTGCCACCCACCCAGAGGTCGCCCGCTCGGTCCCGGTAGATCGCCATGACGTCCTTCGTGGTCAGTCCGTCGCGCTCGCCGAACTGGCGCAGCGTGCGCCCGTCGTAGCGCCACGCGCCTCCACCGATGGTGCCGATCCAGATGCATCCCTCGCGGTCCTCGCCGATCGAGAACACGCGCAGCAGCGACTGGTCGGCATCCGCCGCGTCGGCGCACAGCTCCGCCAGCAGCGCCGTCCGCGCGCCATCGACCATGACCACGCCGACGCCGTTGTTGCCGATCCACAGCCGACCCGAGCTGTCCTCGAACACGCAGCGCACGTGCGGTGCGCCCTCCTCCTTCCGCAGCCCCATGCGGTCGCCGTCGATCATCGTGAGTGTCCGGCCGTCGAACCCGAATACCGCCGCATAGGTCGCGAGCCACACGCGCCCGCCCTTTCCCCTGCAGATTCCGGTGAGGGAGTAGCCGTCGTCGTCCGTGCGCTCGAGCGGCAATGGGAACGTCAGGTAGGTGAAGCCCTCGCCGTCGAAGCGGTAGACGCCCGGCGCGAGTTCGGACTGGTTGAAGCCATTGGTTCCGTCGCTCTTGAACCAGAGGTCGCTCGGGTCGAGCGTCCACGCATGCGTTGCGTCGTAGCGGCGGGCGGTGCTCGCGGCGACCGTGCCTCCGGAGTAGCTGCTGATGCCGACGCCGTTGTCGAACCAGATCGTTCCGCGCGCATCCTCCTGGATCGACCGCACCTGGTTGTCGCTCAGGCCGTCCGCGGTGGTGAAGCACTGGAATCGCTCGCCGTCGAACCGGCAGACACCCTCGAAATGGCTGCCGAACCAGTAGTTCCCGCTCCGGTCCTGCAGGATCGCCCGCACGCCGCCGTTGTACATCCCGTTCTGCCCGGCTTCATAGGTGAAGGGCAGTCGCTTGGGTTGGGCGGGCGTCGAAACAACAGGAGGTTCCGCGGTGCAGCGGCAAAGCAGCGCGCACAGAACGACAAGGCAACCGCGGGATACCCACTTCATGAGCGCTCTCCGACCGATCAGGATCGACCGCTGGCGCGCGAGGTGCGCGCGCCTCGAACGGACGGTCCGGAACTGTCGACTGCGCAGCCACCACGAAGAATTGATCCATGCGGCCTTGATTCGATCGCCCTCGATGTCGTTGGAGCTGCTGGGCCGCAGCGCGGAAGGCATAGCGTGTCGTGGCGAAATCGACGGGGATGCAGCGATGATCACCCACTCACTCTAGTCACTCTTTCGAAAGCGAGCGCGCTTCCGGCATCGTCGCTGCGCGAGGTCAGCGTGATCTGCTTCGGTTCTCCCCGCGTGCGCGCGGTGCAGCTGAATCGGAATGAACTATCGATAGACGTCGCGCCGGTGCCCGATCTTGATGACGTCGACCACCAGCGGCCTGTCAAGCACATCGTAGATCACGCGGTAGTTCCCCACGCGGATTCGGTAGGTGCTGTCGCTGGTAGCCAGCTTCACGGACCCCACCGGGCGTGGATGCTCGCCAGCCTCTCCATGGCCGCAACCAGCCGAGCCCGATTCTCCCTTGAGTCGACCACGCCAAGCTCCTTGCGCGCCGAGCGCTTCAGCCTCACCTCATAGCTTGCCACGGCGCCGCAGCTCCTTCACCACGGACTCGAGGGAGTGCCTCGGCTCGTTGCCGCGCTTGCGGGCGAAGTCCGGAATCCTGCATTCCGGCCCAACCGGAGCGCTCGCTGCGGCGATACCCGCATCCGGGCGCACCATGGCGCGAATACTCCGCGCCCCGGATTTGCCCTCGCGCATCCCAAGGCTATACATTGAACGATCACGAACCGAAGGCCAGCACCGCCGATGAACACCCCACGCCGCCCTGCCCAGTTGCTCGTTCCGATGGTCGCCTTTCTCGCGGCGCTTCCGGCCTCTGCCGACGGCGACGCGGTTCGCACCTTCGACTTCGGACCGCATGGCGCGATCTCGGCGATCGAGGTACTGCACACCCCCGGCGTCTGGGAGGGGCAGATCATCGGCGACGGCCCTCGCGCCGGCGGCTGGCTGATGCAGGTGGAGACCAACCAGGGCCGCGTGCTCGTGGTGCAGGGCGCCGACGGCAGCACGCTGCAGTCGATCCCGATGGGCGGCGGCGCGTTCCGCGTGGTCGGAGACGAATCGCCGATGCGCGGCTGCGGCGGCGCGATCGAGGTGCCCGCACCTGCCCCGGGCGAGGGCGGCACCGCGGGCAGCTGCGACGACGGCGGCACGCTCGACGTACTGATGCGCTGGACGCCGAACGCGCAGGCGGCCGCGGGCGGCGAGACGGCGATCCGCGCCGTCGCCGAGGCGTCGGTCGCGATCTCGAACCACGTCTACATGGCCAGCGGCGTCAACCTGCGCATGCGCGCGGTCGGCTACGGCATCACCGAGGCCTACTCGAACGACGCGGGTAGCGGCGTGCTCAGCGAACTCCGCACGAGCGGCGACGGCATCCTCGACTCGGTGCACGCCGACCGCGATACGACGGGCGCGGACCTCGTGTCACTGCTCACCGCGTCCAACCCGAGCTACTGCGGCGTCGCCTACCTCGTCGGCAGCGGCGCCCCCGAGTATGGATTCGCGGTGGTCGTGTGGAGCTG
>Ga0209400_1002176_pt1 | contig 15068 bp, 16 predicted proteins | sample M_130807_EF_Meta_FD_187313 | JGI IMG/M metagenome (GOLD analysis project Ga0209400, IMG submission 187313) | Freshwater microbial communities from Lake Montjoie, Canada to study carbon cycling - M_130807_EF_MetaG (SPAdes) (version 2) | ecosystem: Environmental > Aquatic > Freshwater > Lake... | reverse complement strand
TGTTAGGTCTTGGTTACCAATTGAAGAAATGCTTGGATTGCTATTGCTATTGCTGTTTTGTGAGCCATCAAAAGCAGTAGCGGTATTTGTATCTAAAGACGTTGAAGCAGCTGTGGGTGTATCAGCCTCCGTTTTGGCTTGCTGTTTTTGCGGGGGAGTAGTTTTAGGCTTTGCAGGCGCAACCGCACTTTGTGCAATTGGCAATTGAATTTGCCGTGTCGTAAACGCTTTGGTTTGCAAGGGTTGTTCCGCATTCGGTGTTATCCACAGACTGCTAGATGCAAACAACCACACATGCACAAATAAAACAGCGCAGGCAATAAGACATGTGGTCCGCCAACTAGGTAAGCGTGTTTGCGCAGCGGTCAGCATGTTTGCATGGAAAGCGGCTTGTGTAGCCGCGCGTTCATTCATAAAGTGGGCGATTATGATCAGGTGAATAAATCTATTTATAAGTAATTTTGCCTGAGGACTTTCGGTTATGAAACTTGCTACCTACAAAGACGGATCACGAGACGGACAACTCGTAGTCGTCTCGCGCGATCTAAGCACTGCGCACTATGCGACGGGGATCGCCAACAAAATGCAGCAAGTGTTGGATGACTGGGGCTTTATTGCACCGCAACTCGTTGATTTGTCTGAAACATTGAACCAAGGCAAAACGCGGCATGCATTTCCATTTGATCCTGCCATGTGCATGGCGCCACTTCCGCGCGCCTACCAATGGGCCGATGGCTCCGCCTATATCAACCATGTGGAATTGGTGCGCGCGGCGCGTGGCGCTGAAGTGCCGGAGAGTTTTTACAAAGACCCGCTGATGTACCAAGGCGGTAGCGACGACTTTATGGGCGCACAAGACGATGTCGTGTGTGCCAGCGAAGACTTTGGCATTGACTTTGAAGCTGAGATTGCAGTGATCACCGCAGATGTGCCTATGAACTCGACACCAGACGAAGCCTTGGAAGGTATCCGCTTAGTGATGCTCGCCAACGATGTGTCGTTGCGCAACTTAATTGCTAACGAATTAGCCAAAGGCTTTGGCTTCGTGCAAAGCAAACCTGCAACCGCATTCAGCCCAGTCGCAGTCACACTCGATGAATTGGGCGATGCGTGGGACAACGGCCGACTCAACCTGACCGTGCAGTCCACCTGGAATGGCCGCAAAGTCGGTATGTGCGAGGCTGGGCCTGAGATGACATTTCACTTTGGCCAACTCATTGCCCACATTTGCAAAACCCGCAATGTGCGCGCTGGTTCTGTGGTGGGAAGCGGCACCGTCAGCAACCAAGGCATCGAAGTCAAAGGCAAAAAAGAATGGCCCAAAGGCTATAGCTGCATTGCCGAAAAACGTGCAATTGAAACTATTTTGGACGGCAAGCCTAGCACCGAATTCATGAAATACGGAGACACCATTCGCATCGAAGCCAAAGGCGCAGATGGTCAAAGCGTATTTGGCGCGATTGACCAAAAAATCGCGCCACTCCAAAAACCTTAGTGCTGTGAAATAGTCGGGTCTTGTGTGGTGAAGTCAAATTTCTTGAAATATTGACGCGCCATCGCCACGACTTGTGCGTCGGTGGGATGGTCGCTCGCAACGCTATCAACAATCACTTGCGCAATGGACGCATCGTGTTTGACGCACCATGCGCGAAACTCATCGCGTGCTTTGCCGGGGCCGGTTAGCAAGACTTCATGCACGCCGTGCAATGCCTTAGCAATGTCACCAAATAAGCCCGTTGTTTCGTGTGGCTTGCCTTGGTGCTTGTGGTGGCTACGTGACTTGATGCGCTCGAGCGCTACATGGTCGCGGTCAAACATCAAAACATGGGCTTCTTGGTGGTCTAGCCAAACAACGGCGTGGAATGTGGGCATAGTGGGCTACTTTCTGCTTCTAAGATAAAAATAAATACGAAGTTTCAAAATTGCTTAAGCATGTTGGTGCTCAAACTTCTCTTGGCAAGGCATGCATCGTGAAACTTCGGGGGTTGCTTTTAAGCGGGCTGGCGCAATAGGTTCAGCGCAATCTACACATTGGCCGTAGTGGCCGGAATGCAATCGCACCAAAGCAGCGTCGATAGCGCCTAGTTCTTCGGTTTCGCGCTCGTTCAAAGCGAATTCAAGATCGCGCGCAGTGTTGGTGTCTGCGCGAGTCTCCTCGCTATGCGCAAAGTGATCGGTTGCCATCTCGGCACGGCTCACAGTGCCGCCGCGTTGTTGGGCGATCTGCGCAAGTAAATCGGCGCGCATGGTGTGTAGACGGTCAAGAATAATTGCCGCGTCTGGGGTATGGGTGGTGGATGTCATAGCAACTCCTTAAGTGCATGACTTCATCATGCCCTTGGGCTGATGAGGTTGTATTGATTGAAATCAACCGTATGCAAAAGAAAACCGCCCCATCTACAGACAAATGTCATAAAAAAATGCGCGCGCTTAGAATCTTTGCTATGCAATATCTGCGTAACACCACAAATATCATCCGCTTCGTGCTGGTGTGGTTTGCTTTGTCGGTGGGCGTGGCGATTGCCTCTCCCATGGTGCAACCCAAAGCGATGGACATGGTGTGTACCAGCACCGGTAGTATGAAATTGGTCGTTCAGGGCGATGGGGATAGTTCTACTTTTGAATCGCCCACCTTGGACTGCCCCTTGTGCGCCACCATATGCGCGCCCCCTCCAGCGTTGAACACCGCGCTGACACAGCCATCTCCTCTTTCGCATGCGTTGTTGCCTTTGGTGGCAGCACACATCGCGTCTCTCACGGCTCCGCCACTGCCTTCGCGCGGACCGCCTACTTTCCCTACTTGACCTTTAAGCGGGCATAGCGCGTTTGCGTTGTGCATTGTTTGGTGGGCAATCAACGTGTTGTTGGTACCTGCCAGGAAAAGTTTAGGAATTTATGTTGTCAAAAAAATTAATCCCAGCACTATTGTGTAGTTCCATCTTTTGCATTGGGGCTTCAAATGCGCACATTGTTCTGACAGATCAACTAGCTTTGGCGGGAAGTTATTACAAAGGCACGTTGCGTGTAGGTCACGGATGTGGAGACGAGCCCACCACAGCAATCATTGTCAAAATTCCTACGGGTTTTGAAGGGGCCAAGCCCCAGCCAAAATTTGGTTGGACCCTCACAATTAAAAAAGAGCCACTATCAAAGCCCTTTAAGAGCCACGGCAAAACCATCACGGAGGATGTGGTGGAAATCAAATGGGAAGCCAACAACAAAGACTTTTATCTGCCAAATGAACAGTTTGATGAGTTTTCATTCTTGACACGTTTGCCAACTAAATCTGGCCCGTATTGGATCAACGTAAGACAGGAATGCACCAAGGGTGTCAATGATTGGGCAGAGGTTCCATCTTCTGGCACTTCAACAAAAGGACTGAAGTCACCCGCCGCTCTATTGGAGTTGCTACCTTCGCAAGTAAACCACCAACACTAACTCACTTAACTAAGGAAACCATGAAAAATTTCATACGCCTCATCCTTCTTACAACCCATCTTTTTATTGCAAGTCATGTTGCAGCTCAAACTATCACCATCTCGAATGCGTGGGCGCGCGCCACGGTACAAGGCCAAAAGGCGACCGGCGCATTCATGACGGTGACGTCTAAAGAAAATTCCAAATTGGTCGCTGCAAGCACACCAGTCGCAGGCATCGTAGAAATTCACGAGATGAAGATGGAAAAAGACGTGATGAAAATGTCCGCATTACCTAACGGTCTTGATTTGCCAGCTGGAAAAGCTGTCGATCTAAAACCTGGTGGTTTTCACATCATGTTGATGGACTTGAAATTGTCTTTAACTAAAGATGTCGCCGTACCTTTGACCTTGACTTTTCAAGACAGTAGTGGAAAAAAATCGCAGCAAGTCGTGCAAGTGCCTGTGAGTGTGCAACCGCCATCTGGACAGGGAGTGAACCACCAGCACGGTGATCACAAGCATTGATTTGTTTTGCAATGAATCCAAGGGTTTATGCTTGTATCTTTGACAGCCAGCCCCTAGGAGGCCTTGCATGACTGATTCCAATGCTTTTGATTTCACCAAATTCGTTCCCGGTTTTGATTTTTTAAAAAACCTCACACCTCAGGCCTCTTCAAATGGCACGGGCGTCCCTGGCTGGGTGGCTCCTACGCTTGATCCCAAGGAAATTGATAAGCGCATCCAAGAACTCAAGACGGTGCAATTTTGGTTAGAGCAAAACGCTAAGGGCATCGCGGCCACGATCCAAGCGATGGAAGTGCAACGCATGACCTTGTCAACTTTGCAAAACATGAATGTCAATTTCCAAGACATGGCGGAGTCGCTCAAGGTCAAGCCTGTAAATCAAGCGGCGCCTGAAGAAGAAAAGCCCCAAGCAAAAACTGCTACCAAAGACAACAAGGTAGACCCTTCGCAATGGTGGGGCGCCTTGACTGAGCAGTTCCAACATATCGCCACGCATGCGATGAAAGACATGGCAACCCATGCAAGTACGCATGCCACAAATGCAGTGCCAAAAAATTTCCCTGCTAAAAAAACTACTGCATCTCATAAAAGCAGTAGTACTGTTGGAAGTGCGAAACGTAAAACACCAATAAAGACCGCTACATCTAAGACGAAAGCCTCACGATAAATTGACGTCTTTTACTTTCGTACATTCAAGACTTAACAAGATATGAAGTTATTCCCCTACGGCCATGCCACGCATCCGCAGTGGCAAATGGCAGCAGGTTTGGTGTTGGCGCAATTGCGTGCGCATCTCACATTACCTGAATATGCCAGCGCACCACCTCTTGGGCTTTTGTATATCACTGACCAATATGCGCATGATGCGCAAGAGATCTTGGACTATCTGAGTGCAGAGTTACCAGAGGTCACCGATTGGGTAGGCACGGTTGGTGTGGGAATCGCGGCCAACAATGTCGAGTACTTTGACGAGCCCGCAATGAGCGTGATGCTTTGCGATATATCTAGCGAACATTACAGAGTGTTTAGTGGCGTCGCACCGTTGGTGCATTCGGGTGGTGCTCACGCATTCATACCGCACACCGCTTTGGTCCATGCTGACGCGCAAACGCCAGACGTTCCTGAATTGATTACAGAACTAGCGCAACGCACCGACAGTGGATATGTGTTTGGCGGTTTGGCATCGAGCCGCGCAGAGGTTGTGCAATTTGCATTGCGGGGTGACGGAAACATAGCGGGTCAGGGCAAAGCGGGTGGTGTGTTTCATGGGGGCTTGAGCGGTGTTGCTTTTGATGTCGGCGTCGCGCTCATCTCGCGCGTGACGCAAGGATGTGTGCCGATTGCGCCAGTGCATACGGTGACAGCATGCGAAGGCCATTTGGTCACGCATCTCGATGGCGAACCAGCATTAGATGTATTGGTGCGTGATTTACAAATTGATCTTGCTAAGCCCCAGCCCGCCTTGGCCAAAGTGCGCGCAACTTTAGTTGGCTTGGCGCAAGCCAAAGATGCATCGATCAAGCGCACGGGTGAATTTGATGAAGCCGTGTTGGTCAGACACATCATCGGTTTAGATCCCGGCCGCCAAGCGGTGGCCATTGCGCAAGCGGTAGAAGTTGGCATGCAACTCACGTTTTGTCAACGCAACGCAGCAGCAGCCCGCGCAGATTTGATGCGCATAGGTGCAGAAATTCGCGAAGCCCTAGAGCCAGAAGAGATGACCGCTGAATTGGCCGGTGCGTTGAATACCGACACCGACAACCAGCCCCATCCCGCACGCCGCATGGCCGGCGCTATCTACGTCAGCTGCGCCGGACGCGGCGGTCCGCATTTCGGTTCCCCCAGCGCAGAACTCAACATAGTCCGCCGCGCCTTAGGCGACGTACCCCTAGTAGGCTTCTTCGCCGGCGGCGAAATCGCGCACCAAGATTTGTATGGGTATACGGGTGTTTTGACGGTGTTTACTGCGTGAGAATTTAATTGGAATTTAATTGGGGTCAGACCCCAATTAACTGATTAAATATTGCCATTCAATAATTGACAAACATCTTCTAAAGACATCACCCGAATATCGGCGCCTATTGGGTAATTGTCTTGACCTGAGGACACTACGATTTTTTTAGTTGGATTTAAATCTTCGCACGCAGAATAAAAACCGCGACCGACTTTGGGTGCATGGCCACGTTTGATTTCAATGGCCCATAGTTCGTTACCTGGCCAGAGTAACAACAAATCAATTTCTGCGCCACCACTGGTCCGGTAAAAGTAGGCTTGGACGCCATTAGGCGCGCACGCCAAAATGTTTTCTATGCAATAGCCTTCCCAACTTGCTCCAACCACCATATGTGAAAGGAGTGCATCCGTAGTGTCGATATTCAGCAATGCATGCACCAGTCCGCTATCGCGTACATAAACCTTAGGCGTTCTGACTAAGCGCTTGCCTACGTTGGTGTGCCATGGGCGTAGACGGCGCACCAATAGCAAGTCACACATGAGATCGATATAGCTTTGGGCGGTTTTGACATCCACTCCTAAATTGCGCGCTAGGTGTGCGACATTGAGTAGCCCGCCTTGGTGGTGCGCCAACATGGTCCAAAAGCGTTGCAGAGTTTCAGCGGCTATGCGTGGGCCGAACTGCGGAATGTCTCGCTCTAAATACGTACGTATAAAGTTGTTACGCCAGCGCATACTCGCCGGCCCACTGTTGGCAGTGAAGCTAGCCGGAAACCCTCCGCGTAACCACAAAGTGTCTTGGCTGCCTGTTCCGGTTTCAAGCAAAGTCAGGCCGGACAGCTCTAAATAGGCGATGCGACCCGCCAAAGTCTCACCAGATTGCTTTAAGACGTCGAGTGAAGCAGACCCAAGCAACAGGTACTGTCCGTTGTTGTACCCAGCGCGGCGACCTTGGTCGATCAGTCCGCGCAAGACCGGAAACAACCCTGGTGCACGGTGAACCTCGTCCAAGATGACGAGCTTATCCAAATGTTCAGCAAGATAAGTTTCTGCATCTTGCAGTTTGGCGCGGTCTTTTTCTGACTCCAAGTCAAGGTAGATGCTTGAGCGTGAACCTGCCACCTCGTGCGCGAGCGTAGTTTTGCCCACCTGTCTCGGCCCAAGTAGTGCAACGGCGGGTGACTCTGCCAACTCAAGGCTTAATCGGGTGCTTAAAGTACGATGAAACATCCTTGCAATTATGGAGTTTCATTCCATGATTTGCAAGGATAAATAAAGCGAAACTCAGACGCCCAGCGCGCGATCTTGCTTAAATTGTTGTACAAATCCAACAAACTGCCCTGCATCCAAAGCGTCCCTAACCTCCTGCATCAGGTTGAGGTAGTAATGCAAGTTATGCACCGTAGCCAGCATGGGACCGAGCATTTCGCCGCAGCGGTCTAGGTGGTGCAGATAGGCACGGCTAAATCCTGCACGTCCTCCGTCGTTCCAAGACACTCCGCCCCCCTCTGATGTTGGCGTACCTGCACATGCGTAACAGGTGCAACTCGGGTCTATGGGCCGTGGATCGCTTTTATGTTTGGCATTGCGCAGTTTGAGATCGCCAAATCGGGTGAACAAGGTGCCGTTGCGCGCATTGCGGGTGGGCATCACGCAGTCAAACATATCAACGCCTTGCGTGACGCCTTCGACCAAATCTTCGGGCGTACCGACACCCATCAAGTAGCGCGGCTTGTGCGCGGGTAGTCGGTGTGGCGTATGCGCCATGATGCGCAGCATTTCGTCTTTGGGTTCGCCGACACTCACGCCGCCCACGGCGTAGCCGGGAAAGTCCATCGCGACGAGTTGTTCAAGAGATACCTGACGCAGGCTTTCGAACATGCCACCTTGTACGATGCCAAACAAGGCGTTGGGATTGTTCAGGCGAACAAACTCATCTTGGCTGCGACGGGCCCAACGCAAACTCATTTCCATCGACTGAGCGGCTTGCGCTTCGGTGGTCAATTTGCCGTCGGTTTGGTAGGGCGTGCATTCATCGAGCTGCATGGCGATGTCGCTGTTGAGCGTGGTCTGAATTTGTATGCTCACTTCGGGCGACATGAACAATTTGTCGCCGTTCACGGGTGATGCGAAATGCACGCCTTCTTCGGTGATCTTGCGCATCGCACCCAAACTCCACACCTGAAAGCCACCACTGTCGGTGAGGATGGGTTTGTGCCATTGCTCGAAACCATGCAAACCGCCAAAGCTTTGCATCACATCCAAGCCAGGACGCATCCACAAATGGAAGGTATTGCCCAAAATGATTTGCGCGCCCATTTCATGCAAGCTACGCGGCATCACGCCTTTGACTGTGCCATAGGTGCCTACGGGCATAAAAATTGGCGTCTCGACCATGCCGTGGTTCAGATTCAGACGGCCTCGGCGGGCAAGGCCTTCGGTTTTTAGGAGGTTGAAAGTTAGCATCTTTGCAGTGTAAGTTTTGACTTGGTTGTGTGCGTTTAGATTGCCTTATTTCTCTCCAAAAGCATCGCGTCCCCATAACTAAAAAATCGGTACCCCTTTGCAATCGCATGCCGATAAAGCGCATGCATGTGCTCAAACCCAGCAAACGCACTCACTAGCATCAGCAAAGTGCTTTTAGGTAAATGGAAATTAGTGATGAGCACGTCCACCACCTGAAACGTAAACCCTGGGGTTATAAAAATCTGCGTGTCATCGCAAGTTTGGCCTGTCTTAGCCCAAGACTCCAATGTGCGCACGCTGGTCGTTCCAACTGCTACCACCCGCCCACCGCGGGCGCGGCAATCTGAAATGGCTTGAACAGTTGTCGCTGGAATGTTGTACCACTCGCTATGCATGCGGTGTTCAGAAAGGTTCTCCGTTTTAACAGGCTGAAATGTGCCTGCGCCTACATGCAATGTGACATTAGCGGTCCGTACGCCTTTGTTGGCAAGTGCGTCCAAAACGCCTTGGTCAAAGTGCAAAGCCGCGGTGGGTGCCGCTGCTGCGCCAGGTTCTTTGGCAAAAATCGTTTGGTAACGTTGCTCATCCTCGGCCGAATCGGTGTGGGTGATGTAGGGCGGAAGCGGCACATGTCCGTACTTTTGCATCAACGTATGGGGTTCTTCGCTAAAAGCAAAGCGAAACAGTTGGCCGTTTTCATCAGGCCAGCGACCTAAATAAGTTGCCGAGAATTCATTGCCTTGCGGCCCCATGCGCAGGACCGTTCCCACTGGCGGCTTTTTACTCACCTTCATGTGCGCAACAACTTGATTGGAGGCCTCACCCGCAACATCAGGCAGAACACGCTCAACTAATAATTCCAACTTGCCACCGCTTGGCTTTTCACCAAATAGCCGCGCTTTCACGACTTGCGTGTCGTTAAACACTAGCAGATCGTCGGCTTGAAGAAGTTCAGGTAATTCTTTGAATATGCGGTCTGTAACCGCAGAACCTGGACGGCCATCTAGCAAGCGCGAGGCGCTGCGTTCAACAGAAGGGTGCTGGGCTATCAGCTCTGGCGGGAGCGCGAAATCGAAATCGTTCAGGGTGTAAGTGTTTGGCATGTGCTTGAGGGCAGGACGGGCCCGTTCCAAGTGAAAAAGGTATTTTCGCAGGCTTATTTGGGCATGCAACATATAGCGCGGGCACAATCAAAGCCCATGCCCTCACCCGCCAAGCCAACTGCTAAAAAAGCGCCAGAGCCACAAGCTAAGCAGTCAGCATCTAAGCCTTTGACCGCCCCGCAAAAAGCCCTGCGCAAACTGGGCTTGAACCGCGCGATCGATTTAGCCTTGCATTTGCCCTTGCGCTATGAAGATGAAACCCGCATCGTCCGCTTGTCAGACACCCGCGAAGGCGACGTGGCGCAAATTGAAGCCAATGTCACATCATGCGAAGTGGCGTACAAACCAAGAAGGCAATTGCTGGTAGTCGTAGACGATGGCTCCGACACTTGTACTCTGCGATTTTTTAACTTCTACCCTTCTCAACAAAAAGCGCTAGCAGTGGGCAATCGTTTGCGATTACGGGGAGAAGTCCGCGGCGGCTTTATGGGTCGCACCATGATGCACCCCAGCTTTAATGCCGCTGGCGGAGAACTACCCAACGCTCTCACCCCCACATACCCCACATCCGCAGGCCTACCCCAATCGTATTTACGCAAAGCCGTTCACAGCGGCGTGCTGCAAGCAGCAAGGCAAGGTGAATTTGTAGAGACCATTCCAACAGGCCTAGCGCCACCGTCTTTAGCGCAAAGCAAAACAAAAACTTGGGGACTAGAGCAGTCCTTGCATTTCCTGCATCACCCCACACCAGACGTATCGCTGGCGCAATTAGAAGACCGCACCCACCCCGCTTGGCAGTGCCTCAAAGCCGAAGAGCTGCTGGCGCAACAACTCTCGCAACTCCAATCCAAACGCGAACGTGCCACATTGCGCGCGCCAGCACTTGGGCTAAACAAAAATGGTTTGCAAGAACAACTCTTAGGCGTTTTGCCTTTCGGCCTAACCAATGCGCAAAGACGCGTTGGAGAAGAAATCGCCAACGATATCCAGCGCCCCATCCCCATGCACCGCCTTTTACAAGGCGACGTTGGCTCAGGCAAAACCGTAGTCGCCGCATTGGCGGCAGCCATCGCCATCGACAACGGCTGGCAATGCGCCCTCATGGCCCCCACCGAAATCTTGGCCGAGCAACATTTCCGCAAACTCATAGGTTGGTTAGAGCCTTTGCTAACACCATTAGGAAAACGTGTTGCATGGCTTACCGGCAGCCAAAAGAAAAAAGAGCGTAAAGAAATACTGGCGCTCATAGCCAGTGGCGAAGCTGCATTGGTAGTCGGTACACACGCAGTCATCCAAGAACAAGTGCAATTTAAAAACTTGGCCCTAGCCATCATCGACGAGCAACATAGATTCGGCGTAGCGCAACGCTTGGCTCTTAGAGAAAAAATGCACACAGCAACCAGCACAAAAAGTCAGCCGGAAAAAATTACTCCCAATACAAAAAGTTCTGCAAGTGGAGTGGGGGCAGATGTGGCGACATCAGAAGCGGAGCGCGGAGCCACATTTGCCCCCACTTCGCTTGCAGAACCCTATTCAAGTAACCAAAAAGTAATTAGCCAAAACACAAAAAGCAACAACGTAGCCAACGCGAATCAACTAGAACCCCACATGCTAATGATGAGCGCCACCCCCATCCCCAGAACGCTAGCCATGAGCTACTACGCCGACCTAGACGTCTCCACCCTAGACGAACTCCCCCCCGGCCGCACCCCCGTAGTCACCAAACTCATCGCAGAAACCCGACGCGACGAACTCATCGTCCGCATTCGCCAACAACTCGAAGAAGGCCAACAGGTCTACTGGGTCTGCCCATTAATCGAAGAAAGCGAAGCGCTAGACCTCACCAACGCCACCGAAACGCATGCGCTACTCACTGAAGCCTTGAACCCCCCAAGCGCCAAGCCCGTCATGGTCGGCTTACTCCACTCCCGTATGCCCCCCGCAGAAAAAAAAGCTGTCATGGCATTGTTTGAAAGTGGCACCATGGGTGTTTTAGTCAGTACCACCGTGATCGAAGTCGGCGTAGATGTCCCCAACGCTTCGCTCATGGTGATCGAACACGCAGAGCGATTCGGCCTCTCACAACTCCACCAACTCAGAGGCCGCGTAGGCCGCGGCGCAGCGGCATCCGCCTGTGTGCTGATGTTTGCAACCGGAGAAAGCGGTCGTTTAAGTGAGACCGCACGCGAACGTTTACGGGCCATGGTCGAAACATCAGATGGCTTTGAGATAGCAAGACGCGACTTAGAAATTCGCGGGCCAGGAGAATTTTTAGGGGCTAGGCAATCTGGCGCTGCCATGCTGCGCTTTGCCGATTTGGCGGTGGATACAGAACTGTTGTACTGGGCCAGAGAACTAGCCCCCCGCATGCTCGACCAACACCCAGAACTTGCCGAGCGCCATGTGCAACGTTGGTTAGGTGGAAAATCAGACTTCTTGAAAGCCTGACCCCATGACCCTGACCGAACTCAAATACATCGTGGCAGTCGCCCGCGAAAAGCACTTTGGCCGCGCGGCCGATGCGTGCTTTGTGTCGCAGCCCACGTTGTCGGTGGCGATCAAAAAACTCGAAGAAGAACTCGACGTCAAGTTATTTGAGCGTAGCGCCAACGAAGTTGCGGTGACCGATTTGGGCGAAGAAATCGTGCGCCAAGCGCAAAGCGTGTTGGAGCAAGCTGCCAACATCAAAGAAATCGCCAAGCGTGGCAAAAACCCATTGGCTGGCCCGTTAAAACTCGGTGTTATTTACACCATCGCACCTTACCTTTTGCCAGACTTAGTGCGCAACGTCATCCAAAAGTCTCCCGAGATGCCGCTGATGTTGTTAGAGAACTTCACCGTCAAGTTGCTAGAGATGTTGCGTACTGGTGAGATCGATTGCGCCATCTTGGCCGAGCCTTTTCCAGACGCCGGTTTAGCCACCGCCCCTTTGTACGACGAGCCGTTTATGGCGGCGGTGCCCAGCAACCATCCGCTAGCGGCACTCAAAGAAGTTAGCGCCACCGCTTTGAAAAACGAGACCATGCTGCTGCTCGGAAACGGCCACTGTTTTCGTGACCATGTGTTGGAGGTGTGCCCAGAGTTCGCCAGGTTTTCTACCAACGCCGCTGGTATTCAAAAAAGCTTCGAAGGATCGTCGCTGGAAACCATCAAGCATATGGTGGCTGCGGGCATGGGCGTGACATTGGTGCCGCGTTCGAGTGTTCCTAAAGACGCGCTCAACAACCAAACCAAACGCAAGAAAAACGAAGAAACCTATGTGCGGTTTTTGCCCATCATGGACGACGATGGCGGCGAACCACCCAAGCGCCGCGTTGTGTTGGCGTGGCGGCGCAGTTTCACCCGCTACGAAGCGATTGCTGCACTACGTAATGCAGTCTATGCCTGCGATTTAGCTGGCTTAACGCGTTTGTCTTAAGCCCATGGAGCCGCGCTGGCGCTTATATCTAGATTTGATTCGTTGGAATCGTCCGGCAGGCTGGTTGCTGCTTTTGTGGCCTTCGCTTTCAGCCCTTTGGATTGCAGCGGGTGGTTGGCCAGGCTGGCATTTGCTAAGCGTGTTTATAGCGGGAACCATCCTGATGCGCAGCGCAGGGTGTTGCATCAACGATGTGGCAGACCGCGAGTTCGATAAACACGTCAAACGCACGGCCCAGCGTCCTGTCACGCGTGGAGCGGTGTCTGTGCGGGAAGCGCTTTTGTTAGGCGCGGCCTTGGCCTTGACGGCCTTTGGTTTGATACTCACCACCAACCCCGCAGCGATTGCTTGGTCATTTGTAGCCTTAGCCTCAGCCTTGCTCTACCCCTATGCCAAGCGCGTGGTATCTATGCCCCAAGCCGTTCTCGGCGTGGCGTTTAGTTTTGGAATCCCGATGGCGTTTGCTGCTGTCAAAGGCGCGGCATTGGCTTGGCAAGACATCAATCTCATTGCTTTGAACGAAGCCGTGCCATGGCAAGCATGGACCCTGTTAGCTTTCAACCTATTTTGGGTCTTGGCCTACGACACCGAATACGCCATGGTTGACCGCGACGACGATTTGCATATCGGTATGAAAACTTCGGCAATCACTTTAGGAAAATACGACGTGATGGCCGTGATGGCGTTCTATGCAGTATTTTTGTCTGGTTGGTGGTGGCTGTTGCAAGACCTAGCGCTCGGATGGCCTTGGGGCGTGGCACTTGTTGTGGCCTCAGCGCAGGTGGCGTGGCACTTTCAACTGATTAGAAACAGAACCCGAGCAGGGTGTTTCAAAGCATTTCGCTTAAACCACTGGTTGGGCGCCAGTGTTTTTGCAGGCATAGCGACAAGTTTTGCCCTAATGCCTTATTAAATAAATGACGCCGTATTGCAGGCGCCACACTTCAAACTAACGGTTGCTTATTGCTGCGCCTTAGCTTGACGGGCTTTTTTCTTCTTCAGCTTTTTCTTTTTGCTTTTTTTACCGGCCTTGGCTTGGTCGGGGGCAGCTACTTTGTCTGTGTTCGCCACCGAGGGGGCTGGTTGCGCTGCAGGTTGAGCCGTTGGCGGGACGGGTGCTACGGTTTGGGCAGATGTTCCAAATGAGAGGGCAATACAGGCTGAAGCGAGAAGAAGTGAAAGAAGCTTGTGCATGGTTCCAGAGAATCAAAAAATAATGACTGGATTGTCGCTCAATCGTTTTTGCCAAACTCGTCGCCCAAGACCTGGGCGCGTGCTTGCGCAGCCTTGATGGCGTCTTGAAATAACGCGCCGACTTGTGCGGATTGCATGGCAGTAATAGCGGCATGTGTGGTGCCGCCTTTAGACATGACACGTTCCCGTAATACCGAGACAGGTTCTTGCGCACTCTGCGCCAACTGGCTTGCACCAACAAAAGTACCAATGGCGAGTTGTTTGGCGTGTTCGGGCGACATGCCCATTTCTATAGCGGCTTTTTCCATTGCCTCAATAAAGAAGAAGACATAGGCGGGGCCAGACCCCGAAACCGCAGTAACTGCGTCTAATTGCGCCTCTTCGCTGACCCATAAAAACTGCCCCGTACTAGCGACCAGCCATTCGACCCACGCTTTGTCGTTTTCTGACACGCCAGACCTGGCAAATAAGCCCGTTTGACCCAATCCCACCAAGGCGGGCGTGTTGGGCATGGCGCGCACGATGCGTTGCGAGCCCAACCATTGGGCCAAGCTATCGCTTCGGATTCCTGCCGCCACGCTCAAATGCAGCGCATTCTTGCAAAATTGTCCCGCTTGACCCACTGCTTCACGCAAATTTTGGGGTTTGACGGCCCAGACAACTAAATCTGCTTCTTCTAAAGATTTGTCTGCCTGCTCTATGGCAACCACCTTGAATTGGGAGTGCAAGGCTTCACGCGACGCTTCGAAGGGCTCTACCACCGTCAAATTTGCAGGTGAGACCCCTTGTTTGACCAGCCCGCCAATGATGGCGCTCGCCATATTGCCGCCACCTATGAAGGAGATGTGCGGAAGCGGTGTGCTTGGGTAGTCGGTCAATGTGGTGGGGGTGTTCGAGGCGGTCATAGGGGTCTGAAAAATGAAGGTGGCCAGTTAAATGCCAAACAATTAGAAAAAAGCGGCCCAAAAGAAGCCCCCAAGAATCGGTCAG
>Ga0209400_1002173_pt1 | contig 15085 bp, 11 predicted proteins | sample M_130807_EF_Meta_FD_187313 | JGI IMG/M metagenome (GOLD analysis project Ga0209400, IMG submission 187313) | Freshwater microbial communities from Lake Montjoie, Canada to study carbon cycling - M_130807_EF_MetaG (SPAdes) (version 2) | ecosystem: Environmental > Aquatic > Freshwater > Lake... | reverse complement strand
GATCAGTTGACCTGCGTGTTTGTAGACAATGGCTTGTTGCGCAAGAATGAATACGAAGAGGTGCTGGATTCCTACAAGCACCTCGGATTGAATGTAATTGGCGTAGATTCCAAACAGCGTTTTTACGATGCCTTAGCTGGTTTGACCGATCCAGAAGCGAAAAGAAAAGCCATCGGACGTGTGTTTATCGAGGTTTTTGATGACGAAGCAAATAAAATTGACGGAGTGAAGTGGCTAGGCCAAGGCACCATCTATCCGGATGTAATCGAGTCCGTATCGGTAAAAGGTCCTTCTGCCACCATCAAGTCGCACCACAACGTGGGTGGTCTACCGGATTTCATGAAGCTTTCCGTAGTGGAGCCATTGAATACCTTGTTTAAGGACGAGGTACGTGAGGTAGGTAGAGCGCTTGAAATTCCTGAAAAAATCATTGGCAGACATCCTTTCCCAGGTCCGGGATTGGCTATTCGTATTTTGGGTGACATCACCGAGGAGAAGGTAAAGACCCTTCAAGAAGTGGACTACATCTTTATCCAAGGATTGAAGGATCATGGCTTGTACGATCAGGTATGGCAGGCAGGAGCGATCTTGCTTCCTATCCAATCGGTAGGGGTGATGGGAGACGAGCGTACCTACGAAAAAGTAGTAGCGCTACGAGCTGTGGGTTCCGTGGATGGCATGACTGCAGACTGGATTCACTTGCCTTACGAATTCCTTGCCAAGATGTCCAATGACATCATCAACCGGGTGAAGGGAGTCAACCGCGTGGTGTACGACATTTCCTCAAAGCCACCGGCTACGATTGAGTGGGAATAGGAGAGTTGCTAACAGTTGACGGTCGACTGTCGACAGCAAATTGTTTTGATTTAAAAACTTATGCTCTTTAGTCGCTCTTTCCAACGCAGAAAAAATAAAATCAAAAAAACTCATTTCATAAAAAAAACCGAGCTGTAGCGCACAGCTCGGTTTTTTAGTTTGTGGGGTAGTTTTTTTCTTGAATTCCAACTTAAGGAAACTCAGGATTTTTTCGGTTTCACCAGCTGCTTCGGTGCTTTCTTTTTGAGGTAGTTGATAAATTCGGTGTAGGCCTCGTGTTCGTGATTGGAAACCGAGATCGAATTTCGGTCCTTAAACGCCACCGTGACCTGTTTGAATTCCCGCTTGTTGGCAAGAACAGTTTCCTCCTCCCAAGCTAAAATCTCGGTAACGGGATAGACTTTGGTGCTGCCGCGAAGGGGAAGTTTGATCACGACATGCTCTTTTCCTGCAGATATAAATCGCCATCCCGCCATCATCTTGACCAGCAGCATTAGGAGCACAAGCGTGAGCAGGGAACTCGCTACCAAGTAAAACCACAAGTCATAGCTTCTGCTGTAGGCAAAATCTCGAAGAATGAGGACTAGCCCAAGAAGTAGGATAAAAAGTACGGCACCTAGGGAGATGTAGGTTGATAGTTTGGGTTTAAGCAGGATCATGGCATTGGATTAGTGCGGCAAGTGTTGTGGAGGCAAAAGTCTCCAAATCTTCGAAAAAAGCGAAGAAAATCGACTCAATTTTTTCTTCTTTTTCCCAAAGGACTTGGGTAGACTCATTCATTTTGGAATCGAAGCGGGCCCGACGGCTCAACCCATCCAAGGCGGCTTGAATGCCTGCTGGTTCGCGGTAGGCATAGAGCCAATTTTGCATTTGCATCCAGTGAAACATCCGGCGAAAAGCTTCGGGGAGCTCATAAGGAGATGAGGAAAGGGTTTGGTAGCTGTCTAGGCTGAACTGTTCCAAGGGGGTATCCGAATAGTTTTTCCAATTTTTCGCCAAGAAATAATCAAAAAAAACATCGCTGATTACCCGAGAATAATGCCCAAAGCGTGGAATTAGTAAGGATTGCACCTGCTTGACCAAAGGATGCGAATCGGTATAAGTATCGATGGCCCGATGTAGCTGTATGCCGAGTTGCACTTTTTTTGGGTAATTTTCCAACTCCTTTCCACGGACAAAGTCGGCAATAAAATTACCAACCAGGATTTCCTCCTGACCAAAAGAAAGGTACGCATGCGCAAGAAAATTCATCTAAAATCGGCTAAAGGAAAACACTAGGGATAATCCCTTGTTTCAAGGCTAAAGTACAACCATTCATGCGGAATTCCCTCGAAGAAATTAAGGTAGGCCTCAAGCTGCTGCAACTGGAGCGGCAAGAGGATCTGGCTCAGTACAAAAAGAAGTTTCTCAATACCACCATTGCGGACAAAAAGAAAGAGGGCATCACCTGGCATCCCATCTTGCTCAAAAAAACGAAGATCGGCATGGGTGAGCGGCTGATCATCGAGGTGGAGCGTACCGACACGAATTACCCTTCTTCCTTCAGTTCCGGCAAGTCTGTTTCATTTTTTTCTACACAAGATGGCTACCATAGCCCAGAATTTCGAGTGAATGGGGTTGTCAATCAAGCCAAAAAAGACACGCTAATCGTCACACTTCAGGCGGATGAGGTACCGGAATGGATGGAGTCTGGCAGGCTTGGCGTGGACTTGCTTTTTGATGAGGCCAGCTACCGAGAGATGGAGGCAGCCCTTAAAAAATTGCTCGTCACCGAAGAGCCACAGCTTCTAAAATTTAGAGATCTCGTGTACGGCGAGGGCCGCCCTGTATTTGGGGAGGAAGTAAAAATTGACCTACCGGAATTGAATTTCTCCCAAGTGTTGGCCTGCCAAAAGATGGATGCAGCCCAAGACATGGCGGTAGTTCATGGTCCTCCAGGCACGGGCAAGACCACTACCTTGATCGCAGCGATTTCCCGTGCAACACGGTCCAATCAGCGAATTCTAGTTTGTGCTCCGAGCAATGCTGCCGTAGACTTGCTCGTAGAAAAGCTGGTGGATCGGGGCATCGCCACACTTCGATTAGGTCATCCCGCTCGGGTAGAGGAGAAAATCCTCAACCAGACCCTAGATGCCAAGGTGGCCCTGCACGACAGCTACCGCGACTTGAAAAAGTTGCGCAAGGAGACGGAATCCTACCTGCAGCTGGCCAAGCAATACAAACGGAATTTTGGACCCGAGGAGCGAGCGCAGCGCAAGCTCTTGTACCAGGAAGTGAGCCGCATCCGGGAACTCGCGGAGCAGCTCGAGGACTACATTCGAACGGATGTGTACCAGAAGACCCAAGTATTTGCGAGTACCTTGGTGGGAGCAGGATCGCACCACCTCAAAGGGATGGTCTTTGACCTGGTATTTATCGATGAGGCAGCGCAAGGCTTGGAGGCCGCAACCTGGATTCCGATTTTGAAAGCGAGAAAAGTGATTTTTGCGGGTGACCACTGCCAGCTTCCTCCCACCATCAAGTCCATCGATGCGGCACGTCAGGGGTTGTCCATTACCTTGTTTGAAAAAATGATTCAGCGCCATCCCCATGCTGCGCAAATGCTGCAAGTGCAGTACCGCATGCCGGCCACGATCATGGGATTTTCGAATCAGCAGTTTTATGAGGGGAAATTACAAGCGGCCAAAAACACGGAAACGCATGCTTTTTCTCCGGATGAACCCGTCATGGAGTGGGTCGACACAGCAGGTGCGGGTTATACTGATCAGGTAGAATCTGAAAGTCTCAGCACCTTCAATCCCGAGGAGGCACAGTTTGCTTGCCAGTACCTCAACGACACGGTCCTTCGCATTGGATTTGGACTTTTTAAAGAAAATGGCTGGACCATTGGTTTGATTGCTCCGTATTCGGCGCAGGTGCGCAGGCTGCGTCATTTGATTTTTGAAACCTATGCCTTTCCCAATTTGAGGGCCTTTGCTGACCTGATCACCATCGATACGGTAGACGGATTTCAAGGACAGGAACGGGACTTGATGCTGATCAGCCTTACCCGATCCAACGACCGGGGAGAGATTGGATTTCTTTCCGATAAGCGCCGCTTGAACGTGGCCCTGACTAGAGCCAGGCGTAAATTGATTGTGGTGGGGGACAGCAGCACCCTGGCACAGCATGCATTTTTTGACTCCTTACTTCGCTATGTCGAAGAAAATGGGAGCTACAAAAGTGTGTGGGAATTTTTGTAAGTGCTTATTCGCTGGAAGCTTCTTCTGGCTCCGAACTTTCTTTGCCAAAGGCTTCGGCAGCGACCAAGGTTACCCATTTGCCCATCTTCTTTTGAATGACCTTGAAATGATGCTGCTCTTCTGGGGTGATGAGACTAATCGCATGACCTGTAGCTCCCGCTCTACCTGTACGGCCGATGCGGTGAATGTAATCCTTGGGTGAGCGCGGCAGTTCGTAGTTGATCACTAGAGGCAAGGCTTGAATGTCAATTCCTCGAGCTGCAAGGTCGGTGGCTACCAGCACCCGTGTTTTTCCAGACTTAAACTTGGCCAATGCCTCGGTTCGTGCGCCTTGGCTTTTGTCCCCATGGAAGGCAGTGGCTTCGATTCCATTTTTAGTAAGCTTGACCACTAAGTTATCTGCTGTGCGGATGGAGGAGGTGAAAATGAGGATTTGCTTCCAATCTCCAGATTGAATGAGTTGCCGCAGGAAGGGGCCTTTGGACTCGGGACTGACGCGATAGGCTTCTTGCTGTATCAGATCTGGGGTAAAATCCTCCGCTGCTACCTGTACGCGCACCGGATTTTTGAGGAGTTGTTGGATGAGTCCCGCCACCTCTTCTCCTTCAGTTGCCGAAAAGAGTAGGGTTTGCTTTTTGGCAGGGAGTAGCTCCAGGAGGTGTTCCATTTCCTCGCGGAAACCCATTTGCAGCATTTTGTCGGCCTCGTCCAAGACAAGGGTTTGAATGCGTCCTATGCCTACTGCATTTCGACCTACCAAGTCAATGAGTCTTCCTGGTGTAGCAATTAGGACTTCTACACCGCCCAATTTCATCATTTGTGGATTGATGGAAACGCCTCCAAAGATGGCGAGGGACTTGATGCGTCTAGGAAGGAAGCGGCTAAAATTTTCGGTAACTTCTGCTACTTGTACCGCCAATTCCCGAGTGGGTACCAGTACGAGAACAGGCACCTGCCGATCGCGAGGAGCTTCATGGGGCAGGAGCAGTTGGAGCAAAGGAAGGATGTAGGCGGCAGTTTTTCCAGAGCCTGTGGGGGCAAGTCCAAGTATGTCTTTTTGTTGAAGAATTGCAGGAATGGCCTCAATCTGAATTGGATAGGGGCTTTCATATTTTGTACGTTCGATTGAGCTAAGCAGATCTTTTGACAGTCCTATGTCGGAAAAATTCATGGTAGGTATTTTACACAAAGTTAGTAGAAGTAAGGGAACGCCTTTCCTTTTTACTTTCAAGTGAACCAAACTTTGCCATTGCAAATTGGAATACTCCCATTTGACGATTTATTCTTGTAAATCAGAAGAATAAAAGCCAAATTAGTTTTCTTTCGAATGAGTTGGATTCATTCTTTCTCAATTGCTTAAACCCAAAATACCTGTTTGACTATGTTTCGAGGTCCCCTGTTGACTTGTGTGGTTGGTACGTTACTTTGTTTGTCCTGTAAAGAGTCCGGACCTCTTCCGGAAACACTCGATAGTCCTGCCCGGACTGCGGAAGAGGAGTTGAAAACTTTTCAAATTGAATCTGGATTTGAAATTCAGTTAGTGGCTTCAGAACCTTTAGTCGAATCTCCTGTAATTATTCATTTTGATGAAGACGGACGACTTTGGGTAGTAGAAATGCGTGGCTACATGAGTGATATTGAAGGTTCGGAGGAGAAGCAACCTGTTGGTTCTGTCGCAATTCTAGAGGATACTGACGGCGATGGCCTGATGGATAAGCGGACGGTGTATCTAGATTCGCTGATTATGCCCAGAGCCTTGGGTCTGTTCAAAAACGGAGCCATGGTTGCAGAGAACAATAAGCTGTGGATCACACAAGACCTCGATGGAGATTGGAAAGCAGATTCCAAAATTTTACTGGATTCGACCTATTCTGCTAACGGAATTCCCGAGCATTCCGACAATGGTTTTGTACGGAATTCGGACAATTGGTACTACAGTGCCAAATCTCGTCTTCGGTACCGCTTTCAAGAAGGGACTTGGATCCGAGATTCCACCGAATTTCGTGGACAGTGGGGGATTTCTCAGGATGATCAGGGTCGTTTGATTTACAATTACAATTGGTCCCAACTACATGGAGATCTTGTACCGGCCAATTATTTATCCCGAAATAAAAACCACAAACCCTCCACCGGCATAGATCATGGCTTGACGATCGATCGAAAGATATTTCCCATTCGATCCAATCCCGCTGTAAACAGGGGGTATATTCCCGGTACGCTAGATTCTGCCGGACGTCTTTTTGAATTTAGTTCGGCCTGTGCGCCGACGGTTTATCGCAGTAAGCTTTTCCCCAAGGAATATCATGGGAATATCTTCGTTCTAGAAAATGCTGGAAATCTCGTCAAGCGGAATGTGGTGATCGAAAAAGGAATTTTTTTAGAAGCACATGACCCAAATTCAGGAACTGAATTTTTGGCTTCCACTGATGAGCGTTTCCGTCCAGTGTATGCTACAGTTGGGCCAGATGGCGGTTTTTACCTTGCCGATATGTATCAAGGAATTGTCCAACATGCTTCTTACATGACTCCTTATTTAAAAGAACAAACCCTTCAGCGAGGTTTGGATTCACCGGGTCATATGGGGCGAATTTGGAGGGTAGTTCCTAAAGGGTTTGATCCCAAAAAGACTCCAAAGCTTTCTCAAGCAAGCATGCAGGACTTGGTCCAATATCTTTCCCATCAAGATGGCTGGTTTCGGGATATGGCTCAGCGGCTTTTAGTAGAAAAAAATGATCCCAGCTCAATAGGGCTTCTAGAAGATCTGGTGAAAAATGGAAAATCTGAGTTAGGGAGATTTCATGCGCTTTGGACCTTGGAAGGAATGGGGAAGGTCAACCCAGCTCTTTTACTCCAAGTATTGAAAAATGGAGCTGACCTGCTCAAGATTACAGCACTCAGACAATTAGAAATTTCGGCAGCAAAAGATCCAGGTATTTTGCGCCAACTGGAAGCTATCGCAATTGATCTGGCTGACAAAGCATCCGACAAAGTTGCGCTACAATTGGCGCTGAGTTCGGAGATTTTTTCATCCCAAGTCAAGATTAATTTTTTAAGCCAAATCATCGACGACTATGGTCATTTAGCGTTGATAAGGGATGCCGTTATGAGTAGCCTGGAGGATCAAGAATATCATTTTTTAAAAAAAATATTGGCTAATAAAACCTGGACAGAGTCCAATCCCGATCGGGAAGTTTTCCTGGAAATGCTGACCTCAGCCATCATTAATAAAAGGGAGCCGGCAGAGATTACTGGACTTTTGGCTATTTCGGATTCAAAGGAAATAGGCTGGAAGGAATCTGTCATCCTTGCAGGTATGGCTATTCAGGCAGGTGACATTGATCAACCCGGTTTGGTGTCATTAAAAAGCGAACCCTCCATTTTTAAACGGACTGATTTGCCTATTGATCAAAATAGAACGGCGATGCTGAAGCGGCTTTTCTCTTGGCCTGGTTTTCAGCCTTCTGCAAAAGTAATTTCTACTGGAAATCTAGATGAAAAAGCCATGAAGCAATTTGCCGACGGACGCCAGAAGTATTTGGTCTCTTGTGCAGGTTGTCATGGAAATAATGGAAAAGGTGCGGCTCGAATGGGCCCGCCTTTGGCAGGTTCTGAATGGGTGGTTGGAGATGAAGTCCGCCTTGCGCTGATTATGTTGCATGGATTGGAAGGTCCGATCGAAGTGGCCGGAAAAAAATATGATGCTCCTGAGATTTTGCCGGTAATGCCTTCTCATTCAACTATGGATGATTCTGTGATTGCCTCAATTCTTACCTATATTCGAAATGAATGGGGAAATGAAGCACCACCTGTCAGCGGTAGAACCGTAGGTTCCACTCGTCATCTGAATCAGGGCAGGGTGTATCCTTGGTCTGCTGCCGAACTCAATAAGCACATGGAAAGACTTGCAGTCAATCCCAAACCTTAATACAAAATGTCCAAGCCCATGAAGTCTAATGTTAGTACTAAAGAATTTTCCTACAGTAGGAGGGAGTTTTTGAAAAAGTCAGGACTTGCGACTGCCGCCATTAGTTTTCCTTTTTCGGTTTTGCCAGAAAGTTTAAAAGGTGTGCCGATGGGAGTTGTAGTTCATTCCTATGGGATTCGCTACGGATCCAAGGTGGAAAGTACTAAGTATCCCGGATTCCAAAATGCGCTTGATTTCATGTTGCATTGTCATTCCATTGGTGCAGGAGGAATTCAGACCCTAGTAGGTGGATGGGCGGAAGACTTCGCTAGAAAGGTTCGTGATGAGCGAGAAAATCTAGGAATGTATTTGGAGGGAAGTATAGGCCTTCCTCAAAGTGAAGCCGATATTTCGAGATTTGAAAAAGAGGTGCTTTTAGCAAAAGAAGCCGGGGCAAGTATATTGAGGACGGTTTGTCTAAGTGGAAGACGTTATGAAAATTTCAAGTCGAAACAGGAGTGGAATGAATTCAAAATAAACTCAACGAAGGCACTTCAACTCGCAGAACCCATTGTTCGAAAACACAAAGTGAAGCTAGCAGTAGAGAATCATAAGGATTGGAAAGCTGCCGAACTCGCTCAACTCATTCAAAGCTTTGGAAGTGAATGGGTAGGGGTTACCCTGGACTTTGGAAACAATGTCTCGCTGCTCGAGGAACCAATGGAAGTGATCCGGACTTTAGCTCCTTTTGCATTTTCCACTCATGTGAAAGATATGGGAGTTAAAGCATACTCAAATGGATTTTTGCTATCAGAGGTGCCTCTGGGAACTGGAATTATCGATTTAAAAGAAGCAGTGATCTTGTGCCAAAAGTATAATCCTTCGATGACCTTCAGCCTGGAAATGATTACCCGAGACCCTTTGCAAATTCCCTGTTTGGATGAAAGCTACTGGACAACCTTCGAAAACCCATCCGCACAGGATTTGGCGAAAATCCTGAGATTGGTACGTGACGAAGCTTATCTTGATACTCTCCCTGGGGTAAAAAACCTTAGCGCTGAAGAAAAGCTTGCTTTCGAAGAGGAGAATGTGTTGAAGTGTCTTGCTTATTCCAAATCCCAATTACTGTAGGAATTCATTGTAAGTTGCGAAAAGTAAGTAGGATGCAGTAAACATGGACTTTACCAACTACTTACACTTTACTCGATTAAAAAATTCAAAAGAATAAAAACATGTCCCAATTCGACCTAACCCAACTCCCCGGAATTGCTCTTTTTTCACTCAAAGGTAAATCTGCCATTATCACTGGAGGTACCAAAGGTCTAGGGTTGGCTATGGCTGCTGGACTGGCTTCAGCTGGTGCTAATGTAATGCTGGTGAGTAGAAATTCTTCCGATGGGGATGACGCAGCTGCTGAGATTGCCGCTCAGTATGGTGTCAAAGCGATGACTTTCGCTGCTGATGTGGTAGAAAAATCCGCCATGGAAGCAATGGCAAAAACAGCTTTTGAGACTTTTGGATCAATCGATATCCTAATCAATTCAGCGGGGACCAATATCCGTGGTCCAATCGATGAGTTGAGCTATGAAGACTTCACCAAAGTAATGGACGTCAATGTCACCGGAACATGGTTGGCCAATCGTGCAGTGACTCCCTATATGAAGGAGAAAAACAAAGGGGCAATCATCAATCTTGCTAGTGCCTTAGGCTTGGTGGGGTTTTCTAATCGAACCCCTTATGCTTCAAGCAAGGGAGCGGTGGTGCAGATGACCCGGGCTTTAGCTATAGAATTGGCACCTTGGAATATTACCGTGAATGCGATTTGTCCAGGGCCATTTTTGACTGAGATGAATCTTCCGATTGCGGGTACAGAGGAAGGGGAGAAGTTTATAGTGGGTGCCACTGCCTTGGGGCGTTGGGGCGAACTCAAAGAAATTCAGGGAGCAGCGATTTTTCTGGCTTCAGATGCTGCTACTTACCTTGTAGGATCAATGTTGACTGTGGATGGGGGATGGACAGCCCGATAAAGAGAGCAGTGTGCCGTGTGAAACCTCAATTAAAACAAGGCATTCAGCTAAATATCGGTCATCTTGCATCTGACCATTATTATACCACCACCAAAGTCAAAACAAAAATCAATAAAATTGCAGTCACTCCAGCAATTAAGGTGCCCAGGCTATGCGACATATTTCCCTGCTTGATGCTCATGCCTGAAAGTTGAGTGACCACCCAAAACCCGCTGTCATTGGCGTGGGAAATGCAGAGTGAGCCTGCTCCAATTGCGAGTGCAGTGAAGACTTTCATTGTTTCAGAATCCAGTCCTAACTGTCCCAATATTGGGGCTATAATTGACGCGGTGGTGATCATTGCGACGGTCGTCGATCCCTGTGCCGTTTTTAGTGCGAACGCAATCAAAAAAGGTAGAAAAATCCCCCAATTTGCATCACTCATGTTAGAAGTGACTAGGTCGCCGACGCCTGAATTTTGGAGCATTTTTCCAAATACTGAACCTGCTCCAGTAATCAAAATAACCGGTGCAGCAAGTAGAATTGATTCCCCAATCCAACCTGAGGAGGATAGAAGTTTGCGGTCAAACTTTTTTGGTAAAGTGAAGGACAAAAGCGCACCAATCAACAAGGAAATAACCGGAGAACCTATGAATTGAATCGCCTGGGTATATGCGCTTTCCCCAAAAGGCTTGGTAGGATAATTCGCGATAGATGCCAGAATAATCAGAATCAATGGAATGATTACAGGAAGCAGAGAATTGAAAAATGTTGGGAGTTCTTTCTTTTCTAATTTTTGTTCATCCGCAATTAATTGTGGTTCAAGTGGAATCTTGACCACAAACTTATTGACAAAGAAATAAAGTGGGATAAGTGTGATCAGTGAAACAACCATTCCCCAAATTATCATTTGACCTAAATCTGCACCTAAAATTGCAGCAGCAGCAATCGGACCGGGAGTGGGAGGTACCAATGCGTGGCTTGCCATAGCGCCAAGAGAAAGAGCTACAATTGTTGCAGCGTAGGAAATCTTACTTTTTGAAGCTAATGATTTGGCAATTGGGTTCATCATGATGATGGTACTATCCCCAAAAATCGGAACGGATAAAACCCATCCACTTAGCATCAGGGAAAGGTTTACAAATTTCTCTCCGATCCATTTCAGAATTCGGTCTGCAATGACAATGGCACCACCCGTTTTTTCAAGAAAAGTTCCCATGATTACTCCCAAAAGAATCAAAAGCCCCACACTTCCCATCACCCCGCCAAATCCATCAGAAATTGATTTGACGATAAGGTCTGATGGCATTCCCATCATCAGCCCATAAATAATTGCCCCTACAAAAAGTGCAAGAAATGGATGAATGTCATATTTGACAATTGCTAATAGGATCAAGCCCAAAGCAACCAGAATAATCAGAAGTGTAAGCATTTTGGGGTTTTGTTAGGATGTAAAGAGTGGGAAGGAACAAATGCTGTCCTACATCACCGAAAATAAAATAAAAATGCAGAAAACCCAACGATTCCGCAGTTTTATAGGATGGATGGTTGGATGAGAGGTATTAATTAGTTGGTTAACCAATGCATTCTCAATTCTAATTTTTAATCCTAGGTAAAAAACCGATTTTCCATTAATTTAATAAGTCACAACAAAAAATGTTCAGAAGAGCATTTTAAATCACCTTTTCAACAAACCCAACTGATGCGATCTCCAATCTTGCTTTCATTCTTTTTGATTTTGGCTCTAATGGCTTGTCAGCCAAAAACAAATTCAAAGGTGCAATTTGTGCTTTTACCAAGTCCGACCACTTTCAACATCAGCGGAGAGTCAAAATTGAAAGCGGCAGATTTGGAATCCAGTTTCCAAAGTGCCAAAAATCATTTTACAACAGGTAAACTCCTGTCTGAATTTCAGGATAAAATTTTTGCTTTTAAGCTCGACTCTGTCCTGCAGCTTCCAGCTGAAGGCTATTCTCTTTCGATTACGGCACAAAAAATAGAAATTAAAGCATCAACAAATGCGGGACTTTGGTATGGACTGATGACTTTGGGTCAATTGATTCAAGACGCCAAAGATCAAAATACTTTCCTTCCTCTGTGCAGCATTGATGATGAACCTGCACTTGCTTACCGTGCGATTCATCTGGATGTGAAGCATCATTTGGAGAAAAAAGAATACTACTATGAACTTATGGATCGCTTTGCTGCACAAAAGATCAATGCAGTGATTGTGGAAATTGAAGACAAGCTGAAATATAAACTTCAGCCAAAAGTCGGGGCATCGGATGCTTTTTCAATAGAAGACTGGAAAGCTATCAGTGACTATGCTATGAAGAGAAATATCCGGATTAGTCCATTGGTTCAGGGCTTGGGACATGCTTCATTTATCCTGAAACACAAGGAGTACGAGCCTTTGCGCGATGATCCGAGTAGCGATTGGGCTTTTAATCCACTGAATGAGGAAACATATAAAGTTCAGTTTGACCTCTATGAAGATGCATTGAAAGCATTTCCTCATGCCAATTACCTCCATGTCGGAGGTGATGAAGTACATACCACAGGCAGAAATAGCGGAAAATCTCCATTAGAACTTCAGTTGATCTGGCTGAATCGAGTAAGTGATTATGCCATGCAAAAGGGCCTGACTCCAATCTTTTGGGATGATATGCCTTTGCAAAATGCGGGTGTATATCGGTCTATTTATGATAGTAAACTGACGGCTGTGCAAGTCGATAGCATCTGGGCTGTCAATGAGCCTAAATTGAACCAATACGTTGATATGTTTCCCAAAAACTGTGTGTACATGCGCTGGAACTATGACATGCCGGAATCTCCGGGAAACATCAGGGCAATGAAATGGTTTTCCGATAATGGGTTTAATGTCATGGGTGCTACCGCTGGACAAACGCGCTGGAATCTCATGCCGCTGGACCAAAGCAACACCAACAATATCCGTGACTTTGCTTTGATCTCCATTCGAAATAAGGCTGATGGCTTGTTACTGACGCTTTGGGATGATGATTCTCCGCATTTTGAATTGTACCAGCGCGGGATATCCATTTTTGCTGAATACACCTGGGCAGGGGAAAAAAGATCAAGCGATGAACTTCATCAGGCTTATCGTCAACGGGCTTTTGGGCCAGCTTTGGCCTCGGCAGAAACTGAGTTTATCAATGCCTTGGAAAGTCCTGTGGCGGATTGGAAAAACATGCTGTTGGATAACCGAACAGACCGAAATAGCCTGCGAACAATAGATGACCCCATCAATCAGGCAGTAATTCCCTTTCCCAATTTGGATTCTGCGGGGGCATGGAGTCAAAAATACCAAGACAAAATTACCAAAGCTGAGGTAAGCAGGCTTCAAGTCGATGAAGTTTTACAGCAAATCCAATTCGCAAAAAAATCCGCTCTTCGTAATACGTACCAACTTGAAGTGTATGAGCAGGTGGCCCAGGTGGTTCAATTTTCCAATCGGGTAATCTTGACACTCGCTGAATATGATGAGCCAAGCGGAGAGAAAAGAGCGCAGGCTCAAGCCAAACTCGCGGCTATGGAGGAGGAGTGGGCTTCTATTCAATCTAAGGTGGAGGAAGTTTATGGCAAAACCCGACAGATCAATAAACCCGCCGACTACATTTTGGATCAGGACCACCATAGACATTTAGCCAATCAGGCCCTGAAGTTCTCTGATTGGCAGTTTTATGTAGAGGGATTGTTTTTGGAGAAAGTGAAAATTGAGTTGAAGTAGTGCGTATTTTAAAAATTCATTCAGAATTTATGAACGGCAGTTAAGAGGGACCATGTCCGATTTTTGAGTTTTTAATAATGGCTATAAAAATCCTTTCTGAATCGATATCGACATAAAAAGTGCTACCTATCTTGGAATAAAAAATACCCCAATTTGCCAAAAAGTTGGAAACAAAAAAGGAGGCTAAGGCCCCCTTTTGTTATTTTACATTTTTTCTGAAAAATGCAACGGTTTTTTCCCAAGCCGCTTTTGCTGCAGGTTCGTCGTAGCGTGGCGTGCTGTAGTTGTGAAACCCGTGATTCACACCCGGGTAGTTGATCATCTCGTAGTTTTTACCCTGAGCTTTGAGCGCTGCTTCGTAGGCGGGCCAACCGGCATTCACCCGCTCATCCAATTCGGCATAGATGACCAAGAGTGGTGCTTGAATCTGCGCTAAATCAGCAGCTTCTGGCTGTCCTCCGTAATAGGGAACGGCTGCCTTCAAGTCTGGGATTCGGACGGCCATCATGTTGGAGATCCAGCCGCCAAAGCAAAAGCCGACCACGCCAACCTTGCCGTTGCAATCGGGATGGTTTTTTAGGAATTCATGGGCTGCGATAAAATCTTCGAGCATTTCTTCGCGTGTACGCTTGGCTTGCATGGCTCGGCCTTCGTCGTCGTTGCCTGGGTAGCCACCTAGTGGCGTCAGCGCATCTGGGGCAAGGGAAATAAATCCGTCCACCGCACATCTTCTGCCCACATCTTCAATGTAAGGGTTGAGTCCTCGGTTTTCGTGAACCACTACGATGCCGGGAAATTTTCCTTTTCCGGTAGGTGTTGATAGCAAGGCTTTGATTTGTCCTCCACCTTTGGGAGAGGGGTACATCAGGTAGTCAGAACTTTGAAGGCGCTCGTCGCCTAGGGCAACAGTTCTACCGCTATCGTAGTCTGGCATCATGCTACCCAGTAGGGCAGCAACGGTAATGCCACCGACGGCATAGACGGATAGCTTTTCGATGAAAGTTCGTCGGTCCAACTTGTTGTGGCAGTAGTAGTCGTAGAGGTCAAAGGCCTCCTGCGGGATATCCGCTTTGTTGAGTTTTTCCATGGTCTGCTTGAATGAAAGGAAAAGGTATGAAAAAAATGGGCAAGAAAAATAAGCCTTACATCAACAATTTCAGCGAGAGATTAATTGGTTTCTGACGGGGTAGGGGTGGTACTCTGGTGGTCGTAGCTCAGTACTTCTGTCAGTTTCCAGCTTTCGTTTTCCAAGATCCAGAGGTGCGTAAATCTTGCGGTGCTGGTCCAAAGGTCTTTCTTGCCGTTCTCTCGAATGTAAAAGTGGTGAACCCCTGTTTGGATGGCTCCATAGATTTTGCCCGATGCGTAA
>Ga0209400_1002169_pt1 | contig 15095 bp, 13 predicted proteins | sample M_130807_EF_Meta_FD_187313 | JGI IMG/M metagenome (GOLD analysis project Ga0209400, IMG submission 187313) | Freshwater microbial communities from Lake Montjoie, Canada to study carbon cycling - M_130807_EF_MetaG (SPAdes) (version 2) | ecosystem: Environmental > Aquatic > Freshwater > Lake... | reverse complement strand
ATGACCCACGTAACGCTGCAACTATTGCTGACAACGTAGGAGACAACGTTGGTGACTGTGCTGGTATGGCTGCAGACTTGTTTGAGTCATATGCCGTAACACTTGTTGCAGCATTGATTCTTGGTAAGGCAGCATTTGGTGATGCTGGTCTGATTTACCCATTGATCGTTCCAGCAATCGGAACTGTCACAGCGGTTATCGGTATCTTCCTCACTAAATTGCGCAGCACAGATAAGTCAGCAATGAGCGCGATTAACCGCTCATTCTTTATCTCAGCGATTATCTCTGCCGGGCTAACAGCGCTCGCAACATTTACCTACCTACCAGCTGATTTCAAGTTGATGACAGGTCTTTCACCAGAAGCAGTTGCAGCAGCAGGGGATACAAACCCACGTGTTCTAGCAATTGGCGCGGTATTAATCGGTATCGCATTAGCAGCAGCAATTCAGGTATTAACAGGCTTCTTCACAGAAACTGGCAAGCGTCCAGTAAATGATGTTGCAGCTTCATCTGAAACAGGTGCGGCAACAGTAATTTTGGCTGGTATCGCAGTTGGTTTTGAATCAGCTGTTTATTCAGCACTTCTTATCGCAGCAGCGGTCTTTGGTGCATTCTTGCTAGGTGGCGGAAGCATCGTGCTTTCACTTCTTGCAATCGCATTAGCTGGAACAGGCTTGCTAACAACTGTTGGCGTAATCGTTGCGATGGACACATTTGGTCCTATCTCAGATAACGCACAAGGCATTGCAGAAATGTCAGGCGATGTTGATGGAGAAGGCGCAGAGATCCTTACAAGCCTGGACGCAGTTGGTAACACAACAAAGGCGATCACTAAGGGAATTGCAATTGCAACAGCAGTACTTGCTGCAACCGCGTTGTTCGGCGCATTCACAGATGCAATCAAGACAGCGGTTATCGATGCTGGTAAGACTGCAGCAGAAGTTGGCTTGCAGTTCCAAGGCATCCTAGATGTTGCAGATCCTCGTAACTTGGTTGGTTTGATTATTGGAGCAGCAGTTGTGTTCTTGTTCTCAGGTCTGGCAGTTAACGCGGTATCACGCGCAGCTGGCGCAGTAGTTGTTGAAGTGCGCGAACAGTTCCGCTTGCACCCAGGAATCATGAAGGGAACTGAAAAGCCTGATTATGGTCGGGTCGTTGATATTTGCACACGCGATTCACTTCGTGAACTTGTAACACCAGGATTACTGGCTGTTATGGCACCTATCGCTGTTGGTTTCGGTCTTGGTGTAGGCGCACTTGGTGCATACCTTGCCGGCGCAATTGGCACTGGAACTCTCATGGCAGTCTTTCTTTCTAACTCAGGTGGTGCGTGGGATAACGCTAAGAAGATGGTTGAAGATGGCCATCACGGCGGTAAGAACTCTGATGCACACGCAGCAACAATCGTTGGTGACACTGTTGGAGATCCATTTAAGGACACAGCAGGTCCAGCAATCAACCCACTTATCAAGGTAATGAACCTTGTTGCTTTGTTGATTACTCCAGCAATTGTTTCTTTGGCACTTGGTGGAAGTTCAGGAAAGAGCACAGCGATCTCACTATTTGCAGTTGCAGTGATCATCGGTGCCCTTATCCGCAACCGTCGTCAAGCAACAGCAATTACTGTTTAACCCATAGGAGACTTCCCCTCTATGGCAAAAGCTAAGACCGACCTGATCAAGCTGGTGATTGTTGAATCACCAGCCAAGGCCAGAAAAATTGGTGGATACCTCGGCGACGGATATGTCGTCGAGGCTTCCGTCGGTCATATCCGCGATTTGCCTCAGCGTGCAGCAGATATTCCTAAGGAATATAAAAAGATTGTCTGGGCTAAAGAGGGCGTGGACATTGAAAACGATTTTGCACCTTTATATGTAATTAACCCAGATAAAAAGGCGAAGGTTGCCGAACTCAAAGCGTTGATGAAAAACGCTGAAGAGTTGATTCTAGCAACGGACGAGGATCGCGAAGGTGAAGCGATCGCTTGGCACTTAGTAGAAGTTCTTGAACCAAAGATTCCAATTAAGCGCATGGTTTTTAATGAAATTACAAAAGAGGCAATCCAAGCAGCAGTAAATGACACCCGCGATCTGGATTATCACCTAATTGACGCTCAAGAAACTCGTCGCGTGTTGGACAGATTATTTGGCTACAGACTCTCCCCTGTTTTGTGGAAGAAAGTTATGCCACGTATTTCAGCAGGTCGCGTGCAATCAGTTGCCACACGCTTAATTGTTGAAAAAGAGCGCGAACGTATGGCCTTTATCTCCAGTGGCTGGTGGGATTTAGCAGCTGTTACCGCACTTGGCTTTAACGCACGGCTGCTAGAAGTAGATGGCAAAAAAGTAGCTGCCACCAGTGACTTTGGCGCAGATGGCGCAGTTAAAGAAAAGTCACTTGCAAATATTTTGTTATTAGATGAGGCAAGTGCGCGAGGTTTAGTTGATTCACTCAAAAGAAGTGACTTAACAGTTAAATCAATGGAGGAAAGCCCACGCACTGAGCGACCAAAGCCTCCATTTACAACCTCCACAATGCAGCAAGATGCAGGTAGCAGGCTTGGTTGGGGCGCACAGATCACAATGCGTATCGCACAGCGGTTGTATGAAAACGGCTACATCACATACATGCGTACCGACAGCGTTAACCTTTCACAACAAGCAATCACTGCTGCGCGTAATGCTGCAAAAGCTTTGTATGGCGCAGACCATGTGGCAGATGCACCACGCACATATCTCGGTAAAACAAAGAACGCACAAGAAGCACATGAGGCAATCCGCCCAGCAGGAGATGTCTTTAAGACACCAGGTGAGTTAGCACCAGAACTATCTCGTGATGAGTTCGCACTCTATGACTTAATCTGGAAGCGCACAGTGGCATCACAAATGGCAGATGCTAAAAAGATGCAGATGCGTGTTGATTTTGATGCGACAACAAATGATGGCAAGGCAACTATTTTCCGTGCTAACGGTTCTGTTATTACCTTCCCGGGTTTTCTTGCTGCCTACGATGACATCGTCAGTGAAGAAAACAAGGATGAAGAGACAGAGGACAAGCGCTTACCTGCCATGACTGTTGGCCAAGCGGTTAAGGTCAACGAATACACCTGTGAAGGCCATGAAACAAAACCTCCTGCCCGATACACCGAACCAACTCTTGTTAAAAAACTAGAAGAACTTGGTATTGGTCGTCCTTCTACCTTTGCATCCATCATTCAAACTATTCAAGATCGCGGATATGTCTATAAGCGCGGCCGCGCGTTAGTGCCAACTTTTCTTGCTTTTTCAGTGACAGGCTTGCTTGAAACTCACTTCACCAAGCTAGTTGATTACGAGTTCACAGCATCAATGGAAGAGGATCTAGACAAGATCGCAGCAGGTGAGGCTGGCCGGGTTGATTGGCTCCGTGATTTCTTCTATGGCGTTGATGGTCAACCAGGACTTAATGAATTATCAGCAGACCTTGGTGTGATTGATGCACGTGCCACAAACACCATGAACCTGTCCCCTGAGATTGAAATTCGTGTTGGTCGCTATGGCGCATATCTGCAAGAAAACAAAGAGGGCGAAGATCGCAAGCTTGCAAATATTCCTGAAAACTTAGCCCCAGATGAGTTAACACTTGCTAAAGCAATTGAGTTATTGGCAGCACCTTCTGGTGAGCGCGAACTAGGAATTGATCCAGCAACTAACCTGCCGATCATTGCAAAGAGTGGTCGCTTTGGTCCCTACATCACTGAAGTATTACCAGAGCTACCAGTAGAGCTAACAGCATCTGGCAAGAAGAAAAAGAAAAAAGCAGATGCGCCAAAGGCAAAGACAGCCTCACTTCTTTCAACAATGACATTAGATACCGTGACATATGAAGATGCTTTGTTATTACTTTCTCTGCCAAGAACTTTAGGTGTGAATGAAGCAGGCGATGAGATCACGGTTCAAAACGGTCGCTATGGTCCATACCTAAAGGCGGGTGCTGATTCACGCACTCTGGCAAGTGAAGATCATCTCTTTACAATTGATTTAGAGGAAGCGTTGAGTATCTACTCAAAGCCAAAGGAGCGACGTCGCGGCGTTGCAAAGCCTCCGGTAAAAGAACTTGGTGTTGATCCAATTTCTCAAAAGGCGCTGATTATTAAAGATGGTCGCTTTGGTATGTATGTAACTGATGGTGAAACAAATGCAACGCTTCGTCGTGGAGACATAGCAGAGGGAATGACATTAGATCGCGGCCTAGAACTACTTGCAGGCCGGCGTGCCTGGGAAGCAGAGAACGGCCCATCACCAAAGAAGGCACGCAAAAAAGCGGCAGCAAAGCCTAAGAAGGGCGACACCGCACCGACTCTTACAAAGAATGTTGTTAAAAAAGCAGGAGCTAAGAAGGCTGCCAAAAAGGCTGCATCGGGTAAAGCAAAGAAAAAGGCTGAGTAGTTACTTCAATCCAGGAGAAATAACTTTTATTCCAAGTTTTTTGGCGTTTGTAATCATTTGCTTGTCGTAGGTAATGAGCCCTTCAACAGTTTTTGCTAAGAATAATACTGTCGCCACATGGATTGCATCCAAAGATCTCAGAGTTATTGAGGGACTAAAGTTTTCAGCCGTGCTCAGCACAGATGTGTTTACGGGGGTTACATCAATCCCAGCCAAAATTACTTTAGCATCTGCAACTCTTTCAGGAGCAATTTTGTGAAGTGTTCGAATCACCTCGACACGAGTAAGTGCAGAGCTCTTTATTGTGAAATTGATAAAATCTGTCAGGGCAGCAGATTCCTTTTCTGCAATAAGCAATTTGAGAATTGCAGAACTATCCAGATACCAAGTCAATATCGTGCCTCTGCGCGGATCTCCATAAGAAGCTCTGTTGAAGTCTTCTTGCCTTTCAATTTAAAGGTTGGCATTTTGAATTCCTGAATAGGATTTTGTGCTTGGATAATTAACCCAGCAGCAATATATTCTTCATACAAAGATTTTGTGATTGGTATTAACCGCGCAACCGGAACACCATGTTCTGTGATCTCAAATACGACACCTTCTTTTACTTGGTCCAGAATCTGAGAAGCAGACTGGCGCAGTTCACGCACGCCAACCTTGTTGTCTGGAATGGATTTATCTATGATTTTCTTAGAGGGCGTAACCTTCTTTGTTTTTTTAGCGGCTGTCGTCATGGGAGAATAGTAGCACATATATGTAATTGTGCTACTCAGATAAATGCCAGTTAAAAAGGCCTTTGCAGCCTCTTTAGGCCCAGTTCATGCGCAAGATAGACTCTCGCCATGGCTAAGACGCTCCCAACCCCAGCCGCACCTGCGCAGGATGTCACACGTGGTGTCTTGGCAATTAAGCCCTTTCGCAAGCTCTGGAACTCCATGGTGTTCTCTTCCCTTGGTGATTGGCTGGGACTACTTGCAACAACTGCAATGGCGCAGCAGCTCTCTGGTGGAGATTACGCAACAGCAAACTTTGCAATCGCAGGTGTTTTCATCGCACGCTTACTACCAGCAGTCTTTCTTGGTCCCCTGGCAGGTGTTATTGCCGACAAACTAGATCGCCGCAAGTTAATGGTTACCTGTGACATCTTGCGCACCGCGCTCTATATCTCAATTCCTATTTTTCACAATTACTTCTGGCTCTATACCGCCACAATCCTGGTTGAGTGCATAACCCTCTTCTGGTCACCAGCTAAAGAAGCATCAGTTCCTAACTTAGTTCCACGTGAGCGATTAGAAAATGCAAACCAAGTTACCTTGCTTGCCGCCTATGGCACAGCCCCCATCGCAGCGCTGCTTTTCACCTTCCTTTCTCTTTTCACATCAGCGATCAACCTAACCTTTGGGATTAACTCAACTGCAATTGATTTGTCACTCTATGTAAACGCACTCTCCTTTGCCTTTGCAGCATTTACTATCTGGGGATTGCGCGAAATACCAAAAGGTGCGGCAGAAAAACACTCAGCAGATACCGGCATTTTAAAAAGTCTTTATGAGGGATGGAAAGCTGTTTCTAGCAGCAAGATCATCCGTGGCTTAATCGTTGGCATGGTTGGAGCATTTGTTGCAGCAGGTGCAGTAATTGGTTTAGCACGAACATTTGTAGGAGATCTAGGTGGCGGTGAAGCTGCATACGGAGTGCTCTTTGGCGCTGTGTTCACCGGTCTTGCTGCAGGTATTGCATTTGGCCCCAGAGTCTTTGCTCAGTTTTCTAAGCGCCGTTTATTTGGCGCTTCCCTTGCTGTTAGCGGTTGCTTCTTAGTGGCACTGGCGGCCATACCTAACCTTGTTTTAGCGGTCTTCATCGTGATAATCCTTGGCGCTTTTAGCGGAATAACCTGGGTAACAGGCTTCACCATGCTGGGCATGGAGGTTGCAGATGATGTGCGCGGTCGCACCTTTGCCTTCGTGCAAAGCCTGATCCGCGTGGTTTTGGTGGGCGTTCTTGCCATCGCACCACTCATCGCTGCCTCTATTGGCCAACACACCTTTATATTTCAAAACACCGAGATTGAATACAACGGCGCTGCCGCAACAATTTTAATTGCAGGTCTTATCGCATCTCTCATCGGACTTGTCTCATACAAACAGATGAAAGATCGCCCTAATGTTTCTTTGTGGTCAGATATTTCAAACGCTCTAAAGGGTGAGCTAGGCAGCATTACAGGTGCACCAGCAAAAGGTGTCTTCATCGCAATTGAAGGCGGCGAAGGAATTGGTAAATCAACCCAATCAAAACTACTTAAAGCATGGCTTGAGCAAGAAGGAGAAACAGTTGTTCTCTCCCGCGAGCCAGGCGGCAGTGATTTAGGAATTGAAATTAGAAAAATTCTTCTTTCTCACTCCACAGGAGAGATCAGCCCCCGTGCAGAAGCACTTCTATATGCCGCAGATCGCGCCCACCATGTTTACTCTGTCATTCGCCCCGCACTTGCCCAAGGAGATGTTGTCATCAGTGATAGATACTTTGACTCATCCATTGCCTATCAAGGCGCAGGACGGGTGCTAGAGCCCGGTGAAGTGGCACGTATTTCTCGTTGGGCAACTGAATCTCTTTTCCCAACGCTAACAATTATTATTGATCTACCACCACAAGTTGGCCTTGCTCGCTTAAAGAGCAAAGACCGCCTTGAATCACAACCAATAGATTTCCATGAGCGTGTGCGCCAAGAGTTCTTACAGTTAGCCGCCCTTGATCCAGAGCGCTATGTGATCATCGATGGCAATCAATCTATTGAAGATACTCACACACAAATCATTTCTAAAGTCAGTGAAATCCCAGCGCTAAAGCGCAACGCAGTTGAGGACAAAGGCAATTTATTACTGCGCCCAATAAGGGCTGCAGGTAAAGCTGTTAAAAAGGCAGCCCCAAAAAAGAAGACAGCTACTAAAAAGTGAGCGTCTATAGCGACCTTGTTGGCCAAGAACATGTGGTTGAGATCCTGCAAAAGGCAGTAGCTGCCACAAGAAGTGGGCAAGAGTCACAGGAGATGACCCATGCCTGGGTTTTCACCGGACCACCAGGATCAGGACGATCATCTGCTGCAATCGCATTTGCCCAAGCACTCATCTGTCCAAAAGATGGCTGTGGGATGTGTAATGAATGTAAATCGGCAGCAAACGGTGCCCACCCAGATGTGGAAGTAATTGTCACCGAAGGACTTTCAATAAAGATTGATGAAGTAAGAGAGTTACTCACACGAGTTGCTTGGGCACCATCTATGGGCGGCTGGCGGGTTGTCGTCATGGAAGATGCAGACCGACTCACAGAGTCGGCAGCGAATGCACTGCTGAAAGCAATTGAAGAGCCAGGTAACAGAACAGTTTGGTTGCTCTGTGCTCCAACCTTGCATGATGTGTTGCCAACTATTCGAAGCCGTTGTCGCCACCTACAACTTGTCACACCATCAAATCAAGCAGTAGCTCAAGTACTCCAATCCCGTGATGGCATCTCACCTGTCATGGCAGATTTTGCAGCTCGCGTTTCACAAGGTCACATTGGCCGCGCTCGCTACTTGGCCAACAATGAATCAGTGCGCAACACAAGAAGCACAATCATGAAATTGCCACTAACACTGCAAGGCATCTCTTCAGCCTTTGCCGCAGCACAAACCCTGGTTGATCTGGCAACAGAACAAGCAACAAGTGCTGCAGAGCAAAGAAATGAAAAAGAAGTAGATGATCTTTCTCTTGCCTATGGCAAAGGTGCCACAGGACGTGGCATGGCAACAGGTGGCAGTAAAGCAATCAAGGATCTAGAGAAAGAACAAAAGACCCGCCAAACACGAATGATCCGTGATGGTTTAGATGCAGCGCTATTAGATATTGCTACTTTCTATAGAGATGTCATGATGGTGCAAGCAGGTGCTAATGACGCACTTATTAACACAGAGCTAGAAGCAGAAATTAGAGCCGTGGCGGCCAAAGCAAAGCCACAATCAACAATTAAAAAGATCAACGCCATCATGGATGCCAGGACCAACTTGGGCCACAACGCAGCGCCTTTGCTGACGGTTGAGGCGTTGATGTGTGTGTTGGCAAGATAAAACTCTCGCCGATACAATCAATCTTTAGACAGACAAGTAACTTTCCAAAGCTTCTCGTATAAGCACGGATGGTGTTTCTCCGCGGCGTTTTGCCTCTCGCTCCAACCTCACCTTTAACTTTTGAGGTACACGAGCCTTTACTTCGGGTGAAACCTTTTTTGGACCAGTGAGCGACGGCCTACCAGTTGCCTGTTTAATTATCTCCTGAGATATTTTTTCGGCTCGAGCATTTGTTAGTCGGTTACCCTGTTTATCAAGAATGACAGTTTTATTAAGATCAACATCCTTGCCCCAGACGTATTTAATTTTTTGCTTCTTACTCATGGCGTCCCCTCTTTCTAAAATTTGTAGGCATTACGTGAATAACTAAAATCTCATCTTCAAACTCGACTCCGGCAATCTCCAGCTCTAGACCTCGATCGTCAATGCCAACCCAAAACAATCTATGCTCAAATTCATTTTTTCCTGGTGTCCGCTGGGGATTGTTATTTTCAATAACAGATTTTGCATGTGCGGCTCCAATTTTGTGTTTGCGTGCGTCAGAGGTAAATCTAATATCTTTCTTCATACCTTATGCGCCACACAATTATTTGTCAATGATCGCATTTTTCCTCCTGTAGTTAGTTAATGGGGACAATCCCACTGCCAACTGACACCCCCACCGCCTTATCCCCAACCCCCATTTCCACGCCTACATACCCCCGCCGCAGGCGGGGCAGTTGGTAATGAGCACCCCCTTTCATAGGGCAAGATTTCCCCATGCGCTTAGACCATGTCTCATATGTAACTTCCCATGATCAACTAGCCGACACCGTTCAACGCCTGGGCTCACGCCTTGGTAGCACCTTCGTTGATGGCGGAGTCCACCCACGCTTTGGCACACGCAACTTCACTCTTGCTCTACAAAACGGTCAATACATCGAAGTTGTCTGCCCACTAGATCACCCAGCAACAGAGCAAACACCATGGGGCAAAGCTGTGAGCAAGAAAGCACAAGAAGGCGGCGGTTGGCTTACTTGGGTATTTGCAACTGACAATATTTCAACAATTGAAGAGAAGTTTGGACGCACAGCAACCGAAGGTCACCGCACACGCCCAGATGGAACTGACCTTAAGTGGAAGCAAATCGGAGTTAATGAGATTACTGATTCTCGCGAACTTCCATTCTTTATCCAATGGCTAACAGCAGATCACCCATCACAAGATGGCAAAGCAGTTGCTGCAATCGAAAAGATCACAATTGCTGACACCGATCACCTATCTGATTCATGGTTTAAGACAGAAATCATGGATGGATTAAAGGGTGCAGATCTTGAGTTTATTGACCCATCAACAAATGATGGCGAATACGGAATTGTTGCTGTTGATCTAATGACACCTAGTGGTGTTGTGAGACTTGATTAAATTTATCTTCAATTCTAGTGTTGTAGCTACATGTCGATTACAACAGAATTAATTTCTATTCCGATTAATTCTGTACTTCACAAAATGTAAAATTTTGTAAACTTTTTTAATGACTCTATTAATTCTTGAATTTAGTTCTGCTGCAGCTGCATCTCGTTCTGCTGCAGCTGCATCTCGTTCTGCTACAGCTGCATCTCGTTCTGCTACAGCTGCATCTCGTTCTGCTACAGCTGCATCTCGTTCTGCCTGCAGTGATTGTTTTTCGCTATCAAAAGATTTAAATCCATCGAAAATATTTGGCCCGTGTTGAAAAGCTTCAACCAAGTCCCCTTTCTCTTTTGAGACATAAAACCTATTCAAGCCTTCTGTGTAAACAAAGTCATAAAAAGGAACAACCAGATCCTCCCACTCTAGAAAGTTTGGCGTCTGGGTTAAGGGATAAGTCGCTTCAATAACTAAGATCCATGGTCGACAAATACTAAAATCAATTGATGCAATCACATCCCGCTCAGATCCTTCAACATCTACCTTCAAGAAATGAATATCGCGTCCACTGGCAAATTCAGCAACGACGTTTGCAAGAGTTGTAGTCGAGACTAATCGTGAATTTCCTGAGAAGCCTGATGATGTATGCCCTTCTATTACTTCTTTTTTCGAGGATGAAATTCCCTGCACATCAGCTTCCCAGTAATTCAATGGTGTTTCCAAATTACTTACTAAAAGTTGGATGTTAACATCGCGTGGCCGTAAATGTTGAAGTCGGTCATAAAAAATAATTGAAGGTTCAATATTTATACCGCTCCATCCCAAATCATAAAAAATTGCAGTGACCGAATCGAGAATGGGATCACCTGCGCCAACATCTATGTAAAACCCATCCTTTAGGTGCCCAAGCGCGCGCCATAGCATGACATCTTCGAAGTTTTGAGCGAAACTGTTCTTGAACACGAAGTTATTGTATTGTAAAGGACTAAGAATCTAAGTGGATTTGGGCAATGTTAAGTATATTTATTTTAGGAAGCTGCCTAAATTAAGGGCTCATAAAAAATCGGACTTCAATCAACAGTAGAGATAAAGCGATCAAGCATGGGTCGATCATCACGATCATAAATTCTTTGATGAGAGGTCACGTGACTCCATTCCAACATTAACTCACTTATAACCAGCGCGGAAAAGTCCTGTTTCGACTTAGCAACCTTCAAGTTTCTATTTGCGCACAAGCCTTTGCTTGATTCTAAACTTGCAATTACCCGCAAACCGTATGTGAGAGGCATTGCAACCTTTGTTTTTAATCCAGCTCCATATTTTATAGGGGCGAGATGAATGTCATTAGTCCAAAGCAGAAGGTGATCAGAAACGTAGCCGTGAAATTTGCAATTCGAGAACCTACTTTTATTTCGATATCCCTTACCCATTACATGAATCTCTTGCCCAGTCAAACGTCCAAGCTCATCTAGAAATTTAAGGCATTTTTGATTAGGTCTATATGAACCATCGCCAACAAACACAAGTCTTGGCCTAGATGATTGATTCAATACCATTGATTCAAAGTGAATTGGAAGAATGAGTAAATGGTCTCGTCTCAAGAATCTCAGATGTCGATTTGCATCCTCCTCAGAAATAAAACTAGTAATTTCTCGCTCAGGAAACATCAAGATATTTAAATAGTCTCGAATAAGCGGGAGCAGTTGAAGAATTTGTCCTGAGCGAATCAACGAGAACCGACTTCTCGTCCATGAATCGTATGGGTCAAACCATAGGGTTTTAGTCCGGCGGCGGGCCAAACGTCCAATCCCAGCCACCGAATACGATGAGATAAGAATCAAGTCATAGTTTTGATTTAAGAATTTCTTTGCTCGACTTTTTGAAGTTACAGTCACCTTAAAATTATTACTTTGTAAATACTCTGAAAAATAATTCAACCTAAGCGAGGTCCCACTAGAAAAATTTGATACAGCGGTCTCCGTGCCTATTACCAGGGCCGTTTTGGAAACCTTTTTAACCATGCGTCCTAACATAATGGCAAAAGTCTTTAAAATGCTTAGAACTACGCCAATTGGGCAAAATCCGAAAGTTTTTTTGCTGTGATTTCCCAACTAAAAGACTTATTTCTATCCGTAACTCTTTCTCTTTCCAGATCCCAAGCATCCTCATCTTCAATGAATTTGATCATCGCCGCTGAAATAGAATCTGGATCAAGCGGATCAAAGCAGACCTTTGAACTTCCAAGAATTTCTGAAACTGCAGTGTCCTTTGAGCCAATACAAATTGCGCCACGGGACCAGCTTTCAAAAACAGGCATTCCGAGACCTTCTTCCCATGCGGGTGCAATGGCAATTCTCGATGAAGCGTAGAGAAAATTTAATTGCTCCTCTGTCAAAAAATCATGTACCAGCAAATTGAGTCCGTGCTTTTTTCCAAATTGGGTTAACAGAAGCTTTTCTCCACTATCCCCGACGCCAACTAAATGTAAGGGGTGCCTATTTCTGACTTCACGCGGTAGATTCGAGTATGCGCTTAAGACATTTCTAAGATTTTTGTGTGGAGATGCTGATCCAACGGCAATAAAACCTTTTCGACTCAGAAAATTTCTTTCCTCTACCCCGGAAAGCGGATCTTCAAAGCCTGCGCCGTAAATTGGTGCAACATTTTCAACCGCAGGAAAGAATTTCTTAAGATTCTCAATTGACTTATCAGAAATTGATGCGATCTTCGAATAGTGAAGTAGTCTTGATAAATTCTTGTTATAAAGATCTTTTGCGGCTGTAGATTCTAAAAAGATATTGGGAAATTGGAGCGGGATTACATCATAAAGAATGCACATGGAATTTTGCACTAATTGTGGATTCAATGGAATGACATTGTTCGGATGTTCTATCACTGATAATGCAAGAAAAAGTTCAGGATTCAATTTCCCAATTTCTTTTGACATCTTTTCAGCAAGCTCATCAATCTGAATACCAATTTTACCCACGTCAACTAGACTGGTATGGAACTTAATATTCGTGATGTTACTAGGAAAGCTTTCAACAATTTCTTTAATTGTATTTTCTAATTCTAAGCCATTAAAAAATAATACAAAAATCTTAGTAGGATGAAGTTTGGCAAGGGAAATCACAAGCATTCTTGAATACCTCCCGATGCCACGATTAAATGATCCTGATTGCAAGCACTGCGCATCGATAAGTACGAAACTATTTAAATTTTCCAAATTAGGGTACCTAATAGGTTTTTCGATTGAAGGAAAAACAAAACCCCGACTACTGATTTTTTTTAAGTACCTTCGCTGTAGGAAATTATGAAGTTTAGAGAAACGCCTCGAAAAATGATAGAAACTTCGTAAAGGCTTTCGAAATTTATCTAGAAGCAGATTCGCTAGCCAATTCATAAAACAAATTATCGCATAGAGCGTGTTAAATGTGGGCCTGTGGCTTTGTAGTGTAAATTTTACGTTAGTAGAAACTGACTAGTCACAGGAGATGCAATTGAAAAAAGCCCTTATCACAGGCATTACAGGCCAAGACGGACATCATCTCAGCAAACTCCTACTTTCAAAAAATTATGAAGTTCATGGAATTGTCAATGGGCAAAGAAACTCTAGAGAATCGGAATTCCACGGATATTTTCCAGAAGTCAAATTGCACAGAGGGGATCTGACCGACTTCGCGTCTTTACTCTCTATTACTTCAAGTGTTGAGCCGACTGAAATTTATAATCTTGGAGCAATCAGTTTTGTTGGTATGAGTTTTCAACAGCCTGAACTAACCGCAAACATCACCGGCCTAGGGGCTTTAAGAATTCTAGAAGCAGTTCGAAAATCTGGACTATCTGAATCTACTCGGATTTATCAAGCATCTTCATCTGAAATGTTCGGCCAAGTTCGTGAAACGCCACAAACGGAGTTAACGCCATTTAATCCCCGATCGCCTTATGGAGTGGCAAAAACCTTCGCCCATTACACAGCTACAAATTATAGAGAAGCGTATGGAATGCACATTTCTTCTGGAATTCTTTTCAATCATGAAGGTGAATATCGAGGGCATGAGTTTGTGACACGAAAAATTACCTCAAACATCGCGAGAATCGCGTTAGGAAAGCAGGATAGATTTTCACTTGGAGATTTGAGTCCACAAAGGGATTGGGGTTATGCTGGCGAATATGTTGAGGCGATGTGGCTTATGCTCCAACAAGAAAAGCCGGACGACTTCGTTATTGCAACTGGAAGAACGAATAAAGTTTCAGATTTTGTGGAGCTAGCCTTGTCGGCGGCAGGCTTAAAAGGGGAAATATCAGAATATGTGGATTTTGACCAACAAATGATACGACCCGCGGAAGTTGAGCTGCTAATTGGCGATCCCTCAAAAGCGAAAGCAAAACTTGGCTGGGAAGCAAAAATCGACCTTAAACAACTTGTCGAAATAATGGTTAAGAATGATTTGGAGTTGGAATCAAATTCTAAATGATTCTAGGTCTGTAAATTTTGTAAAAATGTAATTCGATTGAAGTCGTCTTCATATCGGACAATGTCATTTTCGGAAAATGATGAACCCGTTTGGATTTCTACAAAAATCAATGGTTCCGCATTACCGCATGAAACTCGATGCTTCGAATTAATCGGTATATCCATTGAGTCACCAGGACCTACTTCTAGCTCTTTGCCGTCCAATTCAGCAACGCCTTGGCCCGAAACAATGAACCAATGCTCCGCACGGAATTTATGACTTTGAAGTGAGATGCGTTTTCCAGGATTTACAACTAGCTTTTTAACCTGGCAGTTTTCATCGGTATGAAGAACCGTGAAATTACCCCAAGGTCGCTCTTGGAAGTGCATTAGGAGAGTGTATTAATTTGCTGTATCAAATAAATCGAATGAACGGTCACATGCCTAAATTTTTATTGTGGCTTGGGCCGGGATCGAACCGGCGACCTAACGATTTTCAGTCGTTCGCTCGTACCAACTGAGCTACCAAGCCAACAAAGATCTCGCTAGCAGTTGCCCGCTAGTACGCATGGCACACAAATAAATTTGCATACAACACCAAAACCTTTGCGACCCGGACGGGACTTGAACCCGCGACCTCCGCCGTGACAGGGCGGCGCGCTAACCAACTGCGCTACCGGGCCTTAAGAAATCGATAAACATAAGTGGCTCTTATGTCACC
>Ga0209400_1002168_pt1 | contig 15095 bp, 24 predicted proteins | sample M_130807_EF_Meta_FD_187313 | JGI IMG/M metagenome (GOLD analysis project Ga0209400, IMG submission 187313) | Freshwater microbial communities from Lake Montjoie, Canada to study carbon cycling - M_130807_EF_MetaG (SPAdes) (version 2) | ecosystem: Environmental > Aquatic > Freshwater > Lake... | reverse complement strand
CCCTGACCTAGCCCCTGACCCCCCCGACCTAGCCCCTGACTATAATCACCTGCCCGTATGACTTGCCCCGAGTTCTCGGCTATCTCAATGGCTAGGCGTTATCTAAATGTTATAAAGAAATACCCCCCTGAACTTGCGCCCGTAAGCAATAGGCACTAAGTTAGTAAGTAGAGGCAAGCAAGAGGCAAGCCCGCAAAACGAGGAGAATAAAATGAACGCAACACTAGCAAGCAACGCAACTGCCCTAACACTACTAGGCACTCCATCAACCTTAGTAGTCATCATCAAGGACACACTAGGCAACGAAACTCTACGCCCTATTTACGAGTGTGTATCTTGGGAGAGAGTTGCCGAGTTCGTAGAGTGGCACAAGACAAGTGAAAGCATCAAAAACGCTGAACTACAAGTCTGGCACTACTCAACACACCTAGCAACCTTGTTCATCAACAACTAACAAAAGCCCCCCTGAACTCCCCTGCCAATAGGTAGGGGAGTTCTTGCTCTCCTAGACTTGACGGCTATGACTATGGTTATAACTAGGGCTAGTTCAACTCCAGTTATATGTATATATAGACCCGTATGATGTTCATACTGCCTATTGGACTATAACTACTAAGCATTAGTCTAGACCTAAGCCTAAATACAGGCTGACTAGGTCTTAGATACGACCAAAGGGAGTATCTATAAATAAAAAGGCAAAGACGAAGTCTTTGACCTAACGAAAACTTCTACGAAGTTTGAGTATCAAGCGAAGCTTGATATTGGTGTGTAGTAGTAAAGTTCAACTCCAGTTTTATATATAGGGGAGTATGTAAAGGTCAAATATCTTGATATTTGGACTTTACCTGAGACTTTGTCTATGACAAAGTCGAATATAAGGTCAAAGACGAAGTTTTTGTCCTAGCGTAGCGTCCTAGAGAGGACGCGAAGCCTGCGAGCATCTTTGCGAGCAAAGAAAAGTATTGCGAAGCAATACCTAGCCTTCACGAGCTTACGAAGTAAGCGCGAGCGACTAGCGAGCCTTAGGTGATACGAAGTATCAGCCTAAGTCGTGAATGGCCCGACATACGAAGTATGTCACCTGACTATCGAAGATAGTCACTCGAACGAAGCAAAGGCACTTTGCGAAGTGAGTATGAAAGAGGTTCATCAATTAGTCCAGCAACTATTCTGCCAATAGGCAGAATAAAGTTGCTAGGACCTAGCCTTTACCAAAAGCAATATGTATAGGCACGTTAGGTCACGTGTGACTTGCTAGGGCACCTAGCTTAGTCACACACGAGCAAGATAGGCTCTGCCTATCAAGCGAGAGGCTGAGCGAAGTATGAGCATCATACGAGCGAGGACAAGGCGAGCATAACGAGGTAGCAACACGACGAGCGAAGTCGAAGTCGTGTGCTATCGAGAAGCGAGCAGGAATAATGATAGGCACTAGCATTATTGCTAGATACTCGTCTAGCATTACGCTGTGCGTAATGCTAGCGAAGAACGCGATCGAGCGAAGCGAGTGAGCATAAGACGAGCGAGCGAAGCGAGTGAGGCAAGCCTGATTAGCAAAGCGAGCAGGCGAAGCAGGCGAAGCAGGCAAAGCAGGCGAAGCAGGCAAAGCAGGCGAAGCCTGCTCTCAGGCAGAAAGTTGAACGAAGTTCAACTCCAGTTTTATAGGTAGGGGAGCTTAGTAGATAGCCAGACTGGTCTATTAGGTGTGTGTAAAGACGAGCGTAGCGAGAACAAAGACGAGCGAAGCAAGGAGGCTTATAGCAACGAGCGAAGCGAGATAAAGAACGAACGAGCGTAGCGAGTGAGCAGACAAGGACGAGCGAAGCGAGATAAAGAACGAGCGAAGCGAGCAGACATGAACCTATCGAAGCAAAGCGAGATAGGAATAAAGCGAACGAAGTGAGCCTGCCATAGGCTCGAGCGAAGCGAGATAGAAGACGAGCGTAGCGAGAGTAACAATGAGCGAGCGAAGCGAGTGAGCATAAAGCGAACCTGCTAGGCAGGTGAGCAAAGCGAATGAGCCTAAGCGAATGAGCTTAGTAGAGCGAGCGTAGCGAGCAAGAGTATTGGTGAGATACAGAAGGAAGTTCAACTCCAGTTATATAGGTGTAAGGTACAGGATAAGCCTGGACAGGCCAAGGAAAAGAAAAAAGAAAAGAAAAAGCGAGCGAAGCGAGCTAGGTTTTTAGGGCACGAGCAAAGCGAGTGACCAGCCTGCGTGCAGGCAAGAAATAGATAAAGTTCAACTCCAGTCTGCGACGGCTAGGCCCCTTGGGGGCTGGCAGGAGCAGGGTATATAGGTAGGTGGCTCAGGGAGCCGCCGCATGGCTTTTTAAAAGCCTATCTAACTCTGAAGATACCACCAGGACGAGTAGGACGACCATCAGAGATTTTTCGGTTGGCAAGAGACGTTGCTGAAATACGACCACCGGAGAATCCACTAGGTGGCTTAATCATTAAGGCAGTAAGAGCATGAACGAGAGCATCGACTCGGTCAGGCGATTTGCCCTCACCGGGAATCCAGGTATTCATCTGAGATTCAAGGTCGGCTAGGTATCCAACATGATGAACACGGTTTTGTTCATAAGCAAGGGTAACTGGCTCAGCCCGCAAGGCCTTTCCATGTTTGCTGTGAACTTCAAGTACCTTGATGTTAGGGTCAATAGCGTTGATAGCATTGCGAACCATAGCACCACCTTGATTGACTTCGGCTACGACAGGGCAACCCCATTTGCGAGCCATCTCAACGACCTTGTTTGCCCACTTCTCGGGTGAACCTAGAATTGAAGCATCTTCAAGAATCCAAGCCTGCCTCTTATACAAATCCCTTTCTGATGTTGAAGCACAAACAACAATGCCACATTCATCACGAGGATTCTCAGCAACAGAAGGGTCAACACCAATGATACGAAGTGGAGTACCTTGAGGCATAAAAGCTTGACGGTTTCTCTCAATGAGTTCCTCTGTCCACAAGGCACCTTCGACATCATCAAGCATTTCACCATAAAGCTCTTGAGCTGCTAGACGCGTGCCCGCATAGACGCCAGTGATGGCATCGAGGTAGGCACCGGATAGGTTGCCAGAGTTATCAAGAGTGGAACCACGAGTGATAACGACGCGACCTGTCTTTGCTTCCTCGATAAGCTTGTAAAGCAGAGGCACTCTCTTTGGAGTAGTAGTCACCACAATCCTCGGATTGCGACCAAGACGAGTACCGACGCGAAGGTTGTCAAAGGCTGTCATGCCAGCGGCATCAGGCGTTTGACGCCAAGCGGCTACCTCATCACCCCAAGCGTGAGTGAACTGAGGACCACGAAGTGAGTCAGGCTCATCTGCTGTAAAGCAGGTGGCAGTGTTTCCGTTAGGCCAAGTCAGACGACGTTTGGATGGCTCATACAAAGGTCGCTCGGATGGAGGCGTGACATTCATAATGCCAGACTCACCTTCAACAATAACGTCACGAACGTCAGCTGCTGTACGAGCAACGAGAGCGAAGCGACGTTGTCCCTCAGTTGTGTACTTGGCTTGTTCACGAACCCACTCGGCTGCTGTCCTAGTCTTGCCAGCACCACGACCAGCAATGTAAGCCCAGATAGCCCAGTCGCCTTCGGGTGCCTGTTGCTCAGGTCTTCCCCAAACAGACCAGTCCCACAACAAAACATCAGGGTCCATGCCTGATAAGGCAAGAGCTTGTTGCTCTGGTGTCATTAGGGCTATCTGTTCCATTAGGCTTTTAGCCATAAGTTCAACTCCAGTTAGGTGCTACAGGACGATGCGAACGTTAGGGTCGCCATCAAATAATGCAGTAAGCGTAGCAGGATCTACATTGCCATCGCCAGGAAGCTCTCTGTCAGCCTGAAAGGATGCAAGAGCTTCTTTAGTACGATCTCCATAGAAACCATCCTTGTCCAGCGAGACAACGTCATAGCCAAGCTCAGCTAGGCGACGTTGCATGTGGTGGACACTTAGACTCTTGCGAGCATAGATGTTCTTGAAGACAATAGCTGAAAGCAAGACATCATCAACGACATTGTTACTAACCACTGCTGGTCCAGCAGGAGCAGGCAATGCGTTAGCAATATCAGCAGCTGATACAGCAACTGGCTCAGCATATTTCTTAGGCTTAGATGCCTTAGCGGGCTCAGGCTCAGCCTGTGAGACAGGAACTACTTCTGGGGCAGGAGCGTCGACAACGTCGTCAGAGACGTCAGGCTCTGAAGCGATAGCATCAGGAGTGGTCTCTGGCTCAGAGATTGGTTTGGTTTCTTCAGACATGTTTATCCTTAAATGTTAAGAGTTCAACTCCAGTCTCGACTAGAGTAAAGCCATTATAGCGTAAAACTAGGCACGCTGAGCTAGAAGAGCCATTGAAATCGAGGCAAGGCCAAGTGAAAGCGATAGCGGCAAAGCAGACGGCACGAAGATGGCAAAGGCAATAGAAGCCACGGCAAAGACTACAGCTAGGACGGATGGCCAGACGAGTTCACGAAGGCGTAGAAGTAGGTTAGACATTAGTTATCTCTTTTCTGTTTAGCGGTGCTCTTAGGTGAAACAACACCGAGTAGCGGCTGAACTGATTTAGGTTTACGAAGCTTAAGTATACCAATAACGGTACCAACAAATACCGCAAGTGAGACAATACCAATAAGTATCTCCATTAAAAGTCTTCCTCTTCTAGATCAAACATGTCTTCATTGTAGCCACCAAAAGCAGCATCTAAAAATACGATTGTAACGAAAGCCGCAAAAACAACGGCGAGACCTCCGAGCAATACAAGTAGTACAAACAATAAAGTATTCATACAAATACCCTACCACACATCCGCACAGAAGAAAACCCCTGACGGTTAGATCAGGGGCTCTCTTATTTAGTTATAAAGATCTAAGATCTCTAAGCTAAGCAGCGCGATGGCTGTTCCACCTTAGCTATAGTGTTGCTTCAGAGGGACTTGAGCTAGGTAGGATACGAACGTATGTAACCTTTGCTCCCCAATTCTCTTTCTGAACTTCCGACACCTTTTGGATGACCGTGCGTTTACCGTAGTAATAAGCATGGATCAACTTACCGTTTCCGATATAGATACCGACATGAAATGATCGAGAACTACCTGGATAGCTGAATGCAACAATATCTCCGACGTTCGGCTTTTTAACATGCTTACCGGAGTAGAGCTGTTTAGTAGCTGAATGTTCGAGTGTTACTCCCATTTGCTCATAAGTCCATCGCACTAATCCAGAGCAATCCCATCCACGAGGAGTAGATCCTGAGAATACATACCAGGTTTTACCGGCAGTCCTCTTGACCTTACTCACCGCTTTCTGAATCTTGATGTAGTTCGAGTGTAGCTTTTGAGCATGACGCTGCTGCTTTGCAATGAGACCAAGCGAGATTGGAGGTCCTGGTAAGAACGACATCTTCTTTGGGCTAATCTTAAGAGTAGCGGCGGTTGACTCTTTGTGAGTCTGTGTATTTAGTTGTGAGTTTACTGTAGCGGCAACAGCTGATGAACTACATGAGTTCAGTGTTAGCAACATTACCACTATTGATAGTAACCTTTTCATTGACAACCTACCTTTCCTTGCGTTAGTACTTGGTTGTTTCTTGTTGGGGTCTCCCATACGTCATCCGTAGAGACAACGTGTATCTATTTTACACCATAACACCGTGCAAAAAGCAAATCCCCCGAGATTATCGGAGGACTGTTAACTTAGTGAATATGTCTAAATACCTAATTCTACCAGGATCTTACGCTTAAAACGATTGATGTATGGGTATTTAGAGAGCTCCAAAAACTGATCACAGATTTCGAAATCGGCGGCTAGATCGATCAGTGTGACGTGCGACAGCAGCTTGGGATCATATGTTTCGTTGATGTATAGATCGTATGCATCGACGACTCGATCGTAAGCTGCCTGGATGTGTGGCTCTAGTGGATGTATTGACATAGTTATATTCTACACTACCGCGCATGTACCGAGCAAATAAAGAGGTGCGAGCTTTGCGAGCCCTCCGGAGGATGAGCGTAGCGAAGCCGACCCCCGAGCGAAGCGAGATGATGTTAATTTGAATTGCTTTTATTTTAATTTTTTTGCGCAAGCCTGAACCCTACCTATCGGGGTAATAGGTAGGGCTTAGGTTGTCGGTGGTTAGTTTTGCCAATCGCCTTTGTAGCCTGGATTATCTACACGATAGGTTCCGTGATAGCACTCCATACATAGATACAAGTCGCCAAAGCCACTTGGGTCTGTGATTTCATACTCGTTGATTTCTCCTGCTTCGTGGCAGTAGTCGCAGTGCTTACCCTTTACAAATTCGGGCTTGGCGTTTTCTGGGTTACTCACGCTATCATCTCCTAGATAGTTATCGGTGGTTGGGGGTGCGTGGCTCGCTAGGATTGGGGAGGTCTAACGAGCCACGCTATTCAGTTGTGGTTATAGTCTTTCACAGACTACGGACACTAGCAACTAACGGCGTAGGTCGGTCAGCTTTTCCTAGTTGCCAATTTGAATTTCTTTAATTTTTTAGCAAGCCTAAACCCTAACCGATTGGGGAGTTCGGCTAGGGCTTAGGGGGTCGGTGCTTACAGGGCTGTTCTTGCTACTGCGAACATCTGTTTTAGTTGCTGTTCGGTTAGCGTCTTACCCTGCTTAGTCAGGTTGATTATCTGAATACCGACAAGGGTTTTCAGGGTTTCTGTTTGTTTCATTTATCCTCATTTTCTATTTTTAGGGTCGAGCCTTTTATAGACTTGCTCAGGTCTGGTCGGTGCTAGTTGCCTAGTCTGCGTAGGTCGCGGATTGCCATAATCGCTAGGACTATTAGCATTACGGCAGTTGCGGCAGTGAAACTCCACATTGGCACGATAAAGCGTTCGGCAGTATCTAGGTCGCCTGCCTGCGAGTATTTGACTAGGTTATCTCCCATTGACTTACTGAACGACCAGCAGACATAAGTGATAAAACAAACGGATAGGTATCTAAACATTGTGTTCTCCTTATCGGTGTTGATTTGAGTGGTGCTGTTTATAGTCTTTCATAGTTGGAACATACTCGCAACTAACCGAACAGACGGGGCAGCTTTCTTAGTTGCCAATTTGATTTCCTTTAATTTTTGAAAAGCGAACCCGAACCCTGCTACTAGGGGGGTAGCAGGGTCGGGGGCTTATCACTTTTCGAGCATACGCCTAGCGTTCTCGGGGGTGTTCGTCTTGCGTTGTGGTCTGGACTTCATCAACTCTTCGATTTGTAGAGCAAGCGAACCAATGAGCAAGAGAATACCTAGTCCGTTTCCAATGAACCAGACATTTAGGTTTGGTTCATCGGCGGTTAGGTAGAAGAACCAACCGAACCCGACAGACCAGCAAGCGAGGAACAACAAGAGATACTTCATTTGGAGCCTTTCACTTTGTAGGAGAGCCACGACAACTTGTGAGCCGTGGTGAAACAAACGCTACTTAGTTGTAGCAACTTTCGAGCAAGATACTTTCTAGTGGATTTCATCTGTATCCTTTCCATAATCTAAGTATGGCACAAGCCATAGACATTTGCGACTAACCGAGCAGCCGGGGCAGCATTTTCTAGTAGCTAATTTGATTTCCTTTAATTTTTTACGCAAGCCTAACCCTGCCTATTTCTAGGCAGGGGTCGGCAGTTTTTAGGATGGCATCCACGCTGGGTGGTCGAGTAACTCTAGGATTTTCTCTAGCGTTTCTTTGTGGTTGTTGAGTGGTAGCAACCTTTTGATTTCCATTTTTAGATATGGGATTTCATCCGTAGGTTTTAGTTTTGCTTGTCGTCTGCGTGTTTGGTGTAGTGCCATACACTTGCGACAACTCCAACCTCTACCCGCTCTAGTTAGGCTTGATGACTTATCTCTAACATCGTGTCCATTGGTACAAGTATCTGCTTCCATTAGATTTATTTTTGGGAATGATTTGGTCATTGGTTCTCCTTGTTTTTGTGGGTTGCCTAACCCTAGCCTTTCGGCTAGGGCTAGGCGAGTGGTTATTCTGCACCAACAATGCAGGCATAGCATTGTCCGTATGCAATGTGTAGGTCTTTGAACTTCTTGCAGTTTTCGCAAGTTCCTCTGTACCATAGGTCGTCGTTGCTCACGCTATCACCTCGTTTCCACGGGCGTACCCGTAGTCTAAGTATTTCAGTTGTGGACTATGCGAGCAACTAATCACGCCACCCAAGCGGACGGCTTCGGTATTAGTTAATTTGATTTCCTTTAATTTTTGAAACGACCCTAACCCTAGCCTTTCGGCTAGGGTCGGGTTCGGTGCTACTTGCCTAGTTGCTTGGCAAGTTGAGCGGCAACTTCTAGGGCTTTGGCGAAGTTGGCGTCAAGCGGTAGCGTGTAGCCACCTGCGTTTGTGCCACCTGTGAAGACAACATCTCCAACGATTGGAGTGCGACCTCCTAAGTTGGCGTAGAGTTCGGTGGCTACCTTGTTGATTGGTAGGTTCTCAGCGAACCCGTTGTCGTTGCACCAGAAGTCTAGTGCCTCGTGGATAGTGACGTGGGTGAACAAGCCACCAACGGCGTTTGAGACGGATTTGGATAGTTCGCTTTCAGCAACTTCCAACCTCTCGGTTGTGTTGTCCGTACGGACAACAAGGGCTAACATTTTGGACATAGGTATCACTCCTAGCGGGACATACCGCATAATAATCCTCTCACTTACCAGCGACATCAGCAACTAACCGCAGAGCTGGGGCCGGGCTTTGTAGTAGCTAATTTGATTTCCTTTAATTTTTCAGCAACGCCTAAACCCTGCCATTTCTGGCAGGGCTAGGCTGGGTCACTCAGTGCATTTGCAGTTTGAACCTAGACTTTTGCAACAGTGGCAGTCTGAATCAAGTTCAGTGATTTCTCCACTGCCCTTGCACTCTTTACATTGTGCAGGGGCTGACAGGTTCTTTCTGATTTTGGCAAGTGCATTGGAGTCAGCAAGAGAACAACCGCACTCTGGCTTTATCAACTCTCGGGCAATTCCAACAGGGTCATCAAAGCAGGTGTCATCTACTTCTTCCTGAATGCATCGCAACATGTAGTCGCTGGTCTTACCGCACACTCCGCAGAGATACTCAACAATCTCTAGTTTGTGTCCAACATGGTTGCTAAGAGAGTCATTGAAATAACTTTCTCGGGTTTTCTCGCCTACAACATCAGGCTCTTCGATTTCACAATCTCGATACAACTTGTCTCCGCAATCAGGACACTTGGTCATGAAACAACCGCTCTCGTGTCCCTGTTTGTCGCAGTCATACCAGACTTCGGGTTTGTGTTCAGAATGTAAGCACATGGTCTCATCTCCTTTTGTGGGGGTCTTTCCACAATTCAAGTCTTTCATGTAGGTCAGACATTGGCAACTAATCCGTGCTGCCGGATCTTATCTCTAGTAGATAATTTGAATTTCTTTAATTTTTGAAAAAGCCAAATAGCCAACCTTTCGGCTGGCTATCTGTGGTTGCTAGTTCCACTCTCCTAGAACTTTCATCAACTCGTTAGGGCTGACTCTAAGTTCTCGGCACAAGATAGACATCATACCTGACGGGATTTGACGCTCTTGGTGGAAATAACGGCTCAGGCTGGACTTCTGTAAGCCTGTGGCTATGGCGAACTGATTTAGTGATTTGTAGCCTAGTTTGGTGTATCTTGCGATAAACCAAGTCCAAGCATCTATGGATTGAGTTTTACTCACTTTTGCTCCTTGATTAGTGGATAGGTTAGGGGCTGAACGGCTAGGCAAGGCTTCGCAACTGAGCCTAGCCGTTCACGCTATTTAGTTGTGTTCATAGTCTGGCAGATTTGTCTCCAAGACGCAACTACTCGAACAGCAAGCCGGATCGTCCATTTAGTAGTTAATTTGAATTTCTTTAATTTTTGAAAAGCCCCGAGCCCGACCTGCCAACTGGGGGGAAGTTTGACAGGTCGGGGGTCTTGGACTACTCGGGGGCGTTGAGCATTTGCTCGGCATACTCCAAAACATCTTGGGGGCGTATGCTGTATTCTTCTAGGGCATCGGCAAGCATAGAGATTTCTAGATGACCGAGAACTTGCTGGGGCTTTGGAACTAAGTTCTCTCCTAGATTTTCTTCGCTATGACCGACTAGGTCAAGGAATACCTGAAACGGTGTCCCTGCTTTCTGGTCGTAGTTCATTGACCATTCCAACAGGTTAGCCGTAGCCTTAGCGTAGGCTGGTGGGCTCTCTAGCAACTGCCAGAGAGTTTTAGTTTCGTCTGAGTTAGACACTGCAATCACCTCGTTTTCCGTGGAAGCTTCCACGCTCTAAGTCTTTCATCTAATCCGTGTTGCTGCAACTAAGCCTCCGGGGCGAATACTATCCCTAGTAGCTAATTTGAATTTCTTTAATTTTTGAAAACGCACTCAGCCCTGCCTTTCGGCAGGGCTAAGCGTTTCTCCTACTGACCTGTTATGAAGAAACCGAGCAACTCGTAACCACCGATACAGGCGAAAGCCAGCAGAGCGTATGGACCGAGTGGAATACTGCTATCTGGTCGTATGCGTTTTCCTATAATCATAACCATAACTACTAAGAAAGAACTTAGGAATGTGGTACCGAGCAGGGCTAGCGTATGGAAAGGCGAGAACCAACTCAACGGCAAGGACATAGCCGTAAGCAACTTTATATCTCCCATTCCTAACACATCAAAGTAGTTAGCAACAAGACCAACAACGGCGATAGCAAGAGCGATACCAAGTGATAGCAACGCTCTCTGCCATTCGCCAAAGAACATAGTGGCTATGGTAGCAAGGAACGCAACGGATAGGTTAGGCAGGACATACTTGTTAGGCAAACGCTTCTCTCGTATGTCTGTAACTACTAGTGGAATGGTCAGTAGTAGCAGGTGTGTAACAGGGATTAGTATTAGGAATGTCGGTATGGACATTTTTTACTCCTTTTGTGGGGGTCTTACCACACTATAAGTCTGGCAGGCTCGGTGCTGATTAGCAACTAAGGGTGCGGCGGGACATCTTATATTAGTAGCTAATTTGAATTTCTTTAATTTTTCGCCGCGAGGTGGGCGAGCAAGTCCTAAGACTTGCCCGCCGGCGTTCTACTCCCTTGTTGCTTTGTTTGGTTCGTAGAGGTCGCGACCTTCCCATAGTCCGTCAATGCGGATTTCTGCGAAGGTGAAGTCAATGCCTCGCTGGCGGAGTTCCACTAGGAAGTCCGTAGCCTCAACATCTTCTTCTAGGAAAAGAGTGGTGCCGTTTTTGTAGCCGTATCCTGTTACTGAGTGCTTAGCAAAAGGATACTCCTTTGTATCAACAACAAGCCAGCCGTGGCTGTCGTCTACTATGAACTGAAACTCAACCATAGTTGATACCTTTCTCGTTAGAGGTTTTATGAGAGAGGGTTCTCCCTCACACTTATAGTCAAACATAAACTCGGCACATACGCAACTAACCGACCGCACGCCCGACTGAGCTTGTTAGTAGTTAATTTGAATTTCTTTAATTTTTAGAAACGCCAAAAGCCAACCATTTCTGGCTGGCTTTCGGTGATTGGCTTAGGAGCAACTAACCCAACGGACTGCGGTTTGTAGCAAGTGGTCATAATCTCCGCTGGTGCTCTCAGCGTAGTATTCGTCAATTTCTTCTTGTGGCACTCCTGCTTTTTTGAGGGCAGACATAACTGCTCCCATAATAGAAAAAGCGTTCCCGTCATTACCAACAAGTTTGACTTGAATTTCTGGGTATTTTATTTCATCCATTTTATTTCTCCTCGGTTAGTTCGTGGCGGTAGGCAACTAGTATGCCTACCTATCCACTAAGCCCTTATAACTTTACCAGAGGCTTTCTCTGGGTTTCAGACCTGTAATAATCAAACCATAGTTGCTCGGTGTTCGCAACTAATCCGTGCTTGCGAGCTGCTCCTATTAGTAGCTAATTTGATTTTCTTTAATTTTTGAAAAACCAAAAGCCTAACCCTTTCGGGCTAGGCTCTCGGTTCTAGGCAAACAAGGTGTATTTGTCTTTGTTCTCGTCAATGCGATTTGTAATCCAATCTTGCGGAATAGTGTAGGCTCTATCTCCGTATTGGTTCCAACTCGTAGGCTCGGCGTTGTAGGCGGCATCAATTATGAATTCGCTAAAAAACAATCTGTCCTCACCTGTGCCAATGTAGTAGGCAGTAAAAGAGGGCGACCAACGCTTATCCCAACGGGCATAACTATTTTCCATAGGCAGTAGAAACCTTGCGTAGTGTATGCGATAGTGTCTATGTCCTGCCGTGCGTGGTCTGCGGATAAGTTCGTTCAATCCGTAGGGTTGCTCATCAAACAACTCACTCCCAAACCAATTCGCAACCGCAACTTGCCACTCGTGGTCATCAGCAACAAGCGAGAGTTTTAGAGGCTCGGCGGTCTTGTTGCTGTGTCCGTTGATTTTTCCGTAATCCCTTGCTAGTGGATTGCCATAAATAACAAATTCGTGAACGCCTAGAATTTTTGAGTAGTCTGGCATAGCCTCTACTCTATGAGTTGGAATTTTCCAAAAGTCATCATAGTAGTCAAAACTTCTTGTCTGTTCTCTGTTCCAAATTGTTAGGTCATACATCATTTTTTCCTCGTTTTTCTGCGGGGGTTGTCCGCATAACAATTCTTACACATACCAGCGACATAGGCAACTAGCCCAAGCCGGAGCTTCTCCTTAGTAGCTAATTTGAATTTCTTTAATTTTTTGAAACGCACCAAACCTGCTCGCAAGTTGCGAACAGGTCGGTTAGTGCTATTTGTGGAGCAGGGTTGCTAGGTCAGTTGGCTCCCAGTGTAAATCACGCTCAATGCGTAGCGTTGGCCATTGAGGGCTGGTTACGCTCTCTAACTCGCTGAGTGAGAAGTAGCCAAGTTCCTTTTCAAAGCCATCAACAAGACCGAAGAATAAATCCTCTCCGTCAAACTCTGCCGCATACCAAGTCCAGTTAGACCAAGGGCAGAAGAATTTTACAGTTGCCATAACTTCGCTAAGGTTCTTACCCTCAGTTTCAGTCCATTTAGCGAGTTTTGCCTTCTCGCTTTCGGGTAGTAGTTCCATTTTTACTCCTCGTTTTGTGGTGCTTGTGGATACTTTCCACAAGACAAGTCTTACATAGGGCAGCAACATTGGCAACTACCGGTCGCCGCGGATCCGATTATTAGTAGCTAATTTGATTTTCTTTAATTTTTGAAGCGAGCCTAGCCTCACCTTTCGGTGAGGTTCGGCTTTGGACTAGAGGCGTTGCCAGTCTTCAACTTCGTCTTCGGTGGCTTTCCTAAAGGTGAAGATACCTGTTCCCATAGGTTCATCGTGACTCCATCTCTGTGCAGTCATAGTTTTGTCGCCATCGTAGGTGATTTTGAGTGTCCAGTCGCCATCAAAAGTAAGTTTATTCAAGATACTCTTGAAGTCTCCCTTGCTAAGTGCGTAGCCATCAACATTTCGCCAAGATACTCTGTTTGCATTTATTACAATGTAGTCCTGGTCGGCAATGTCATTAGCAATCTGCCAAGGGTGGATAATGTCATACTCGGTGTTGCTTAGGTCATCTTCCCAACAACCGTAGCAATAATCAACGGCAACTGAACAACCGTTCTCGTCTTTCAGTTCGTTGCCATCGTCATCCGTTGCAGTGCAACTGCAGTTGCTAGATAACTCATAGACAATAGGTTCTGTCATTTTTCCTCGTTTTCTGCGGAGTGTCCGCATAACTAGTCTAACCTCAGCGGTGTTGATTGGCAACTAAGGTCGGCGGTCGTGCTACTTATTAGTAGCTAATTTGAATTTCTTTAATTTTTTGAAACAGCAAAAAACCCTTGACTTTTCAGCCAAGGGTTCTTTGTGTTCATAGTGAGTAGGTGGATTGCGTTTTACCACCGATGCCTAGTCAATACGGTTCTCTAAGCCCGCTTTGAGCATACCTATTGTTTGTCCGCTAAGACGATACGCTAGTATCCAACAGTGCCTTATCCTCCCCATTTGACTTTGAGGATTATTCAGCCATACTCCAAGTCAGCCGTCGCTTCCTTGTTGATACTAGTATGGCAGATTTGCTGGACATTCGCAACTGCTAAGTTGAGCCAAACCGAGCTGCTTTTATTAGTAGCTAATTCGAATTTCTTTAATTTTTATTTGATTTGTTTTAATTTTTAGAAACGCCAAATCCCCTAGCCATTACTGACTAGGGGAAGTGGTTAGGCGATTGTTGGCTCGACCTCTGGCTCTTTGGCTTTGGCAAGTTCTTTCTCGAAGCGTGCTTGCCACTCTTTCGACCAGCCACCAGCGAAACGCTTAGACCATTGGCCGAAAGTTTCGTTGCTTACATTGGTGCCGTAGCCGATTACGCTTTTGAGAAAGTCCCAATCATAGACGGGTGTCTTGACTTTGGTTTCGTCGTCATAGTGATAACGAAGCGGGCCATTGATAGCGTGTAGGATTTTGATACGGGTATAGACATCTCCAAGATTTTTCTCGGTTATGCTACCAACGCCGATTGCCATTAGGGTGAAGCAGAAGTAGGCGACATCATCTTTCCACTCCTGAGTGCCTTCGTCAAAGTTCGCAACTCTGGTTGCGTTCCAATCTAGGGACATAGTTATTCTCCTCGGTTTTGGTTGGCTGTGTTGCCAACAAGATAATTCTTACACAATAGGGTTCTGCTCGCAACTATCGGTGCTGGCACGAGCTTCATCTATTAGTAGCTAATTTGATTTTCTTTAATTTTGAATTTGTTTGTTGAGCAGTTTTACACTTGCTCAGGTGTCCGAGGTTGGTCTAGAAGTTCTCGTTGATGTAAGACAACAAGTTGTCATACGAAGTTCCGAGAGATAGTAGTCGCATTAGTTGCTCATCCTCGGTGAGCAACTCGACAGGAACGGTGCTTTCACCGCTTAGCATTAGTAGAGTGTGGGTGTTGCTATTCACTCTCTACCTCCGCTAAGTCTGGCGAACAGGTGAGACAAGTCTCGGTGTCATCATACTCCTCACGAACATCCTCGGGGATGAACGCTTGGCAATGCTGGCACAGGTAAAGTTCATCTTCGGTAAAGTAATCCTTCGTGAAGAAGTCCTCTACGCCTTTGAT
>Ga0209400_1002165_pt1 | contig 15109 bp, 17 predicted proteins | sample M_130807_EF_Meta_FD_187313 | JGI IMG/M metagenome (GOLD analysis project Ga0209400, IMG submission 187313) | Freshwater microbial communities from Lake Montjoie, Canada to study carbon cycling - M_130807_EF_MetaG (SPAdes) (version 2) | ecosystem: Environmental > Aquatic > Freshwater > Lake... | reverse complement strand
AGGAGACAGGAAAACAACGCAATCCAACAGGCCAAGCAGGAGGCCTACTACGCCGAAATGGACCGGGAGAAATGTGAAATGACTGAATTCCTCGGCGGGGTTTACCAGACAAAGTTTGCTGCAGTGCTCAGTCGTAACTCAGCCATTACCAGCGAAGGCTATGTTTTCCGGAGCGGAAACAACTTTGTCACCCCTAGCGGAATCTACACCAAGACTGGGAATACCTACGCGGGACCTGCCAGTTTCACCACCCAAACAGGCAATCTGTTCTTTGGAAACAAAGGGACAACGATTCAAGCCGGTGGCGCCTTTTTTACCGGTGGCCAGTCGGGATACGTCGTCGGCCCCACCTGCCGCAACACCTCCACCTGGCGCTCCCGATGATTCCCCTTCCACCTGTCCCCTGCCCCCTTCCACAAATCTAGAACCATGAGCATTGGCGCCTTCATCATTCTCACTTTGTTTAAAGTCTTCGTTTACATCGTCGGCTTATTTAGCGGGATCGCTTTTGCCATATGGCTCAGATCCAGGCTTTAAACGTCCATGTCCTAACTATGAAATACCACGATTACAACAAAGGCTCGCCGTACACCAAAGAGCAGATCAAACGACGCACCTTCTGGTTTAATTTCGTCTTTTACGGGGTGTACATCGGCATTTGGGTCATCCATATCCATTCGCTACTTCACGGCGGCAGACCCCATCCATAATCGAATCCTCCCATTTTCGCGTCCTTCGCGACCTTGGCGTGAGTGATCTCTTCCTCAACCAAAAATTAAACATTCATAATTAAAAATCCCCAATTCCCTTCCACCTTCAACTTGTTCTAATCTAATAAAACCATGGGCTTTCGCTTTAGTCGCCGGATCTCCCTGTTTAAAGGTGTACGGCTCAACCTTTCCAAATCAGGCACTTCTGTATCGGTCGGTAGTCGTGGCGGTTGGCTTACTTTTGGCAAAAAAGGTACCCGTGCCACGGTCGGCATTCCTGGGACGGGAATGAGCTGGTCGGAAAAGATTGAGGAGCCGGCACCGGAAGGCCAGCAACCCTCCATCATCCTCCGACTCTTCGGGCTTCTCGGCTTATCCTTCGCTCTCTTTTTTCTCGGCCTTTTCGTCTATGTCTTTGTAGTCAGATTTTTTCATCGGTAGCATCAACCTTCCCCTCGCGCCTCACCCTTTCCACCTTAAACCCTTCACCTCCTTAACCCCTTAATCCCTTTCTTCTGTGCCCCCGCCCGCCCCGTTAAAAACCAGGTCAGACGAAAAACGAATCCGCCCAAACGCAACTACCCAGAGGCAACATTCCCTAAGGAACGTAGGTGATTTTGTAAAATCCCGTCGGACCCGAGGCATGGGCCGAGTCGGGATCCGTGAAGTACCCGGTTGTCCAGTTACAGCGCACGGTTCCCAGATAAGTCCAAGCAGCCGAGGTCAAGGACGGGCTGTGGTAAATGGTGTAGGAATGTCCCGGCACCGCATTCCAGGAGACCTCCACTCCGTTGACAGAGAGCGGCGCCGCCCCGGCCGCAAAAATCTGCTCAGGTCCGCGGACGGCAAAGGAAGGATGAGTGGCGGAGGTGGACTCGTAACTGATGATCCCCTGATAATTTCTCGGCGGAGTCGAGGTGGTGTTCACACCCAACTCCAACAACCACGCCTGGTTGCCCGTCGTCGGACTTTGGGGGGTGGAGGACCAATAGGCGGTGGCAGCCACGGAGTTGGTGGAAAAGACAAACCGATGAAGACAGGCCTTGGCTCCCGCGGAGCTCGTGGCCGTGGCCAAGGTGTAGTCGGTCAAAGTCTGGAGTTCCTTGATGTTGGGCAACCGCCAATCGCTGTATCCACCCAACACCAGATTCTCCGCGTTGGTGATGGCTCCACCCCAGGTCGTGGCGGCGGATGGAACCTGTTGCCACATCAGACCGGTATCCAGGTCCGTCACGGTACCGTCGCCGTTGTTGCGGTAGTTGTGCCCGTTGGAAGGCTGGCCCCCGCGGACGTAGCGGGCATGGTAACGATTGGTTCCCCCTGCACTAAGCGTTTCGTTTTTGGGCTTTGGCCCCAATCCCCCGCCCTTGTTGGCACACCACACCAAGGAGGAATTGGTTCCGTAGATGTCCGTCGTCCACCAATATTCCGCCATCCCCGCGGGATTGTTGGGAAAGTACAACGGGTTCACCGCCGAGTTGGTTTTGTGGTTAAGGATGCTGAAAAGCTCCGCGGGCGTGGGAAGACGCCAGTCCGTGTGTCCGCCCGTGTTCACGGAGGGGGCATTGCTCACCGCCGCTTCCCAGGAACACTCCCCGTGGTCGGTTTTTTGCCACATCAACCCGGTCACGCGGTCGGTCACGGTTCCATCGCCGTTGTCATTGAAGGACGGGGGATAAATGGCGTAATCCGCATCCTGCCCGAAGGTCAGGCTCATTGCGTTGGTTTGCCCGGTATCCGGCAACTTCAGCAGGCTGGAAGCAGCCATGGGATAGGTGGTCAGGCGGTTGTTGACGTTGCTGTAGTTGGTGGTGGTGGTGAGAACCGCGCCGGTCAACTGACCGCTGGAATTGGTCCCCTGCGCTCTCCAGGTGACGGTAACCGTCTTGGGATTGGCACTCCGGTTGATCCGCCAGCAGCAGTCGTAATTAGTTCCCCCCAAGGTGTACCGCATCAGGTACTGGTCCGACGAAGGAACCCCTGCCAAATCCTCAAGAAAATCCCCTGTGATATTGGTCTTCAGGGCCACCGGATTCTTGAAGGCTGTGATGACCGCCCCCGCCACGGGTTTGGCGTTGTAGCCGCCGGTTCCGCTGGGCCGGATCGAACCCACTTCCGGTTGTCCGTCGATTTGGCCGCCGAAATTGACCACGGTCCCGTGGATTGCATTCATGAGGTAAGGGCTTTGCGGTCCCGTCGCGGCGCTCCCGATGGCGTGATAATGGTAAGAGCCGGTGACGTTGGTGTGGCCCCCGTCCGCATCGAGGGGTTGTTGGGCCGTGCCGTCGGGCTCGGCATAGCCGTAGATGGGATACCCGTCCAAGGCCCAAGCGACCGGCTGGTTAGAGCCCACGATGGCTTGAAGATGAAGCGGGGCGATGTGGTAATGATAATCGTCCGCCAGGCCACAGTGACCCCCATACTGATCCAACTCACCGATCGCGTAGGAATACTCCCCGCGATTGTTGCGTGGGTTGAAGATGGGGATCCCGTTCACGGCCAGGGCCACGGCGCCTCTTTGAAAATTATTGGTCGAGAGCGGAATCGGGGAGGCGGCCGGCACCGGCACCAGCGGAAGTTTCCAGACATTCATCTGGTTGTAGCCTAGGGAGCCGGTGGTTTTTTCCGGGTTGGTCGTCCCGGCAAAGTAGGAGACGGGTAGAGGAATTTGCTGCTGCCAGGAAGTGATGCCGACCATCAGGTCCGGCATGATGACCCGGTCGGGAAACCCATCGGATTCAACGTAAAAATAATTCGTATCCCAGGAGATACAGACCTTGGGCTTAAACGGCGAAAAAGAAGCCGTGAGAAGCGATCCATTTCCCGCCGGTGCCGTGACTGAGGCCGGCTGAATCACGGAAGCCGTCGTCATGCCTGCCCCATCGTGGCTCGGGTCCCCGATCATATGCCCGTGGGCGACCCACCCCCCAAAGCACGGCACCCAAAGCGCCGCCAAGAAACGAAGGAAAGAACGAAAAAAATCCATTCTCCTTGAGTCACTGATGGAAAAAATCATCGGATAAGGCCTCTGCTATAAATAAGCACAAGTTCCTAATTTTTCCACGACCTTTACTCCTTCATGCCCGGGTCGCCAGCCAGAAATTTAAAGAAACCTTCCACCTCAACCCCTCCATCCCGACCGGCGTCGGGGCTTAACCCCTTAATCCCTTAATCCCTTTCTTCTGTGCCCCCTGTCCCCTCCCGCCTTCGACTTGTCCCCGCACAGCGGGTTCAGAACGAAGGACGGGTCACCCCACAATCTCGCAAAACGCCGGTTGCGACCGCGGCTGTGGCACCGGCAGATTCTCCTGCCGTAATCCTTCCAGGTGGAACTCGATCGTCTCCCGCATCCGGCTCTCCGTTTCCTCAAGGCTCGCCCCGGTGGCCACACAGCCGGGCAGGTCTGGGGAGTAGGCGGAAAAGCCAGTCTCCGATGGCTCCAGGATGATGAGATAACGGCTCATGGTTGTTTCAGACCCGACTGCTTTAAGATACTATTTTGGGTCCCGGGGGCAAGATCGTCCCCAGGATGACCCGCCACTGTCACCAGACCCTTCTTGGTCGGATGCTTGTACTGGCGATGGCTCCCCTTGGTTCGGGCCAAAAACCACCCATCATCCATTAGCTTGGCCAGCCGTACCTCCGTTTCCTCATTCCCCTTGCCCCGGATTCGGGACATGACTTCAGAACGTTTTTTTGGACCAGATGTCGGCCACTAAACCACAGTCTTGCACTGGCCTAGTTGCGCCAACGTGCAGCCGACAGGTTTTGAGGGTCGAAGAGGCACGACAGAGGCCACATCACGCGGAGGCTCGTCGTAGCAGTCGTCGAAAGCAAAGCGGAAGTAATAGGCGGCACGCATCTCGGCTTCGGGGCGTTCCAGTTCGGCAGCCCGTTGGGCAGAAGTGACCATTTTGACTTCGCGTACCTTGCCAAGCCATGGCGCAGTAACGTTTTTCTGGAAAAGTCCGATTAACTCTGCGCGGAATGGATCGAAATCAAGAGGCGTCGGATTGCCAGGGGCGCCCGCACCATTCCGTTCAACTGCATGGCAATAGAAAACTCCTTTCTTTCGGTAAGCATCAGGATTCTCGTCTGGTCGCAAGTAGCCAAGGACGATGTACGTATCGACAGGCGGGCGGCCATGCGCATCAATAGTCCCGACCGAATAGTAATCCTTTGGCTCCTCGCGAACAGTTTCGTGGGTCCAGTAGTTGACGCGGGCGAGCTGGCTAAACTTATCTCGCTGGGTCTGAAGGACCAATGCGATGAACTTCTGAAGCTCTTTCAGACGATCTTCTTTTCCAGGAGGCACAGCGAAAGCCCCAAGGCCTGGCAGCAGCTCATGGTATTTGTTGAAGATCTTGCCGTTCTCGGCATCACCAGGATAGAGGACATAGGAACCAACCGTGCGACGGATGGCGTCGTTGTAAGTGTGCATCTTGTAGAGGTCGGCTCGCTTGTATGTATTGGTAGCCTTGCTTTCCTCCTCCGCATCGAGCTCTTTTTCGGCGTCGCTTGATTCCGTTCCGACGCCAAAGAACTCCTCAAGTTTGTCAACACGGTATTTGGCATCAAAGTGTAGGCAGGCGATTTTACCAGCCTTTGCCGCCGCATTCTCGGCTTCGTCATAAGTGCAGCCGACGGAAAAATAAGCTGGAAAGATCACCAATGAAAAGTCTGGGCGGAACATGTGGCTATATGCGCCGCCGGTAAGCACATCGCCCTTCGAGTAGACGCGATCATAGCAAAAGTGAATGCGAAGTGCTTCGTCACCTTCCTGCTTATGCTCGAAAACCAGCATGCTTTCTTTGCCCCGTTGGAGATTGACAGTGAAACGACCGTCGACCTTACAAAATGCCGGCTGTTGGCTTAAACCATGTGGAAAGTCGACAAGCTGAATGCCGTCGATTTTTTTGATCAGTTTACAGAGTTTAAAGAAGAGCCAGTATTCGTAGAGGTTCGCAACATTTCGAACCGTTGCACTGAAGACGTCTTTCCGTCCGTCCCAATCGAGTCTTGCCGCCTGGTCCAGCTTTATCCAAGTGCGCAGGATATCGCGGTAGCCTTCCCTCTTTTGCAACGTCTGGTTTTCCAAGGCCAAGCGGCGGGGCCGTCCGATCTCGCGGAAGAGACCAGATCCCAAAACGCCGTTGAGACGGGAAGCAAGCGCGGCGGCCCATTCTTGGGCAGGTCCGCCAAGTTTCTTATCTATATCGAGAACTTCACCGCAGATGGCGAGAAACGAATCGAGCGCATAGCGAAGAAAACGATTCGGCGGCGTATCGACCGTCTCATGTGCGGTTACCTCGCGCAAGGTGGCCGGCGTAGGTCGACCATTTCTGTTGCGCCAATCCCGGCCAAAGAATGCGGGGTTTCGCAAGTGATCACTGCTGCGCACCAGTTCAGCAGGCCGCCAAGCAGCCCGCCGGGAGAGCTCGGTGTGTGGGCGTCGGCGTACGGATTCTATCCACTGTTCGAGGCGCCCTCCACCAAGTTCGGAGCGGAGATACATGAATTGCTCGAGAAGAGTTTTCTGACGCACCTCCGGATCCGAAGAGAATGGGACCGTGACGGGGGTGTTCCATTCCATGAGGAGTTCATCGCACTCGTTGGCAATCTCCTTGGTCATTGTCTCAAAGTCCATCTCATCGCTGAGTTTTTGCGAAACAACACTCAGGGACATCGCCTGTTCGTCACCACCCCTGCGGATAGTAAACGAAAGAATGCCAAGATAATTGATGACCTGCAGATCGCCCGAAGGCAGAGCGTCATCGAGAGAGTCACGCCTGAACAAGCTGCAATCTCTCAGCTCTGGGGATGGCCCTTCGGGGCGGTGTCCATCGTGACCAATTTCCCAGCGATATGATTCGGTTTCGAGAATAGTGGCTGATGGACCTCTTCCATTGCTGCGCCAAAGCAGCGGCGGAAGAACATCATCTGATTCGACCCCCGCATGATTTGGGGGAAGAGCATCAACAGATGAGCACGTTTTTGTACATTTTTTTCGGCGGAGCTGGAACCACCATCCGCTCCGAAGCGGCTGACGGAGTGCTTCGAGTGCAACCCCCTTTGTAGCCATAGGAAAGCGTCAGCAGATAAAGCTGACGAATTGCTCTTCGACCAGCACCCGTGCCATGGTCTGCATCTTCTTGAAGCAGTGCGGAAATTCTGGCGCATCAGGAGAAAGAATGATCGCATCAGTAAGCGTCTTTGCCGCTTCTTCATGACCGTTCGCAGGAAAGAATTTCAAAGCTTCAGCTTCTTTCCCCGTTGCAAAGTAACTGCAAAGGGCTCCAACGAGATTACCAATACGGGAGCGGCTCCCATGAAGGCGGGGTAGAACTTTTTGAAGGATTTCATCATCTAAATCTGAGAACCAATTACACCTGCCTTCGTCATGATTCTTCTTTGAAAACCTCTCGCCCAAATCCCATACATCCTTGTTTTTTGCAAGCTGCCTGCATACGCGCAGGTAAGAGTTGAGTTCTCTAACTGTTCGAAAAGCGAATTCGAACCGTCCACGATGCAGAATAGCAAGGACGGTCTTGAGGTGTTTATTGATCACTCCTGCAATCGCAGGAGGCAGCGGGTCAACCAAGTACGCTCCAATTCCACGCGCCGCCTTGCTCAGCGCCAAAAAAGCCGTGGTCACATTCTCTGATACGGCTTCAATTGCTTGAAGTGGCTGCGGATCCAAAAGATATTTTTCCACAGAATCCGAGTCGGCCTGAAATTCGATGACATGTGCCCGGTCAAGGACCTTAGGACTGAACATATATGTTGTTTCGTCAACATTGACAGTTCCGATCACAAAAAGATTACGGGGATACTTTAACGCTCTGGGGACGCCGACACTATCTTTATCAAATCTAGGGAGTCTGTAGTCTTCTTCGTCGGGTGGCCCTTCTGAATGAAGTCGGATGACGCCCTCGCGGGACTCCATGGCCGAAAGAAAGTCGGCGAGATAGCGCTCCACATGGGAAAGATTCATCTCGTCAAGGATCAGAAAAAAAGGAAGAGATGGATTCGCAGTCGCGCGCAGAAGCAAGTCGAGAACAGCTGTCGATTGATATACGGCAGATTTCTCATCGTTTCCTGGCCTCAGATAGTTTACGAACCCAACGACATGGCGGTTATCCGTCCAATCGGCCCCAACTGAAATAAGCTCATGCCCATCTCTGCTATCGCCAAGCAGCCATGCAACAAGGGATTCCGCAATTTTGGTTTTTCCGGTACCACTATTCCCTGTGAGAATCACAAAGGGCTTGGCAAGAAGGGAAACCAGAAACCGCTCTGGTAGCTTCTGTGAAAACACAAAACCCGAGTTTTTAAGAGATTTTTCAAAATGATCTTTGTTCTCACTTGTAAGCAAGGTCACTTCTCTTGGATGCCTTTGCATTGATGCAGTCAAAGAACTATTGTGATTTTCAAAATATTTTCCGCAAAGTTCAAGGGAAATGACCAGATGTTTTAGAAATGTTTCTTTGTCAAAACTTTCCTTAAATATTTCCAGCGGGTTAACAAAGGTGTCATTAAATTTAGTGCCGGGCCTAACTCCATCTACATCAATACGAAGCTCTGATTCAGACCGCTTTACGGTTTTAAGCCCCTTCGGATTCGAGGCAGATTCACTAAAACCACAAACTAGACCTCGCCCTTTGCGATCGAAGCAGACCGAAACATATACTCCGTTTGACGGCTCCTGATTTGGAGGAAGCAAGCAAATCCATAAAACCTTAGGCACATTTGTGCTACCCTTGGAGAATTCAACAGAAAATTGTTTTTGACTACGCATGGTGATCTCGCTGGCGATCCACAGCCCAAGTCGCTCAAGATTTATTCGAGCGGTAATAGCCTGTTCAGTATTTGTCCGCCAAGGTTCATCAGCCTGATCGTAAGTTGCGCAGAATTCACAGATTGTATTAATAAGCTCAGCCGAATTAAGGACGCCCTCTTGGGCTTTATGAGAAACTCCATCCCTGTGTACTGCGGCTGTAAGAATTCCAAGCCCGTCGGCTAGCTCCCTTATTTCGTTGAATCTGACATCACTTATGGGCCCTTCGTTTCCGTTGTTTAAGATTAAAAGACCTTTGCTGTTTGTTTCCTTTCTTTTTTTCTGAATTTTTACTATTCCAACCCCCTCTTGGCCAGGCGCAGATGAAACGAAATATATCTTCTCAGAAGGATTTCCAAATGTAGCTAAGCCTTCTGCGGGATCCTCGCTTGTCTTTGTTATAATTGCGTTAGAAGGGTCTGCTGAAAGGATTTCCATAACCTTTTCATTACTAATCCTCCGACCTTCTTTGCCGTAGCCATTTATGACAACATCTTTTATCCAAACCTGGTCTACTTCGTACTCTTTTGACAACTGTGCTCTTATTTTAGTTTTTTCGCTGTTGTCTTTTAAGGAGAAATATTTCTTTTTTAAAAGCTCTCTAATAATATCTTTTTGCAGGTCGGCTTTAGTTGTCATTTTTTTAATTCACTTTAGCCCCTTCAAAAAACTTTTTATACTCAAAGCGACGGCATGGGCAAGAACCGGCGGTACTGCATTACCGATTTGCATTATACTTGTTGTTGCTGAATGCGGAAAAGCAAAATTATCTGGAAATGTTTGAATTCGGGCGCACTCCCGAACTGTCAATCGTCTGCTTAAGGAGTAATGAAATTGAACCCTGGATTTGGCATTAGCCCTTACAGTATATGCAGGTTTATCCGCCTTTGACCTCTCATCTCCTTGTCCATTGCCTTTTTTTGCTTTTGACGCTTTAAAGTACTGGCTTTGATTGGGAACAGTTTCATCTTTAATATCTTCTAAATCCTCAATAGCCCATTTTATAGTTCGATGTTTCCCAACATAAGTCGGTTTCGGTTTTTGAGGCATTCCGGGAAGATCTATCCGAACACAAATAAAAAACAGCCTTCGACGATTTTGTGGCACGCCATAATCTGGTGCAAACAGGTCCCATACCACTACTTTGTATCCTTCATTCTCAAAATCGTTCTGTATTCTTTTGAGAACCCTCCCGCCATCCATTCTAGCCAGATGGGGAACATTTTCAGCACAGACGAGGTAAGGCTTATGAAGCCTCATATATTCGGTCATAACACGGTAAAGCCGCCCTCGTTCAGACTTAAGTCCGTTCTTTGGTCCGCATGAGGAAAAGTCCTGGCAGGGAAAACCGCCGATTAGAACATCGGCTTTAGACATGGATTGGGGCGAACTCGTGGTTAACTCGTGCGGATAAATGGAAACCGAGTGATTTAATTGAAAGGTCTTAACTGATTTTAAGTCTTTTTCATAAGCAGCGAGTATTTTAAAGCCCTGGGATTTGTATTTCTTTGACTTAAAAATAAAGTTTCCTTCAAAACCTATATCCAGGCCGCCAATCCCAGCAAAAAGGGACACAACACTATTTAATTCTTTTTTTCGAACACAAATCATTGATTTACTTTTTTTGTCTTTTTTCGTTCAAGTTACAATTCATGAATTCAGGCACCATTGCTTAATAGTTATAGAAACATTAACAAACACTGCCTGAAGAGCCAGAACATCCGATGGGCAGGAGGCCATTTTATTTTTGCGGGGCGCTCTCTAGCCAGTAGTTACGAACCTTGTAGAGGGTCTGGCCGTCGTTGGAGATCCAGGCGTTCCCGACCCGCCTCGTTGTCGTCCCATCCTGCCACAGGATCGAGTTCCCTAACTCGTAGCCGCCTCCCCGCCCAGCCCAGATGCCCTCCTCCTCCGCGAAACCCCAACCCGCCCCTGCCATCAGAATCAAAAGAACCGCTTTTTTCATTTATTCTCCTTTTTTTCCATCTTCCTTGGCTTCAACTCCCCATCCCAGAATGCGAAACGCTCGTACCCCATCATACGACTCGCCTCGCTCTGCAGGACTTCCAAGATGCTTGATATTCTTTCTTCTTTTCGGAGATGCACCTCAGTTCCCGCTTTTTCTACCACATCCACCAAAGCGCTAATCGAGCAAGAACCCCGGAACAGGTCCGGATAGAAGATCATGCAGGCATTCAGCAGTAGCTTGGTCTCATCACCATCTGCGGAGATAACCCGCCGAACTTCCCCAGCAGGCCTCACCCCGCTCTCGAAATGGATCGCTTCCACCCAGATCTCCGCCCCCATCCCACCCAATAGCAGCGCCAACCAGACTTCTTTCCCATCCGGTGAGCCCATACACACCACTTTCCTGAAACCTTCCCGGTTTCTGGGCTGAACATATCGATCGTGTCCTTCATCAAAACTCATAGTTCATATCCTCCTTAATATTTCGTCGGCCAGCCGAAGAGAAGACAGATGCCATGTTGAATCAGTCCAAGAATGTAAAACAGCCCCTTCATGACCAGAAAGAACACAAATCCATACAAAAGCATCAGGGACCAAGCTGTAAATTTATCGTTCCAAGAACTCACTTCTTCGCCTTCTTTTTTCATCCTCATCCACTCATCTTACCAAACACCCTAGGACATCCGCTGGGTTAGCCCAAACCGTAGTACACTTTTTTTATGATCCCTGCCGCCGCCCAAGCGGATATTTATCCCTTGATCCATTCTTGGTAAATATTACGAATTCTGATTTGTCCACTTATTCCCAAGGCCATATACGTAACTAGTCTTAGCCCCTAAGACACCCTCCTAGTTCATTTTTACCAGTATTTATACTATTTCGATTTATTGATCTTTAGATGGAAATCGGGTTTCTATTCGATCAACATAATCTTCCCAGAGCTTGTTGTTATAACCCGAACAAAGGGCACTTAAAAACATAAGTAGCAAGAAGAGTGGAGGATAGCCCAGCCCGAAAAAGAATTCTGGGCGATCTAAGAATTGCCAAAGCCACTTAAAGCGAACTACAAATGATGATTCCGGATAAACTAAGTAGTACTTATCCCAGTGAGAAACCAGCAAATAGGGCGGAGTCACAAGCGCGAAAGGCCCCAGAATCGTAAACCACGCTAAAAGATTTTCGCGTGTTTTTACCCAGAACTGTTTTTTATCATATTCCTTGTAAACTGAATCTGGAATTGATTCCCAATCGGCTTTTTTCAAGACCCTGAGCTCAGAATCTTGTATCGGTCTCCATACGATCATATTTAATAACTCTTTTAACAGGTCAGTACTTATCGAAATAAGGGTTCTTTTTCCCACGGATGACAGGATCTTTAAATATATTCCCCACATAAACCATTTTCCCGCCGTGGTAGCACGGTTCCACGTTCCAGACTTCTCCATCTTCCTCATTCCACGTGTCCCCCAACTCCGTCCATGGAGGACTTGGTTCATTCAACTTTGTCACCGTTCCCCCCATCTCATAAAACCGTTCCATCAACTCGTCCTACTTTTTCCGCCTTCTGAGCCGTGACAATCCCGGCTTTTTCATTTTGGCAATGCGCAGCCGCTTGTTCCGCGTCTTTTTGACGTCCCGATCATGCTTTTTCATCGCGTCAGCAGACCATTCGGCAAATCGCCGGTAAACCAGATAGTCCCTGGCCAAGATCATCCGGACGTTGATGTTAATTCTCCTATCTCGGCAAGCCCTGCCCAAGGCCGCCGCCATCGCCACCGGCACCTCATGCATCAGCAAGCTCGCCAGTTCCGGAGTTTGCGAGCCGCCAAATCGAAAGTCCCACTTTTGGTAGAAATCAGCCCTCTTTTTCCGGTGCAGGATCCGGGCGGGCCGATACACCCCCATCCCCGTCAACCAGGTCCGATATGCCCGGTACAACTGACGCCTCAACACAGGGGCGTCCGTCGACAGTTTATTCATCTGCGGGGCGAGCATAGATCACTCCACCTCGGGTGGTTCAGCCCGGGGATTCCACTTCGGATTCAATGTGGGAGGCTTGGGAGGCTCCACCCCCACCCGGTTCTGCCTCTTTTTCAGAAATTTCATGTCACATTCGCGGTCCCCTTTCCGGAGCTCCCTCAACTGGGCAGCCCGGTTCCTTGCCAGATACTTCATCACCTTGCGTACGTCGTGACGAATCCGGGAGTCCCGCGACAATTTCCACAAGGCGATCGCCTTTCCGGCCTCCAGTTCCCATAGCAGGTTGGTGAACGGCTCGTAGTTCAGGGACTCCATCTCCTCTAGACTGATATCCGACCACCGGCAGAACTGGTCGAGCGTACGTGTCCCCGCCAGAAAATCATTCGGCCGGGTCAATGCCATCCCACCCAACATGACCAGATAATCGTGATAAAAACGGCGCCGCAGCTTTTTGCGGTCGGCAGGGAGGTTTTTGTAGTCGAGCCGGATCACTTTGTTTTCTTTCGCGGAGGTGAACTATTTCACCCCACTTTTACCTGCCAACTTAAATCTACATTTTTCCATGCTTTCTTTTGTGATTCTGTTCAGAACCCCTAGGACAATTACAGGGGTGCCCACTCTGTTTTTATTTTTAACCTACCCTCCAAGAAGAACAGTTTTTTATGGCGCTAATACGTAAAAACGGTTTAGTCATGAATTCGTGAACGTATGGATTACACTTTTGGTCGCGTTGCTTCCCTTGGGGGCAGCCCAGGCGGAGAATTCGTTCCTCAGCTCATCCGAAGAAATCAGCCCGCAGGAGATTGAGGTCTGTAGGGAGATCCTTTTCAAAACCAAGTACATACAGAAACAAGTGGCTTGGCTGGAAAAGAAAAAGGTCCATTGGTTTTATATGAATTATCGTAGTGGCGAGATGATTGTTTTTGAATTTCGGGATCACCGGGAGGATATGGACAGTTACCCCCTGATTGACCATTTTTCCGTTAACCCCCGAACCAAAGAGTGTTTCTCGCTCATGAATCAGGACGAAAGAATTTATTAAAAAGAACAACAAGGTAGGCGGTGGAATCAAACCCAGATCCTTCCCCCAACTGGGCTTTTGGCCCCTCGGGATGATGGCAGTGCTTTTGTTATGGATTGTTCTGACCCCCAAGGGCGAACTGGACGATTGGGCAGGTCAATGGACCATGGAACACTCCTCCCCCGTCTTCCAATACTCGATTCGTTTCGATCCGCAGGGAAAGGATCTGAAGTTTCAGATGGAGGCCTATAGCGGCACCCATTCTGGTTCCATTGAAGGCATCGCCAAACTTCAAAATCCCAATCAGGCCGTCTGGCGTGAGGAACACCGGAATGAAAAGCCACCTTTTGTTTCCGAGGTGGTTTTTACCAAACAAGGGGATCAGATATCCGTCTCGGCCAAAAATACGCAGTTCTACGGGGGCGCCGGCATCTCTTTTGACGAGGGAACTTACCTCCGCGGTCCGGCGAAGGAGGATCCCTACCCTCTGGTCTCCCATGGCCTGTTGACCCGCAAGGAGGAAGATCGGGTCCGCAAACTCGCCGGGGAGGATTATCCTTTGGTCGTTACCTGCCTGCAGTTGGCCAGGGTGGATGAGGTCCAGGAAAAGGACTTTCACGGCAAGGTCGTGGATGGTTTTGTGCGCGGTGCCGCACCCTACATGAATGCCAGGATCACCATCGAAACGGACGGAGCCATGACCGTTGGCGTGACCGATAGTGAAAAGGAACAGATCCGCATCCACACCACCAGAAGGGACGGCAAAGCGCCCTCACCTTTCAATTCATGGGAAACGGCCAAATATCCTGTCGTCTATCGCTCAACAAAACCGTAACCGGAAAACCGTCGCACGCGTCGTTATTTGTGGCGAAACATAAAATATGTCCAGGTTGTCAGGACACATCCCAAGATGAATCCATGAAGAAATGTGCCGATCAGACCGATCATCACTTCTTTCCGGGGTTATGGATCATGTAAATGACCCACAAGGTGAACATCGACCCCAGAATGAGCCCCCACGCAAAGACCACCGGCGGATGAATCGCCGCGATCATTTGCTATTCCTTTGCGCATATCTTCTCATTTCGACACCCCCCTGGGTTTGAGCACCACGCTGCCGGCAGTCGTGGTCGTTTGGCCGTTGCCCGTATAAGTACTGCCGGCCTTCACGATCACATCGCCATCATCAATGAAGGCGCTCCCCGCCCGAGTCACCACACCCCCATCCGGGGTTAAGTAGACACTTCCCACCTTCTGGTACTGGCCGTGTGGCGTTAGCCATACGCTCCCCCTCTTCATAATCACCCCGCCCTCACCCGTCGCGATCGATCCTGCCATCGTGTACTGACTCCGCCCCCCATATGCCCCTCCCAGAAAATCCTTCATTTCCGTAAGCTCATCATCCTCGTCCTCCGCAAAAGCCATGCCCGCAACCAGCAGCAAGGAAATCAAAGCCACCCTCAACTTAATCATCATCTTCATCTTTCTTATATCACCTCCAGCGCTGTGTTCAGAATCTTGAGCATTGTATCCTCAGCTTTGGCCACATCCGCATCCACCCAACCTTCCACCAGTCGGATGATTTCCTTGAGG
>Ga0209400_1002164_pt1 | contig 15112 bp, 41 predicted proteins | sample M_130807_EF_Meta_FD_187313 | JGI IMG/M metagenome (GOLD analysis project Ga0209400, IMG submission 187313) | Freshwater microbial communities from Lake Montjoie, Canada to study carbon cycling - M_130807_EF_MetaG (SPAdes) (version 2) | ecosystem: Environmental > Aquatic > Freshwater > Lake... | reverse complement strand
TCCGCCATTCATCGGTTGAACCATAAGGCCATAGCTTTTATCTGAAAGATATTGTAAAATACAACTTCCGTCATCATCGCACTTGGAGTTTAACCCCTTGATATTATCTCCGAAAACTGTCCAAGGTGTTTAGTATACCATTTGGAATTTTCGCAAGTCAATAGATCAAAGTCACTTTTGAGAAAATGTTAATATATTTTTAATTTGTATGATACACACATTTATAAATGTCCGTTTTGCCCGATACCGCGCCCATGACCCCCTGACCTTGAGCGTGAGTGTGACCCTTATCACATAAATAGTTTAACAATACTCATGAGTAACCCCCCTATTTGTCAGTCCCCCCTGCTAGGATAAGAGTATAAAGAAAATCAAGAAAGGTTCTTGATAAAGAAAGGAAAACAAAATGTTTTCATTGAATTACACAGTAGGTTTATCATCTAGCACCTGCCTAGTCCCTAGCGAGGAATACGCTAACGAGTTTCTAGACCTAGTCGCTAAGACTAGAGTCATAGACACAGTAACTCTAACCGAGTTACCTAACTACAAGCCTAGCAAGCGTGTAGTGTTCGCTACTACTAGAAGTTGGGAGTGAGGTAACTCACACTCAACCTAACGGCGTGTCGCTTGATAATGTCACCCCTATACGCTACAATTCCTACTATAACTACTAACGAAAGGAGTCACACAATGACTCAACCTAAACTCTCTCCTCGCTTAGAGGAGATACGCATAGCGCAACAGGCTCGCTATGCTGAACAGCGTGAAGCCTTTGCTAATCGTGAATTACTTAACACACTTAATCGTGCTAATCAAACTCTAAATAATCTATACCTACTAACGAAAGAAGAAAACTAATGACTATCACTTACTCACTATGGGACGGCGCACAATTACTAGGCGCAGGGCTTACCGCTAATAGCGCAGACGAAATGAATAAGGTTGTAGCAGACCTACAAAAAGTTTCCACTAATGTAGTGGCACACATGCGAAAGGTAACACAAAACTAATGATGACTAAATGGGACACTATCCAATTAGATGTAGCAGACCAATACATCTACATAGATGAAGAAGAAGCCTATAATAAGGCACTAGCAGAAGGCTTAGAAGTAAGCACACAATATGATGAAGATGAAATGTCTAAGTCCCTTACACTAGATTGGAATGACTAATGAAAATAGAATTAGATAGCTTTGGATTTATGTTTAATACAGAATGGGCTTATGTATCCCTATCGTGGGAATTACTAATTGCTAGCGTTTTGCTAGGTGTTGCTTATAAGTTTTATAAAATAAGAAAGGCTAAGTAATGACTACTAGTCGCATACTAACTACACTAGTACAAGTAGGTATCGGTATTCCCGCCCTACTTATGCTACGCCTAGTAATTCGTGATCTAATTCACAATAAATTAAACTAGGATAACGGCGTGTCGCCTTGACAAGGGCGGCATCTGCCCCTATCTTTTGTGGGCGTTATCCACAGGCTATTAAGGATCTGTGGATAAGTGCCCTGAAAATGTGAGATTAATCACAAAAAAAAGATTTCCGACACGCCCGAAAAACAGGTCAAAATGTCAGACCCCCCTGCTATAATTCCAGTATAAAGAAAAACAAGAGGTAAAGAAATCCTCTAAAGAAAGGAATTCAAAATGAATTCAATGTTCGAAAAGTTCGCTACTGTTAGCGATTATCCTAGAGGTTTAATGAACCTCTGCCCTTGTGGACAGGTTGTCCTCGCTCCTGCTAAGTATCACGCAGGTTTCGCTTGGTGGGAAAATCCCAACAAGTGTAAAGAATTATTTGAGGGGGTCAAGTAATGACTATCTCAACAATGTGCAAAGAGCACAACCCAATGAAATCTGCTATCTCAGAAATTGGAGATGAGCAATTTACTTTCTGTCAAGATTGTGAAAATAACATTGAACGTTACTACTATGATGGTGACCCTGAGCAACTTCCTATGTGGACAGATTGGTATGTGTCTAAATGAAATCACAATTTGAATTAGATTTAGAAATCAAAGAAAGTTTTATTGATTTATTAAATGATGTTTATCCTACTGTAAAAATTGGTTACTCTACTTTTACTCCCGCCGAAATTTTAGAATGTTGCGACCCAATCGCATTTTCTATCGGTTTAATTGAACATGAAGATTATTTAGCAGAAATGGAAAATGAATAATGGAATTTTATGGATTTGAATCTGCAATTGAATTGGATCATCTTACCGATGAGCAAATTTTACAATTAGAAAAAATATTTGAAGATTATGAATAAATAACGGCGTGTCGGCTTGACAAAAGCTGATGCGCCCACAAGGGTGCGGCGTCGGGCGTGTCGTTACTTGATCGTTATAAAATTCCCTGAAATTTACGGCGTGTCGATTTGACAGACAAAACGGACATTTGCGTGTGACTTTTATCACACGGCTTGAGCGTCTCATTATTTGGAATTACTGGCTAGTAATGTGAAAATGTCAGCGGGTTCGTGTATAATTCCATTATAACCAAACGAAAGAAGGAAAGAAATGTCAGCAAATGTCTATACTATCGAGGATTTACTTATCGGTAAAAACTATCGCTCTCGCTCAGTAGAGGGAGAAATTATCTCAGCAGAAAAGCACCCTGCTTGTGTTCACTATGACGGCGCGGAAGCGTATCTTGTAGAGGTTCGCCCTGCTTATTCAACGACTAGCGGAAAATCACGCTGGTTCGGAAATAGTGTTTATCGCACTCTAGCCGTAAAGGTAGGTTAATAATAAAATGAACCTAGACGAATTCAAAAAACACGTTATTGCACAACGTGAGGAAAGCAAGGCGAAAGCCTTGTCAGTCCTATCTGCTACAATTACAATTCAACCAAACGAAAGGGAAAACCTAAAATGAGTAAAATGAAAGAGTATGTCGAAATTATCGCGGCAAATTGCGATGAATGCGGTGGCGCTGGATTTGTATTTTTCGGTGACGAAAATAATTACGATGTAGAGCCTTGCGAATGTATTGCAGATTTATCCGATGAATTAACAATAGATTGGGTAAATGAATAATGTATAAAATAACTTGCGCCTATGATAGCAACGCACCGCATTGGTCTGCCGAATACGAAAACGAATTTGGTGCATGGGAAAACTTTTTCTTATTTATCGATTGGGGATTTGCAGATGAATACTCAACTGTTAATCTTTACACGCCAACAGGCAAATGCTATACAAAAGTTTTTTATCGTAATGGAATGGTGGCAGTAAAATGATGACACGTAAAGATTATGTAGCGGTTGCAGAAATTCTAAACTATGCAAGCGATAAAACGCACCCTGCTTTATTTTCTAAAATCGTAAATGATTTTGCGGAAATGTTTGCGGTTGATAATCCTAGATTTGACATAACTAGATTTCATAAGGCGAGTGGGTATAATGTTCCTAACTTCACTTCAAGATAAAGTAAAACGAATTCAGGAATTGCGTCGCAGTAATGCGGCGCAACCTGTTCGTAATAAAAAAAAATACACACGCAAAATAAAACATAAAAATAAATTCGATCAGTAAAATTAATTTGTCGACTTTGCGCCCACAAAAGCTGCGGGGTCGGGCGTGTCGTTAAGGATGTGATCAAAAACACCCTGGAAAATTGGGCGTGGCGTGGATAATGTCAGTCTAATCTGCTATAATTCCAATATCTACTAACGAAAGGTTCAATTATGAACAACTGTTCTTCTTGTGGTGAGATTACCTCACAATTTATCACCGATGATGGTGAATATTATTATGCAATGTGTGGGGAGTGCTACTAATGAACGATATTAACTCTTGCTATTGCACTAATTATTCTATCTGCACAATTTGCGCTAAAGGATATTCCTCTTCAGATGCCGTCTTCTATCGTGACCCCGTCGCAGACTATATGGAAACACGTATGGCCGATGCGGAAATGGGGGACCTGTAATGTCAGACCTAACCGCTATAATTGCCCCTATGAAACTAAAACGTTCTAATGATAGAAAGGTGGCTAACCTTGTCACAAAAAATGGAAAGCAAGCCGCAATTGCTAACACTTTCGGATTGCCTGCTGGTAAGGCTTACTCGTGCCCTGGTGCCACTAGTATTTGTGAGAGCGTATGCTACGCAGGAAAACTTGAAAAACTCTTCAAGAATGTAAAAATTAATCTGTTACACAATTGGGAATTGCTACGCAATGCCGACATGGATACAATGCTTATTCTATTAGATGAGATGATTGTAGAATTTATTGCTGATTGTGAAAAGAAAGACGCACCTAAATTATTCCGTATACACTGGGACGGAGACTTCTTCAATGATACTTATACTTATGCATGGAAAGTAATTATTGAAAATCATCCCGATGTTCAATTCTGGGTTTACACACGTGTAAAGTCTGCAGCGCTTATTCTTAAGGATGTATCTAACCTATCTCTTTATTATTCTACCGATGATGAGAATAAAGAAATTGGTCATGAACTAAAAAAGAATGAGGGAATTCGCCTTGCTTATCTAGGGAAGACATTCGCCGTAACTGAAAGTACAATGAAAGAATTAACTGGCAAGCCTGGTGCTAAGTGTCCAGAGAATATGAAATCAATTCCTCTTATCTCTTCTGCTGGGTCCGCATGTGTATCATGTGGGTTATGTGTCTACGGTAAAGCGGATATCAGATTTTCTGCAAGTAAAAAATAAATGACGGACCTAATTGGATCTGTTGTTGCAATTATAATACTGGGAGCTCTTGTAATTCCAATACCCCTTGCCATATGGGCCGTATTTAAATCTTAACGGCGTGTTGACTTGACAAGATCAAGTTGGCCCGCAAATGTGCGGGGTTATCCACAGGCTTACGGTAGTTATCCACAACCCCTGAAAAAATGTGAGTATTATCACAAAAGCTGCGACACGCCCATAACGGATTAGGTAATGTCAGTGGGGTATGCTAAAATACTCTTATCCAACCAACGAAAGGTAACAAATGAAAATAGAACACAGCCTCAAGTTTGTAACTGAGTTTGCTGAAGGCCACCCAGTAACAGAACAAATGCAAGCACTGCCTAAAACAATGCAAATTGCAATGCTTGAAGGAATGCTAAAAGAATTAGTAGGTTCTCGCTTGCAACCTATCTTAGATGAAATAAATGCTAACGGGTCTTATGCAATTCTAAAGGTTGCTAACTAATGGGATACAATACTGCACTTGACCTTGCTAATGAATTAGATTTAGAATTAGCAATAGGCTATCACTTACAGGGTAATCACTATCCACCCGTTCCGCTTTCTATGGTACAACCTTGCATAGATGCAATAGATGCTTTCTATGATGAGGACTATAATAAATTGATCGAAATGCCTGAAGGCGTATCTTATCGTGGAGATAAGTTTGCACCTGCATCGGCTATCATCGAACAACACCACCTAGATGCGTGGCTACCCGAAAATTGTGACTAAAGTCACAGGCTTAGGGGTTGATAAATGTCAGCCCCTAATGCTATACTACTACCCTACAAGAAAGGAAGCAAAATGACCATAGATAACAAAACCTATCAGGTTGGCGATTTATTCACCACTCTGAAATCTAAGGAAACGGGAGTAATCAAAGAGATTATTTCCAACTCATCTGGCTCGGTGAGAGTCCGTCTGGAAACAGATAACGGAGAACGCTGGACAACTGTTCTAGCAGATAACCTAGCGTAATGAACGGCAGAGGGGTCGCATTGAATTGTCAGACCCCTCTGCTATACTAATCAACCAACCAAACAACGAAAGAGGAAAACAAATGGCTAGAGGAAAAGCAATCTCAGTAAAAATCGCAACACCAAAGATAATCAAAGCACTAGAGGCTTCACTTGCTAAACTAGAGGCAGACTATGCTTCACAAGAAGCAAATGAGGCTAAGTATGAAAAGGCTCGCAAGGCTTGGCAAAAGGAAATTGTTGCTTATGCCGTAAAGAACATAGCAAAGGCAGAAAACTTCCGTACCAACTATCGCAACTATTCTAGCAATCTAAACATTGACTTTGACTTGTCAGTATTAGAAAAAGATTTACCAGTAGAGCCAACTAAGGACTATGTAACTCTACACCAACACTCATACAATGAGCAGAAGGCAGAAATCTCTAACGCAATCCGTATTCTGAAAATGACAGATGAGGAAACAGTAAATACTTCAACCTACAATGCGGTTGCTCAGTATCTATAAATAAAATCGTTCTCGCATAACGATAAATTGCGAACGACCTGAGTATGTCGCCAAACTGCTCTCCTTCGGGAAACTACTAACAAAGGCAATACAATGGCAAATCGTTATCGTATAGAAATCTATGACGCAAACAAACTAAATGATGTAACTATTTATTCAGACCAAGGCGTTGATAGAGATTATCTAAATGAATTAGTTTTTTCTAATTTGCGAAAGTTTCACGGAAGAGTAAATGCTTACGTGTATGACAATGTAAAGAAGAAAAAGGTTACTGCAATGTACCTTGATGAAAGTATAACTAATAAGTTTCAAATGAATTAAAAGCTGGGGCGGGATCAATTTGAAATCCCGCCCTATCTATTTGTCGACAATGCCCCCAAAGCTGCGGGGTTATCCACAGGGTTACGGCTACCTGTGGAAAAGCCCTGGAAATTTGTGAGATTACTCACACAGCCCAATTCGGACATATTGTATCTAATCCTAGACAATGTCAGTGGGCTATGTTATACTCAGTCTAACAACCAAACGAAAGGAATAAAATGGCTCATAATCTCGAAATGGAAAACGGCGAAGTTGCATTTGCGCTTCGTGGTGCTCCTGCTTGGCACAACCTTGCCAATCGTATCTTTACTCAAGATGAGGAAGTTACAACACAATCAATGCTCAATGAGGCAAAGTTAGCGAACTGGAATGTTCGCCTATCTCCAATCAGCGAATATATCCCCGATACATTTAACGATGTATCTGAGGCCTCTCTAGTGCTACGCACCAATCCATTCAATGGCGGAACAGATGTTCTTGCTACTGTTGGAAAGCGTTACAAGCCTGTGCAGAATGAAGAGTTATTTCAATTTGCAGACGCTATTCATGACGCCGACCCTGCTTGCCGTTGGGAATCTGCTGGCTCATTAAAGAAAGGCAAAGTAGTTTTCGGAACTGTAGATATTCCTCGCACAATGGTATTAGACCCACAAGGTGCTAATGACCAAACCAAACTATACTTAATTGTATGGACTTCACACGATGGTTCTGTTGCCGTTCAGGCAGCCGTTACACCTGTTCGTGTTGTATGCCAAAACACTTTGAATCTTGCCATGCGTAATGCAAAGCAATCTTTCAAGATTCGCCACACGCAATCTGTTGAAGGTCGCATTCAAGTTGCTCGTGAAACTCTTGGGCTTGCTCTTGGGTATTTCGATGAGTTTGAAATTGAGGCTAAGGCTCTCTATGCTCAAGCAATTACTGATTCTGAATTCTCTAAATTGATTCAGACAATTTATCCTAAGCCCGATAAGGACGCTGCAAAAGTTGCGCTAACTAAATGGGAAAATAAGGTTGTCTTGATTGATAGCCTTTACCATAACTCACCAACTAACGCTACAATCAAGGGAACAAAGTGGGGTGCATTCAATGCACTAACTGAGCGCCTTGACTACTATCGTTCAGGTCGTGGCAATTCTGAAACACTTATGGCTGGTGCTTCAGGCTTTGACCCAATTCTTACCGCAGAGAAGAATAAAATTCTCAAGTTGGTAAAATCATTCTAGCAAAATGATTTGCAACGGGGGAGAGAAATCTCCCCCGTTTTTATTTGATCTGTTAGCTCAGTTGGTTAGAGCGCTACCCTGTCACGGTAGAGGTCGTGGGTTCAAGTCCCATACAGGTCGCTATGTATATTTGTCGACAATGCCCGCAAGGTTGCGGGTGTGATATTGATCATACGGGAAGGATAAAAAATCCCCTGGAAAAGCTTGTAAATGTCAGTGGGTCCTGGTACAATTCTTCTATGACCAACGAACTCATATCAAGTAAGTACACATTTGTCTGTGACCCAGATGAATGCGATTGCCTAATAGAACTAACATCATCTGATGGATTTGGATTTCCTTCAGGTGTGACACAACTCACATGCCCGTGTGGCCGTAAGACCACATTAGTGTCAGTGGAGCATGCTACAATACAACCTACAACCCAAACGAAAGAGGAACCAATGGAAACAGAAACACCTGCAGTAACAGTCCCCGATACATATAACGCTAATCTATTAGTAACCTACAAGGTTATCCACGGTTATTCCGATGCAACTTATGAAACAGATAAGGTTGCTAGCATTGAATGGTCTTTACATAATGGACGTCAATCACAGAAACAGGCCAACATGTATGTATCTAAGATTGACACAGTCAAAGATATTATTACTGAAGCATATGCTGATTCAGATGACCAAGAAACTCTTCGTTCAATTGCTGAAGCGCTTGACATTGAGTTAACACGAGATGTTGAGTGGTCTGCAACAATTGAGGTTAGCGGTACTATTCAATTAGATTTACTTGCTGATTCAGATACAGATGTAGAACAAGAAATCTACGACAACCTGTATGTTGATTCACAAAATGGCAACATTGAAATTGTTGACACTGAAGTATGTAATGTTCGTGAGAACTAATGTACTTTGAACTTACCGCTCCTGATAGGCTCTCCATGGAGAGGGCCTATTGGGATGCACAAATAATTGGGCTTGACCCAACTGCATTGTCACCGTTGACATTCAACATTGGAACTGGTAGTATAGAGAAGGTAAGTAAGATTCGTGATAAATATAACTTAACTGAAAGTTATATTTCAGACTACGAGCCAACAGGATATACAGGGAGATAATGTGTCAGATTACAAAGATGGTTTTGATGACGGGTATAAATTTGCTCGTGAAGAGATGATGGAGAAGTTATCAGAGATTGATATCAATGACATCGACTCTTGGATTCTTGACCGCATTTGTGAAATGATCGAAGGTGGGAAACTATGATGGCTGAATGGCTTAAGTGTGACCAATGTGCAGCGCAAGCTATGTGGGAAGCAAAGAAAGATGCAGCATCTCTTTATTTTTGCGGGCACCATAAAAATGAACAGGGCGAGCCACTTGTGGACTGGGCCCAAGAAATGGTACAATTGCTCAACTACGAGCAGGAACAACAACTAACAAAGGCGGAATAAAATGGGCGACAGAGCAAACTTTGGATTCAAGCAATCTAATGACAATACTATCTTTCTATATGGACATTGGGCGGGACATGGCATGTTGGAGCGGTTAGCCAATGCTGTAGAGGCTGCACGGCCACGGTGGACGGATGAGTCATATGCAACACGTATTTGTGTGTCACGAATTGTAGGCGAAGACTGGAAGGCTGAAACAGGCTGGGGTCTCAGTGTTAATAGAATTCTAGACAACGAGCACAAGATACCTGTAATTGATTGGGCCGAACAAACGTTTACATTAATGGAAGAGGACCTGCAGACAGTTGTATTTAGTTTATCTTTAGATAAATTCTGTACAAAATATAGTCAACTAGTTATGGTATAATTGGAGTGGGTCCAGGGACCTTCTTCATGAGTATGGGTGCGGCTAGCAGGGTTCTCCCAAGTCGCTAAGCAATGCAGGGCTTTTTACTTTCGTTGGTAGATCCTAGCGGCCTTTACTTTTTTAACCCTCAGTGCAAGCTGGGGGTTTTTGCATGCCCGCAAAAGCAGAGGGTATCATATTTGCTTTACGACGTCAATATGAAAACTCCTGAAATTCTGTGATCTAGACCACAAAGCTGGGGAATGTGGTGTGTATCACACGATATACCCTATACAAATGTCAGTGGTCCATTGTATAATTGGAACATATCAACGAAAGGATATAATATGCCAAATTGGGTGTATAACACATTAACTATACAAGGTCCAAAGTCTGAGATAGATTTTATCAAGGATAAATTAAATCAACCATATAAGGTATTACACGATAGTTGGAATATGAAGACTGGTGTAATGGAAGTATCAGAGTCTATTTATTCCTCCCCCGTTTTTGCCTTTTGGAATATCCACTCTCCACTAGAAGACGGTATCACAATGGAAGAATATGTTAAGCAGCCTAATCGACTAGGAACAGATACAAATGCTCCTGATTGGTTTGCTAAAGAAGTTGCACATGCTAAAACTCAAACCGATTGGTATAACTGGAATACTTCTAAATGGGGAACCAAATGGGATGTTGCAGTATCAGACGGTGACGAGTATCCCGATACAGAACTAATTGAACATAAGTCAGAGGGTGATGATAACTGGCTGGTATATAAATATAATACTGCTTGGTCACCTGCTGTAACTATCTTAACTAAACTATCTAATCTTGTTCCCAACTCATTACTCACATTAGAATTTGAGGAAGAGACAGGCTGGGGTGGGGAGTATGAGATTGTCCGTGGAGATGTTAAAGAACTAGTTGAATATGATAATCAATGCAGAGATTGTGATTCATATAATACATTAGATTACTGCGAAGATGATTGCGGTGAGATATGTTCATCTTGTAATTGGTTAGGTGAGGCAGACCTAGAGGCAGTTAAAGAATGTCAGACCCATAAGGTATACTTAGAAACCAAAGTACCCGAATATAGAAAGGTGGGAACCAAATGAGTTTTCTAGAGAATGAAAACCAAATGGTAATAGACGCAACATACTCTGAGATTGGAGATATGTTAGTTGAAGATTGGGTTAATGCTAATTTAGATGAAGGCCAATTATATGCAGATTTTAGATTTGCAGAAATGGCAGATAGCAATTACTTAAAAGGTAGATTTAATCTATTTTATGATTTAAATGTAGGCGACCAATACTATTTAGAATGTGAGGAAGAATAATGTTAGGTTATACAAAGGATGATTTAGATAATGCTTCATATGGTGTTAGATTAGCTTTAGAGTCTTTATCTGATAACCCGCCAACTTATCCATTAGATAAGATTGATAAGGTTCGTGGCTTGGCAACAGACGGTTTGCTGGTTGCCCAAGGTCTGCTTGACGGGCTATGGGCAGAGGGGTATTTTGATAATGCATAAACATTATTGGGAATGTGATGACATTCCAGGATACTTTTACTGTGTTTGCGGAGTTACCGCAATACATAATAGAGAAACGGGAAAGAAGGATATTCATGACTAAGTCATCTGTATTCCTGGAGTATATGAAGATACATCTAATTAGTCTTAACCAGGACTTAGAGGAATGTATGTATATATGGAGAACAGATAGAGATAATCATGATAGTTCTAAGATAGATTATTTAAAGGGACAAATCCAGGCAACAGAACATTTATTGTCAGTGGCTACTGATATAATGAATGACAACTTACAAGGAAAGGGTTACTAATGAATGCAGAAGACATTGGGCTACCGCCCCACCTACAACGTCTAGTCAATTACGATATTAATGGATTAGATATAATGCACGGCGAACTAAAAAACCTTATGCTTATTTGGGAGAAAGAACTAGAGAATGCCCAAGCAATTGAAGATGAATCTGAAGAAGCAATGGATTCAATGGAACGTAAGTACTGTGAAGGCTTTCTTGACGCCCTAACAGCACTATATAAACTAACATATGATTTATCATTTGCGATTGGAATTCGCACAGAAAATAGAAAGGACGGGCACATCTAATGTATGATAAGCCTAGTTTAGAAATTCTAGAAGTTAATTACAGTTGCTCGCCAGGAGGTGTAGATGAGTTTGAAGTTTATAGTAATAGCCCACGGGATAATATATCTAATCTTTTATTTGCTTCACCTAAATTGGAGGAAGCAGTCAAGTATTGTTACCAACTTGGAAAAGACTTTACAGTCAGAACACTTGCAGAATGGGAAGAAAGGGAACTAGCATATGAAGCCAGCCGATAAAGATAAATTAAACGAATGTTTAAAGATTCTTGACTCCACCGACCTCGGCCTATCATTAGTATGGCTATGGACTTGGTCCACAATTAATAACATCTTTGAGGATGAGACCTACAGGCAGAACTGCACCATAGATGAGATGTGGGACCACCTCTGTGAGGCTGTGGAGGCGGGCCAGGGCTTCTCTCTAGAGTACGGGGCGGAACAACATCAGGAGGATGTCCTTGAGTGGATGATGAACCGTGAGTACATCGTCGACACAATGTTTGAGGAAGACGAAGAGGAGGAAGAAGATGAAGATGAGTGATCAGTATGTGGATGACGTCCTCGCAGAGGCCCAACGGCTTCTGTGGGGAGGATCCGAAACAGAAAATATCGAAGCTCACAACCTTATATCTAAACTAATACAAGATCGTATGATCAAAAAAAATTTAAAGTAGGGGCAAATTGTCCGCTTTACGACAGGTATTTACAATCCCGTGAAAATCTGTTATAATTAAAAAAACAACTGTCTATGAAAGGACAAACCAAATGACAACAAAGCGTGAATATCTAAAGCAGCAAGGCATTACAGTAGGTGTACGTGGACGTTTCTCAGGAGCAGCTAAGGTAGCTCTCCAGGAAGCTGTAAACAAAGGCGTTACATTTACAGATGAAAAGGCCAACAAGGCCAAGTAACCACATAGAACGAGGGGTGGTTGAGTTCAAGCTTGCCACCCCTCCCTATTTTTGATATACTAACAGGTCACGAAAGGCGGAGCACATGAGTAAGACACCTGAAGTTAAAGTAGCAGAACAATTAGTTAATCTAACAGAAGACCATTGGTTCAATGCAGCGAGCCTTGCCCGTTACATCACAGACCAGCCGTACTACACCACTGACCGTATCATGGAACTTGTTGCCCAGATCATTAAATGGGGCGGGAGACGACATGAAGATGAACTTACACCCTCTGGTATATATGAAAGCAATTCATCATCAGAAGGATTGTTCCTAGCAAATGAATTAAGCAAATATCTAGATGAACTAAAACAAACATATGTCTGGGAAAATATTAAACTTCCTAAATAAAAAAATATATATATGGTGTTTGTAGCTTTCTACATATATATAGGCCTATAGAGTACATATACTTAGTTGGTTAGTATATGTGGCCCAAATTATCCACAGGTTATCCACAGCCTGTGGATTTTTTGTGTGTGGACATGTGGGCAAATTTTCCCTTTTACGACAGCATAAAAAAAATCCCTGAAATATATATAGAAATGTCGACAAATCTATATAGATCTATATAAAACATATAATAAATCTAATAGAATGTGATCAAAATATGCCAAAATTTGTCAGAATTTTTCTACGAAAATCTATTGACAATGTGGGCAAAATATGCCATTTACGAAGGCTATTGACAAATCCCTGAAAATATGCCAGATGTCTATATGTCCAATATGTCCAATTTGACATTACGGCGCATCATATAGTAACGTTCAATTACATAGATATATTAAACTATATATAACTATAGCAATTGTCGACTTATCTATAGTATAAATTCTCCACTATGCTCCACTTTACTCCACATATAAAGCCTTCTAAGGGCTATATGAGAGCATATAATGGGCGGGGGGATATAGGAGTTGGCTGCTATCTGGGTCTATTTACAGGAGATGCAGTAATAGGGTGTTCTCATATTATCTGAGTCAATTATGCTAGATCTTGCACATTTGCTGCAAGTTGCCTGGATTAGACCAAGCTCATCCATATCTTGTAGATCCAGAGTAAATGATCGAGTGTAGTAGTACTTGGTTATATACCATGTAATGAGTATTGCTAGTATAGTTATCATTGGTCTAGGATACCATATCTCTCTGGATCCCGCAAAATTTCTGCTTCCAGACCATCTGGTATATTGTGTCCAGATATTCTATGTTGAACTATATGCATCAATAATGTCTCATCATCATATATCTTAGTTGACTGAAATATAGTATGTTCATCTGGAGATATGGTTAGAAAACATCCAGCACATTCAATATGTCCTTCTACGCTAGGGTATATGTATATATCACTATCCCAGAATCTGCTATATGCCATTGGTTCCGCCCCTTTATCTATTAGGTCCAAGAAATGGAGTTATGCCAAAATCATCATCATCTGACCATTTTCCTGTGGAATATCCAGCTTCTCGCTCATCATCCATAGCTCCACATACGGAGCATGTTACTTGACCATCTAGGTCTAATTGGAAATTATGATCGTGTGTCATTAGTATCCACCCATGCATTCATTGCGAGTATGATATAGTCTGATCTTAGTCATTGTCTTCTTATTAGGAGCATAAAGCTCTTCCCCACAGCAAGCCGTCTTTAAATACCACTCTTTAGCAAAGAAGTCATATTTTAGACCCTTGAACTTGGCATACTTATGCGCCACAAATGTAGCAAATGGATCAGGTATTTCTAGGCTTTGAATCATACCCTAATTATAGTATATATGACGGGTGCCGTCAATAGGGCTTCTACTTTCCGCCGCACTTTTCGCTTCACTAATTGCGATCTATATTACTTATTTTTAGGTATTAGTGTTTGTGGTCCTTCTGTGCCGAATAGAGACTTCTTTACAGGAACACAGTTAGGGACTCTCTTGCCGCCCTTGTCCTTCATTCCTACCTGCTTGTAACCAGACCAGCAGGCCTTCTGGATGTTATCCCAGTTGTCTTCTTCTTCGTTGTCTGATTCGTATCCCTTTGAGATCTCTTCGTCTGTTAATTCAATATTGTTGTTAGTGTCCATAATCTTATTATAGCATTTATTTAATTGACTGGTTTAACTATCCTTTTTATCTGGTAGCAGCAATCTGGACATTCTCCTATATGCAGCATCTTACCTGAATCTAAGGCTACTATCTCGTTTAGCTTTCCTACCACATTCTTTTGGCATAAAATACAATAGGCGCTGACGGTTATAGTCATTCTTCTGTATGCTCTTTACATACTGGATGTATCTCATGTTTTTTAGCTATAATCCATTTAGCTTCGCTACCGCATATATAGCACTTACTCATTCTTAGTCTGTTCCGCCTTCTTACTTCCTCCAGATACGCCAGCATCCTTGGATCCTTGGATATTGAGCCGCTCACAGTTCATACTCAATCTTATCTGTACGTTGATATCCTGATGAGTAGTTTTCTTTTAT
>Ga0209400_1002163_pt1 | contig 15114 bp, 10 predicted proteins | sample M_130807_EF_Meta_FD_187313 | JGI IMG/M metagenome (GOLD analysis project Ga0209400, IMG submission 187313) | Freshwater microbial communities from Lake Montjoie, Canada to study carbon cycling - M_130807_EF_MetaG (SPAdes) (version 2) | ecosystem: Environmental > Aquatic > Freshwater > Lake... | reverse complement strand
GCCCACTGACATTTGCGACTTCGCTTTCAATTTCCCCAAGCTCAATGCCGAGGGACTGGGTTTTGTCTATCGACAACTGACGGGGCGTCGGGTGGTCATGACCGCCGATGTCAAGGACCTGGAAATCTACTTCGTGCAACCGCCTCCGATCACCTACGGCGAGGCGACCGACTTGTTGAAGGCCTCCTGCCTGATGCATGGGTTTGTTTTCGCTCCCGGAGGTGAGGGATGGGACAAGCTGACCACCGCGACCCAGGGTCCCAAACCCGGCACGGGAGACATTCCGCTGGTGACCAGTCCATTAGCCCTGCCCGAAGGTGACGAGGTGGTGCGCTATGTGATGACGCTCAAGTACATGAAGCCCGATGAGGTTTCGCGCGTTTTTCAAACCGTGGTAACCCAGTTCAACGCCTTCGGGTCGGTGGTCGCCGTGCCGAACGCTTCGGCATTGATCATCACTGAAAACACGTCGTTGATCCGCTCACTGATTGAACTCCAGGCGAAAATCGATGTGCCATCGTCGGACGTTCAAACCAAATTCATCAAGGTTCAATTCGGTGATGTGGAGGAACTCTCGGCGACTCTGAATGAGATTTTCACCCAGCAGTCTTCGACGCAAGCCACCGCGGGAGTGCAGCGGGTGGGGCAATTGCAGCCACCAACGAACAATGGTGGCGCTGTCGGTCAGAACACTCTCGCGCAGGGCGGCGGTGCGAGTTCCAGCGGGGCTGGCGAGGCGCCACCTGTGCAAATCGTGCCCGATCTGCGGACCAACCGGATTTTCGTGATGGCGCGTCCCATCGATCTGGTATTCATCGAAACCTTGATCAAGGAATTTGATTCTCCATCCGATCAACGGAATTTCCTGCGCAGGAAACTGAAGTTCCTCGCCGTGGGCGATTTTCTCGATGTGGCGAGCGACGCTCTCAACCGCGCCTTCGGCGGTTCAGCGGGCAATTCCGCCGGTGGCGGCGCAGCCGGTGGTGCCGCAGGCGGACGGGCTCCCACAAGCACATCCAGCGCAGGACGTTCGTCTTCGAGCCGGTCATCAGGCAGTTCCAGCAGCCAGTTTGGCGGACAGTCGGGAACCCAGAGCGGCAGCCAGTTTGGCGGTGGTGGCAGCTCGGTCGGCGGCATCGGTTCGTCCGGCGGGCTGAGCGATCCGCAAACCAACACCAAACCGGTTTCGGTGCTGGTGGGTAGAACACTGCTGGTAGCCGACAACATCACCAACTCGATTGTGGTGCAAGGTCCTCCCGCCGGTGTTGAAATCATCAACAACCTTCTCGATGAAATCGACGTCAAGGCCGACCAAGTGATGATCTCCACGGTCTTCGGACAGTTGACCTTGGGCGACGATTTGGAATACGGCATTGATTGGTTGCGCGACCTGGATAAAACGATAGGCAAACCCGGTAAAAAAGGCATTGGAGGCACAGTGGGTGCGATTCTCCCCGATGTTACCGATTTCGCAAGCAGTGCCAACAAAGGTCTGGGTGTTTACGGGACTATTGGTGATCAGGTGTCCCTTTACATCACCGCTCTGCAAGAGACGGGCAATTTCAACGTGATTTCCCGTCCGACGATTTTCACTGCGAACAACCAGAAAGGCACGATTTCCAGCGGCACGCAGATTGCTGTGCCGTCTAACAGTTTTTCCAACGGTAATGTTGGCGGCCAGAGCACCAACATTGAATACCGCGATGTCGTATTGTCCCTGGAGGTCATTCCGCTGGTCAACTCCGCCGACGAGGTGACTTTGCAAATCTCTCTTGTCAGCCAGGGCGTGGGAGAAAACCGCACCATTGGTGCCGGTGCCAATGCCTATGAGGTTCCCGACATCATCAGTCGTGAGTTGTTGACCACGGTGACCGTGCCGAACAATCAAACCGTGGTGCTCGGCGGCTTGATCACCGAGGAAAACACCAAAAGCATTTCTGGGGTGCCGATCTTGTGCCAAATTCCCGGCATTGGAAAGTTGTTCTCCACCACCAAGGATTCGAAAAGCCGCAATGAACTGCTGATTTTCATCCGCCCCAACATCATTCGCGACAGCCGCACGCTTGACCAGGCCAACTTTGACATGGACAGCCGCTACAAGATCGCGCCCGACGTTCGTGCGTTCGATGCCCCGCAGCCCAGCGTGCTGCCGATCAAGCCGGTGGAAGTGATCGAGGACGACAAGGGTGTGGTTCCTGAAAAGTCGACTCCCGCACCCCGCAAGACTTCCAAAAAAGTCTCACTGGGGGCGCCCGACATCGACTACAATGCCGCGCCCAAGGCCAAGCCGGTGAATACCTGGAAGTGGTTCGGCAATTGAGGCCCGCAGACTTCGGGGAACCGGGAATTCCCCGCAGGATTGATCTTTGCCATTGTTTTTCAGGTACGCGGGAATTAGGGTTTTGCCTGGAAAAAGAAAATGTCCGAATTCGCCGTTGATATCCGTGATTTGGTGAAGGATTTCCCATCCCCTTTGCGGGGGGTGAAGGCATTTCGCGCGGTTGACGGCGTTTCGATCCGGATCCGCCCGGGCGAGGTTTATGGATTGATCGGCCCTAACGGATCGGGGAAATCAACCACGATGAAGGCACTGCTCGGCTTGCTGGCTCCCACAGCGGGAAGTTGTGCGATCTTCGGCAAGGATTCCATGAAGGTCGATTCACGGAACGATGTTGGTTTCCTGCCCGAAAACCCGTATTTTTACAAGCACCTGACTGGCGCGGAAACCTTGCGTTTTTACGGCAGGCTTTGCAACATTCGCGGCAAAGTCCTCGAAACCCGGGTCAGCGAACTTCTGGATCTTGTCGATTTGGCCAACGCCCGCGACCGCCGACTGGGAGGTTATTCGAAAGGCATGCTGCAACGCATCGGCCTCGCCCAGGCGCTGGTGCAGGAGCCACGGTTGTTGATTCTTGATGAGCCGACAGCCGGTGTGGACCCGCTCGGATCGCGACAAATCAGGGACTTGATTCTGAAGCTGCGCGATCGGGGGATCACCGTGTTTTTGTGTTCGCATTTGCTCGAACAAGTGCAGGAGGTTTGCGATCACGTCGGCATCATTTTTCAGGGTCGCATGGTCAAGGAAGGCCGGCTCGATGAATTGATCGCCGTGGAAGACCAGCAGGAGATTGTCTTGAAAAACGCCAGTCCGGAGTTGATCGCACGCATTCAACACATGGTGGGCCGCACGCCCGGTACCAGCCTGGTCAGAATCGGTCCTTCGCGCACCACCTTGGAGCGCCTGTTCTTGCAAGAAACCCAGGGGGGAGGGGAATAGCACGATGGCAGAGAGGACATCCAACCGATGGTTGCAACCGCGCCGCGTGGCGGTATTGGCGATGAATACTTTCACCCAGTTGGTGCGGATGAAGGTGTTTTATTTCCTGATGGTTTTCGCCTTCATCGCTCTGGCTTCGCAATTTTTCGATCTGCCGCAATACAACGGTCCCGAAGCCGTGGGCACAGGTGAACTGCAGTTGCTGAAGGGCTGGTGCATTGGGGTGATGAAGTTGTATTCGATCGTTTTTGCCATCACCGCAACCGCCTTGCTTCTTCCGAAAGATGTTGAGGATCGGACTCTGTATACGATCCTCGCGAAACCGGTTCCGCGGATCGACTACCTTGTCGGCAAACTCGCCGGCGTGCTGTTGCTGATTTTGGTCTCGCTGCTGTTCATGGATGGAATCATGTCGCTGCTGCTGGAAGTGCGGACTCGCCACGTGATGGCGACCCAAATGGAATTTGCGGTGTCGAGGGGATGGTCACAGGAAGCTCTGGAGTCGCTGCGCAGGGACATTGGCGCGCAAGGTCTGACCTGGTCGCTTCAGGGCGGGGTGCTCGCCGTTTTTTTGCAATCGGCCGTCGTCGGTGCATCATCGCTGCTGCTCTCGACCTTTTCAACGAGCACGCTTTTCACCTCCGTAGTGTCGTTTCTGATCTATCTGGTCGGTTCATTTCAGGCGGATGCCGCGGAATTCTATCGCGCCACCACGGAAGCGGGCACCACGAGTTTTGCCAGCCTGGCACTGAAGCTCCTCTCGCTGGTGTTTCCGAATTACCAGCTTTTCAACGTCACCGATGTGGCGATCCAGGGTCAGGCAGTGGGTTTCCACGCCATCGGCTCGCTTGCCGGGCTGAGCTTGTTTTACGTGGTCCTCTACACCTTGCTGTCATGGATCGTTTTTTCCGACAAGGAGTTTTAATCGTCATGCGCAAAAGCCATCGAAAGCTCGTCGCGGTTTTGTTGATTCTGCTTTTGGCCGGGATCATCAAATCCCCCTGGGAACGGGCGATGACGCGGCGTTTCATGGCCGACGAACTGCTGATGAAACCGCTCGACATCGAAGTTCGCGAAAAAATCGGCCAGACCGGAGCGGCCGTGGTGTTGGGAGGCTTGCGGCCGGTCGTGGCGACTTTCCTGAACCTCCGGGCATACGGGTCATTTGAGGACCGCGCCTGGGTTCGGTTGGAGGACCAATTTCAAACGCTGGTGGCGCTGCAACCGCAAACAACGTACTATTGGGATGTCGGTGCCTGGCATTTGTCCTACAACGCCGCCGTTGATTTCAGGGAGTCCGAGACCCTGCCGGCTCCGCGAAGAGAGGCGTTGTACCGCGAGTATGTCCTCAAGGGACGGACGTTTTTGGAACGGGGGATCAGGAATAATCCCGATGACTGGACGCTGCTCTCCAGTCTTGGCCGTTTTTATGGAAATCCCGACAAATTTCCGGACTACGCCAAATCCGCTGATGCCTATCAAAAAGCCTGGCAGTCCGGGAAGGCCCGACGTTACGAAGCCCGTGCATGGCTCTACAGTCTGGCCCGGGTGACAGGCAGGGAAAACGAAGCCCTGTTGCTCGCGCGCAAGTTGTATGAAACCGAACAAAACCGTGTGGCGTCTCTTCTCTGTCTTCTTTTTGCCCTCGAGTCTGCCCAGGCGGATGCGAAGCCCGCGCTCGACCTGATCCACGCCATTTTCCCTTCGGAAAAGGATGCGTTGCGAATGTTGACGACATATCGGGACAATAACGCCGAACAGCTTCCCTTGACCGGAGTGGATTACGCCATCACCTTGCTGGCATCGCGGCAAAAACCGGCAGATCGATGATTTTTTTCAAATCCACGTGTGGTTTGTCTCGACAGATGGCATGCGGTTCCTCCATTTTCCCCCGACTCACAGTAATACTTCATGCGTATCGCACTCTTCGGTGACATCCACGCCAACCTCGAAGCCCTCGAGGCCGTTCTTGCTGATGCCCGTGAACAGAATTGCACCGACTATGTCTGTATGGGCGACTTGGTTGGATACAATGCCAATCCCGCGGAGTGTCTGGAAATCGTGCGGGCGATGAACTGTCCGGTGGTCAAAGGCAATCATGATGAGGATGCCTGCGGCACGCATTCATTGGATACGATGAATCCAGTTGCCGCCAATGCCCTTCTCTGGACGAGGCAACAACTGAACGAGGAGCAATGCGACTGGCTGCGCAAACTGCGGATGGTGCGCCAAGTGGCTGATTTTACCGTGGTTCACAGCACCCTAGATCAGCCGACCAATTGGAACTACGTGACCAATCGTTTTGATGCGATGTCGAATTTCTCCTATCAATTCACGCAGGTTTGCTTTCATGGCCATACCCACGTTCCCCGGGTTTACGTCAAGGATTCCAAGGTGCAAGAGGTCACTGCCGACTCCGTAATCATCGAGCCCGGGTCGAAGTATTTCATCAATGTGGGATCAGTGGGCCAACCGCGGGACGGTGACTGGCGCTCGTGTTATGTCATTTACGACATGGCCAATCACATGGTCGTGTTCCGCCGGATCGAGTATCCGTTGGAGATCACGCAGAAAAAAATCATCGATGCAGGTCTCCCGGAGATGTTGGCTAGCCGCCTTGCCGGAGGCCGTTGATGTTTAAAAAACTTTCAGCTTGACTTTGCCAGTCGATTTGGCTACTCCATGTCCCGTAACGACTCATGAGTAATCGCAATATAGACCCCTTGCCACGTCCCACACGGTTTCAGGGTAGGATGCGTCACTATCATAAATCCTCCCGGGTGACGGACCATTCCAATTGGGATGAGTGGGTAGGGGATAAAATCAAGTCACCGATGAGGGAGAAAATTGACAAGGTTTTGCTGACCTTGGGTACTATGGCTGTCGGGGTCGCGTTGCTCGGTGGGGTGATTTTTGTTATCTTTATGGTGATGAAAAAAGTTCTGCCCATGATTGCAAGATGACAAGTCATGCTTTGACAAGTTTGCAAAATCCACCTACCCTTCGCCCTCCGCATCAACAAGGCGGATTTTAACACATGGGCAAGAGCCTTTTTCAAAAAGTTTGGGATTCACACACGGTAGGGACGCTGGCCGACGGCAGGACGCAATTGTTCATTGGCACCCATTTGATTCATGAGGTGACTTCACCGCAGGCATTCGGCATGTTGCGCGATCTTGGTTTGCAGGTCAAATTCCCGCAACGCACGTTCGCCACGGTCGACCACATTGTTCCCACGATCAATCAAGACGCCCCCCAGGATCCGCTCGCGGCGGAGATGATGCAGGCGCTGAGAAAAAACTGCGACGACTTCGGAGTCACTTATTTTGATCTCAGCTCTGGCAAGCAGGGGATCGTGCATGTGGTTGGTCCCGAACAGGGAATCACCCAGCCCGGCACCACGATTGCCTGCGGGGATTCCCATACCGCCACCCACGGAGCGTTTGGCGCGATCGCTTTCGGCATCGGCACGACGCAGGTGCGCGATGTGTTGGCCACGCAAACCATGGCCTTGGAACCCCTGAAAGTGCGGCGCATTGAGGTCAACGGCCAACTTCATCCGGGTGTTTATGCCAAGGATGTGATCCTCCATATCATCAGGCTTCTCGGTGCCAAAGGCGGAATCGGTTATGCCTACGAGTATGCGGGAGATCTCTTTGATCGCATGTCGATGGAGGAACGCATGACCGTCTGCAACATGTCGATCGAAGGAGGGGCGCGCTGCGGATATGTGAATCCCGACGCCAAGACCGTTGCCTATCTGAGCGGCAGGCCCTATGTGGACATGGACAACTTTGATGACACAGCGTCCCGCTGGCTTTCCTTTGCGTCGGATGCCGATGCCCATTACGACGACATAGTCCGCATCGATGCTGCTGAAATCGAACCCACCGTCACCTGGGGCATCTCCCCGGATCATGGTGTCGCGATATCGGAAAACATACCCAATCCCGCGAATGCCGCGACGGAGATAGAAAAGCAGTCGATCGAAGAGGCTCTAGCTTATATGAAAATCTCGGCCGGCACGCCGATCAAAGGAGTGAAAATCGATGTGGCGTTTCTCGGTTCCTGCACCAACGGTCGATTGTCGGATTTCCAGGAGGCCGCGAAGTATCTGAAAGGCCGCAAAGTGGCGGCAGGCGTACATGCCATTGCCGTGCCCGGTTCGCAAATCGTGGCCATCCAGTGCGAAAAGGAGGGGCTCGATCAAATTTTCCGCGATGCCGGATTTGAATGGCGCGCTGCAGGCTGTTCCATGTGTCTGGCGATGAACCCGGACAAACTGGTCGGCGACCAACTCTGCGCTTCCTCATCCAACCGCAATTTCAAGGGCCGCCAGGGCAGTTCGACGGGCAGAACCGTGCTGATGTCGCCGGTGATGGTCGTCGCAGCCGCCATCGAGGGCTGCCTCGCCGATGCCCGCCAGGTTTTTGGATTGGTTCCCTGAGAAACATTTTGTCGACCGCCCTTTTCAAGTCAATTTTCCAACAATCAAAGCATTCAATCCATGGCACTAGAACAAATCAAACAAGTGAGCGGGCGGGGCGTGTTCGTTCCCGGCGCCGACATCGACACCGACCGCATCATTCCGGCGCGATTCATGAAATGCGTTACTTTCGATGGCCTCGGTGAGTACGCCTTTTATGATGTCCGTTTTGATCCGCAGGGAAACCCTACGACCCACCCGCTCAATGACCCCCGCTTTGCCGGTGCTGGTATCCTCATCGCGGGGTCGAACTTCGGTTGCGGATCGTCCCGAGAACATGCGCCGCAATCCCTTAAAAAATACGGCTTCAATGCGGTCATCGCCGAATCATTTGCCGAGATTTTCAATGGCAACTGCACGACGTTGGCAATGCCCTGTGTTGTCGCTTCAGCCGCGGACGTTGCGGCTCTGCGGGCCGCAGTGGAGGCGGATCCGCAATTGACGATCACCATCAATCTGGAAACTCTGCGGGTCAGCACGTCCGCCGGTCATGACATCGCGGTCACGATGCCGGAGTCGGCGCGCGATGCGCTCACCGCTGGTCGATGGGATCCGATTCAGGAGTTGTTAGACAACAATGATCGCATCGAAGAGCGCGCGGTCGCTTTGGGATATGTTTCCCATTGAGCCCGGTATTTGCATTACCTGATATGCAATGAACCCGCGCACGTACAAGGACCGCATCATTGCTCCTTCGCTGCTTGCCGCAGATTTCGGACGCATCAGCGAGGAGACGACGCGCGCGATTCGTGCCGGCGCCGACTGGATGCATCTGGATGTCATGGACGGCCACTTCGTGGATAACATTTCATTCGGTCCTGCTGTGGTGCAGGCCGTTCACGAAAGCAATGACGTTTTTTTGGATGTGCACCTGATGATTTCACGTCCGGATCATTTTTTCCCCCGGTTCGTCGCCGCCGGGGCCGATTTGATCACGGTGCATGTGGAAGCGGATCACGATGTCTGCCGCACTTTGCACAACATCCGCGCTGCAGGCTGTCTGGCTGGTCTCGCCCTCAATCCCGCCACGCCGATTGACGAGGTTTCCTCCTTTCTCGATCACATTGACCTGCTGCTTTGCATGACGGTGGTGCCGGGATTTGGCGGACAATCGTTCATGAGCGAGGTATTGCCGAAAATCTCGCGAGCAGCGCAATGGCGTCAGGATAGGGGTCTGGCTTATCACATCGAAGTGGATGGCGGCATCAATCCGGATACTGCCGCGCTTTCGATCGCGGCAGGTGCCAATGTACTGGTCGCCGGATCTTCGGTCTTTTCTTCCGCAGACATGGCGGCGGTGATTCGCGCCATGCGCGCCTAACCCGGCATCATCCGTGACAACCGGCTTTGACTTGTTGTGCTGTTCGAAACGGCAGTCCAATGAAGCGGCTTGCCAGACCTGTTAAAGTTGTTGATGAAATAAATGCCAATATCCTGCAAATTGTATTTACAAATGCAATTTTCCGCATGACAGTGCCCGTGCTTCAAAACCACATTCAAGTCCTTGAAAAGCCCGCGTTCACTCTTGAGCAAGCGACATCTTCGGTATGGCCGGGGATTCACCCTGATCATTACGATCAGTCTTCTTGTGTTGTTGACCTTGATTGGAATCGGCCTGTTGAGTTTGTCCTCGCTTTCTTTGCGTGCATCGACCCAGTCCCGCGCACTTTCGGAGGCGCGCGGCAATGCCCGGATGGCGATGATAATGGCATTGGGTGAATTGCAAAAAACGCTGGGTCCGGACAAGGCCATTACCGCCACATCCGAGATTCTTAGCGGTTCCAATCCTGCCGCGGTCTCCGTCGGCAAGCCGAACCTCACTGGTGTCTGGTCCTCATGGAATTTCGACCCCAATACCTCGGATCTCAATTACACGGATGAAAAAGCCAAACATTTCCAGCGCTGGCTGGTGTCGGATGCGAATCCAAACGCGGTGACCAGTTCAGGATATCCCTCGCTTGCCTACTCGGCGGACGCGGTCGAACTGGTGGGCAAGGCATCGCTTGGCGGGATTGACGAAGAATCGCAGAAGGTCAAGGCAGGCAGGGTGCCGATCATCAAAAATGGAATAAAAACAGGAAACTACGCATGGCACGTGGCGGATGAATCGGTGAAAGCCCGGATCAATTCCTACCGAAACCCGGCGGAAAACGATACGCTTTCCAAAAAACGGGCGTTGCTCGCGGGTTATCGACCGGACGTTTCCGGCGTACTTGCCAGTGACAAATCGCAATTGAATTTCCTGCCGACCGACCTGGATGCGCCGAACTACAAGCTTGCGATGGCGGAATCAGGCAAGCTGATCGACCTCAAGCAGATGGACATGAAATCGGCTTCGCCGCAGATCGGCAAATTCCGCAATGACGTGACGCCCTATACGCTAGGCGTGCTGGCGGATGTCCGCAACGGCGGGCTCAAACAGGATCTCACCTCGATGTTCGAGGGACCGTCGCTTCCCGGAAAATATGATGGCAACAAATTGTATGCATCGACACACGGGATCACGGGTGTTTCGGACCCCAACTGGTCGATGCTTTCCAGTTATCACAAATTTTACAAAAAACTCACCACCGCCGAGAATGCCCCGCTCAGCTATGTCGAACCCTCTGATCCGATCAGCCTGGATTCTCCGCAGTACCTTCCGCAGAATTTTTATCCCGCGCCGGTCATTGCCAAGGTGGAGTTGTTGTTCACTTTTGTGACCCGCGACGCTCACTGGGGAGGAATTAAAGCATTGGGGTTGCAACGAATGGGCCACATGGTTTACACGCCACTGATCACCCTGCACAATCCCTACAATGTGAGCATCTCCTTTGATCGCCTGCAAGCGTCCATCCGCAATGCTCCTGTGGCCTTTAATTTCACGGTGAACGGTTTGCCGCAGAACAATGATCTCACCCAGTTGAATGAATTTTACATCAACAACGGCAAGATCGACCGGCGTGGCCCAAAAAACTTTGTTCTCGATATCGCCAATTGGACAGATCCCAACAGTCAATCGCCGAATGGTCCGATCGTCTTGAAACCCGGCCATACCATGGTGTGCGGACCCTATCTTAATCCCGCAGCCAGTTGGGATAACAAGTTGGGGGCGAAGTTTGATGATTGGGAGAACAATGCGACGGGAAAAGATGAGGCCAGTAATGAGCCAGCCCAAGCCATCAAGGGAAAACCTGGATTTCAGGGGAAAGCCATTGGTTTTGACATCGATTGGCTCACGCCATCCATCTTGAATCCCGTTAACAGCAATGATGATAACCAAGGGGTGCTGGGATTGAAGCCCCTTGATCAGATCTCGATCGAAGCAGCGATCAAACCTCCCAGCATGGGACTGCAGGACCGCTTTCAGGTGGCCGCCACCATCACCACCAAAGGCAAAACGATTCCCTACGGAGGATTGGAGTTTTTTTACGGCGACGAGGCAACTCTCAACAAATACTTCACAAAACCCCTGCGTTTTCCCCAACAAGGAACCTTCCGTGCCGACGAGGCCTACCACTCGAATGCCACACCACTCGCCCGGCAGGGCAATGCCAAGTCATTCGCCCTTTTTTCCGCCTACGCCCGCACCACCAACGGAGGTGTGTATGAGACAAACAAACGGGTGGAAACTCCGGGAGCCCTGAATGCGCTGCGCGACGGACGTCTCGCAGGCAAACCCTATCTGGATCACAATCCGGCGATCGGGGTTTCCAAAATGGACATGCAGAAGGACGTGCCCGGGATGTTTTCCCACGAACTCAATTTCGTTCCTCTGAATGGAAACGTTGATGATGTTTTCGAGATCGACGCCGAAAACCGCAACAGCGTGGTCACGGGCAATACCATTTCCAAGGGACTCAAATCAGGCACCTATCTGGAAGTGTCCACAGGACCGATGATCACCATCGCCGATTTCCGGCGCTCCAATGCGCTCACCAGCAATTACCTCCCCAGCACGGTTCAGCCCGTGGCGAATTCCCGATGCAGTCCGTTGATGAGCACCAACAAGGTGGTGGAGAAAAACATCACCGCCTATGCTCTGCTCGACCACAGCGTGCTGGCCAACCACGCGCTCTACGACCGTTTCTATTTCTCGACCATCGCGGCGATGAAGGACAGGGATGTCAAAACGGTGTTCAATCAATTCATGGATGGCAAGGCGCCGCTTTGGTCGCAGGCTTTCCAGCCTTATTTGTCCCCGGGCAAAAAGCTGGAAACCGTCAACACGGAAATGTTTTTGGCCGGCCAGCACAGCCAGGATGCCTATCAACTGGCCGCCGAGTATCAATTGATCCGCGGCCCATTCAATTGCAATTCGACCTCGGTCCAGGCATGGAAGGCGATGCTTTCCTCATTGAGCAAGTCGGAAATACCTGTGTTCTGGCCGAAAAGTTTGAAAGTCGACTTCGATAAACCGTATGCGGTTCCGGTGCTGCCGATGACGCTTGTCAACGGCGGAGTCGCGAGCCTGGCTGTGGTCAACAAAGCCAACATCGAGGACGTCAAGTGCAACCAATGGAATGGCTACCGCGAGTTGTCGGAGGTGCAATTGGATAAACTGGCGACGGAAATCGTCGCCCAGGTGAAATCCCGCGGACCCTTCCTTTCCCTGTCAGAGTTTGTCAACCGGCAGATCGGTTACAATTCCGAATTGACCCGCAGCGGCGCCTTGCAAAACGCCATCGACAAATCGAAAATCAACGATGGCTTTTTCACCACGCAGGTTCCATTGGCGGTCGCCGACCTCAACAAACCGCTGCTCTATCGGAATAAAACGGTGGAAAATGTCATGGGCAACCCTGCCGAGGGGGCTCCGGGATGGATCACCCAGGGCGACCTGATGCGGATCATCGAACCTCTTGCCACGGTCCGGTCCGACACGTTTGTAATCCGCACCTGTGGTGAGGCAACCGATGAAAACGGCAAAATCACCGCCCGCGCTTTTGCAGAGGCAGTGGTGCAAAGAGTTCCCGATTATGTCAATCCCGTCGACCGTCCTTCAGTGAATGTTTACACAACCGCCACGGCCAACGCCACGAACAAGTTTTTCGGAAGACGCATCAACATTGTCTCGTTCCGCTGGCTTTCCAGTCAAGAGGTCTGAAGTCGGGAACTTCCAGCTTTGAAACCGGTGTTTTCCATCGCGTGAGACTTGTCCGCCACGTCACAGGGCGAGCATAGTCACGGGCCTAATGAATTGACATTCCCCATCGCTCCTTCACGATGCCCTTCACGTGGTTGTCTGCAATTTCATGAAATGCTTGCCGCTGGTTGGGTTGCCAGCACTGTTGGCAGTCTTGCCGTTGAAGGCAGTCGAACAGAAGCCGAATATTGTGTATATTCTTGCCGACGACCTTGGTTATGGCGACGTGCACTGTTTGAATCCGCAACGCGGCAGGATTGCGACCCCTCATCTTGATCAACTCGCGAAGGATGGGAAGACATTCACCGATGCCCACAGCGGTGCTTCGGTATGCACGCCGACGCGCTACGGACTTCTGACAGGAAGATACGCCTGGCGGACCCGATTGCAGGCGGGCGTCCTTGATGGAACGGACGATCCCCCCTTGATTGCGGCGGATCGGCTCACCGTGGCGACATTTCTCAAACAGCAGGGCTACTGTACTGCGGTGATCGGCAAGTGGCATCTTGGTTTCGCATCAGAACCGCCCGCAGGAACCAATGTCCCGGACAGGGAGGCCGCCAAGTTGTTGAAAAAACAAGGCGGGAAAAAAGCATCGCCCGGCGGGCTTGGCTTGCCCGTTGGCTCCAGGATCATTGAGGGTCCGATAACCCGTGGTTTTGACTATTTCTGGGGTTGCTCCAATGCCCGCACGATGTCCGGATTGATCGAAAACGACAGGGTGATTGAAAACATTCAGCCGATGGAGATGTTGCCGAAACTCTCGCAACGAGCCGTCGATTATATTTTGCAACAGGCGGATTCCGCCAAATCAGGTAAGCCGTTTTTCCTCTATCTGCCGCTGACTTCGCCTCATGCACCCATCGTTCCCAGCCGCGAGTGGCAGGGCAAAAGTGGTCTCGGTGACTATGGCGATTTTGTCATGCAAACCGATGCGGTTGTCGGTGACGTGATGGCCGCTTTGGAGAAATCAGCCCTAGCGGACAACACCCTGGTGATCTTTACGAGCGACAACGGTTGCTCACCCTCCGCTGATGTGACCGGCCTGGAGAAACAAGGCCACTTTCCCAGCGCCGGATTCCGGGGATACAAGGCGGATATCTGGGATGGCGGACATCGTGTTCCCTTCCTTGTGCGCTGGCCAGGCAAGGTGAAGGCGGCAACACAGAGCGCGCAGGTCATTTGTCACACTGATTTCATCGCCACCTGTGCGGACCTGCTTGATCTACCATTGCCCGGCAGTATCCCTGACAGCGTGAGCATTCTTCCGGCGCTGACGGAGCGCGATGAAAAACCACTTCGCGAGGCGATCGTGCATCATTCCATCCATGGCATGTTTTCGATTCGTCAGGAGAACTGGAAATTGGAACTTTGCCCTGGTTCGGGCGGCTGGGGCAAACCGGGAGACGGCGACGCCCAGGCGCTGTCACTTCCGCCGGTGCAACTTTACGACATGAAAAGCGACCCAGCAGAAACAAAAAATGTCCAGGCCGGTCATCCGGACATTGTTGCGAAACTGACTGCGCTGCTGGAAAAGTATGTGAACGATGGCCGCAGCACTCCGGGCAGCCAACAGGCCAACGATGCTCCGATCAATCTTTTCAAAACCACTAACAGGAAAGCGAAAAAATGAACGCCGTACGCGATCTTGCAGCATTGCTTGCACTGACATCACTTTGTTTTCAAACATCCCATGCGGAAGTGACGAGCAAGCGGAACATCCTTCACATCCATGCCGACGATCATCGCGCCGATGGACTGCATGCCTTGGGCAATCCCTTGTTGTCCACGCCCCATCTCGACAGTCTGGTTGAGCGTGGGATGACTTTCACACGTTGTTACACGATGGGTTCCTCAGTCGGGGCCGTTTGCCTTCCCAGCAGGACAATGATGTTCACAGGTCGATCATGGCTGCGCGCTCCCGGCAGGATGAATCCTGCGGCAGCTCAGGTCGGCAGTGACCGGTTGCTTCCCAGCCTGATGCGCAAGGCGGGATATGAAACCTTTCACGCCGGCAAGGGCGGCAATGAATTCATCCAGGCAATGGCGGCGTTCGACACCAATCTGATCATGGATGATCATGATCCCGGTCTCCGGCGCGGGTCCTCCGAGCGCCATGCCGATGCGGCGATCAATTTCCTCAAACAGCACGACAAAGGGAAGCCGTTTTACATGTATATCGCCCCCCCGGTGCCGCATGATCCTCGGGTAGCAGCCCCCGAGTTT
>Ga0209400_1002161_pt1 | contig 15123 bp, 14 predicted proteins | sample M_130807_EF_Meta_FD_187313 | JGI IMG/M metagenome (GOLD analysis project Ga0209400, IMG submission 187313) | Freshwater microbial communities from Lake Montjoie, Canada to study carbon cycling - M_130807_EF_MetaG (SPAdes) (version 2) | ecosystem: Environmental > Aquatic > Freshwater > Lake... | reverse complement strand
CCACCACCCCACCAAACGCACCCCCCAGATATTGGCCACGACCCCCTCCCCCCCGACGGTCTTCCAAGATTGGATCAAAGGGTTCCGGGTCTCCCAAGCCCAGTTGGAGCGGGTCTTCCAGTTCGACATCATGGAGGGTATCAAGCGTTGTATCAGTGACCGTATCACCACCGAAGGTATTACCCATATCCCCGTACGGTCCTCTCCCACCCGTCGCCATGTCCTCTATATGTACAATCACGACACCACCTACCCCACCGAGACCCAGCCCCGACCCCGGTGGGTGGTATGTGACCCCGACGACATGATGGTGATGATCGACCAAATCACCCTTCAGTTCGATATCGCATTTTGTGACTGGGACGAAGTCAACCGAACTCGTATGCAAAAAACCCAAGACGACAAGGACCGGTACAATTTGTACATGTTGAAGGTGGAAGGGAAGGATTTCCGTAGACACCGTGACCGGTACCGGAACGAACTTCGGAATTGGCTCTGTGAAAAGGTGGTCTACTCCACCCCCACGGCCGGCTAGCCGGCCACCCCAGCCACCCCAGCCACCCATATAGAGCCAACCCGTTATACCACCCTATCGATGTATAGAACCCGAGCCCCCGTGTAAAATTGATTCACCCAACCCCCCATCTTTTTTACCTCAATCCCCCATCCATCCCAAGCCACCAACAATATGCCCGTGAACAAGCCCGTCCCCGATTACCTCGTCACCCAAAACCCCCACCCCCGGGACCAATACATCACCTTCGACGAAGGACCCCATATCTATACCGTCCATGGTCAACAGGGCTTCACCTCGGTCACCACGATCGTCCATAGCCTGTTTCCCAAGTTCGACAGTGACCGTATCATCGCCGGTATCCTCGCCTCCCCCAAGTCCAAGGACCCCTCCAACAGATACTATAACATGACCAAGGAAGACATCGAAGCCGCCTGGGAAAAGAACCGTAACGAGGCCGCCCAGGCCGGTACCAACATGCACTACGATATCGAATGCTACTACAACCAAGCCCAGGTCGAAAACGACAGTATCGAATTCCAGTATTTCCAAAAGTTTGTCCAGGATTTCCCCGAGCTCAAGCCCTACCGTACCGAGTGGATGGTGTATTACGAAGAACTCAAAATCTCGGGGTCTATCGATATGATATTCGAAAACCCCGACGGTACCCTCCAAATCTACGACTGGAAACGCTGTAAGAGTATCGAATACGAGGCCTTTGGTAACCAGACCGCCATCGTTCCCTGTATCTCTCATATCCCCGATAGTAACTTCTGGCACTACAGTATCCAACTCAACATTTACCGGATGATTCTCCAAGAAAAATACGGTAAGAAAGTGACGGGTCTCTACCTGGTATGCTTGCATCCGGACAATACCTACAAGACCTACGACCGTATCGAGGTCCCCTTCCTGGACGAGGAAATCCAAGACATCATCGAGTGGTGGAAGACCAGTAAGACCAGTAAGACCAAGAAGACCCACTAGGCACCCATTCCCCCAGGCCCATAAACCATATAAATCCACCACCAGATACCTCTATAACTGACTCCCCAAGCCACGCCCCACCACTCACCACATACCCCCACCCAATACATCATGTACAGTTTCAAGTACATTTTTTCTCTGACCCAACAGTTCCGGAATCACCTCTTCCATTACACCCGGTGGGCCATCCGTCAAACCTTCCTCACCGTGATGTATGGGTTATGGCGGGTAGGTCTCTACCGGTTCCCCCCCAAGACCCTCACCGACCTGGACCGATACGAGGCCAAGATCCGACCCCGGTTCACCCGGATCCTCACCGGGAACACCCTCACCCCCTACCATCCTCTCAGTCATACCGAAAATCTGGACCCCATCTTCTTGGACCGACCTCTCTATAAAAAGGTCATGGAGGACCCCGAAAATCACCTCGAAAAGGAATGGCGCCGGCGTATTCTCTACGAATCCACCCCCCGGGGGAACATCATCATGTTCTATGACGCCTACAAGGAGGGATTTGCCTACTACTGTGACCAGACCGGACTCCCCACCCGGGTCCTCAACACGGTGGCCATGAAATATACGATGACCTACCGTTGCCTGGATTTCTATACCGATGAATATGATTATCCCACCAACCCGTCTCGGATGATTCTCAGTATCCGGGAGGAAATCCAAAAGGAGGAAGACAAGAAACGTACCACCACCCAGAGCTTGCTCCAGGCCGCCCTCCCCGGGGCCGACCATGGCCCCTCCCCGTTTGTGAAATTCAAGACCCCCGGTACCACCACCAAGACCACCACCAAGACCACCACCAAGACCACCACCAAGACCACCCCCGAACCCACCTCCGAAAAGTTGAAGAACAAGTTTTTGTATATGGGTAGAATCTCGAATTTCTCCATGATCCAGAACATTCCCCGTAAAAAAGCCCCCAAACTCCCCAATCTGTTTACCCAGAGTAGTGAACTATTGGAAGCCCTCCGGGTCGACCACGAACGGCTCGACTACAAAACCTTCAAGAAGGTCCGTAGTACCCCGGCCCCCACCCCACCTCCCCTGTAACCAACCCGAATCCTAACCCGACGATGGTTTTGTACCCCCACCCCCACCCCCGGTGGCCTGATACCCCCTATACCCATTACTCTTCGCCAGATCAAAGGACATACCTAAATGCGATTTGGCAATCTGATACGCCTTATATTCCTTGGGAGTCAAACTCCCCAGATAAGCCACGAGTTCCGGTGAAAGTACCTCACCATCCCCTCTCCCACCCGTCACACCCGTCTGTCCACGTGTCAACATAAGGATATACTAAGACGAATATACTTCTCCATGAGTATATCCGTCATCATAATCAATTTTTCCACCCCAAGCCCAATCCCTACCCCAATCCCTACCCCAAGCCCTACCCCTACCCCCTCTAAGGAATATAGACCACCACCGTCTTGGCCCGGGAAGCCCCGGCAGGTAACTGTTGAGGAGTCACATAAGGAATATTGGTACAGGCAAACGGCCGGCCGTTATAATTCTTCTGTAATACCCCCGCCAGCTGACTCCCCGTATCCGTGACCGCACACTCCCCGTCCAACACCCCCAAGATATATTCCCCCTGAGTCATCACCACGGGTGGTTTAGAGACCCGCCCCTGCTGAGCCACCGAGTTATAATTGAGGTATTGGGCCCGGGTCGGACCACACACCCCCCCACACCCAGCCTTCACCCCCAGCCCCACCCCCCCATCTACCGAACACTGGTTGGTCAAGGTCACCCGACGTAACACATTAATATATTGCTGCTGGGTCTGGAGATTCAGGGTCGCATCCGGTTTCACCGAGGTAAACGGAGCCGGACGCCGTATCCACCGGTACTGAGTCATGAGCTGACCATTTGTATCTAAAACGGAAGACTTGATGACCCCCGGTTGATTCAACCCGTTGGTACCGAGCCCCGTCCCCTCCGTCACGACCGGACCCATATGGTACCCCCCCAGAAACCCCCCACTCCCCCGGACCACATTCCCCACCATGAGAGTACGAGGGAGAGAACGCGACAGAGAGGTCTGTCCCACAAATCCTTGAGAACGGTGCCCACCATTCAACGAAAATTGGTGTTGCCCCACACTGAGGTTATGGTATTGGTTTTGAGTTTTTCGTTTCAAGGTGACAATCGACATGGTCGGGTCGTCTCTATAGGTATTCCCCACACGTATAGCCTATAGAGAGGTTTTTCCATCCCACTTACCCCAGCCCAACCCCAGTCCCAGCTCACGGATTCTGACAATACATATAGTCCCCCCCACATTGGTTACAGGCAATATATTTGTATTGCCCCGGTACATAAGGCCCCCCCATATACACACTCTTATAAGACGGAAAGCACGAACCACATATATTGGGTGGTATTTGATTTTTCAGTGCCGGGGTGATCGTCATATCAGGTGTTTTAGTGATTAATGGTGTAGTGACAACCAGACTCTGAATCCGGGCATTGGGACACTGGCGGATTTCACCCGGATTCAGTTCGACCCCAAACCAAGCGGTGGGTATCGGATCCCCAAAGATATCCTTATTCTGTACATTACGAATGACATTGATCTTACGTTTTGCCGTCTCATTCCCGGAATCCTTGGACGTAAACTGGTTGTTCATGGTCTGGTATTTTTTCTTACTGATGAAATCACTGGCGGACATGGCGGAACCCCTCCCACCGTCTATAACCTATCCCCCTAGAAAACGGCCGACCCCGACCCCGACCCCCTCGGCATCCGTCCCCAAACCACCGTAAAATATATTTTATTTGTATAGAAGGTAAACCATATACCTGGGGATACAAGGTAGAGGGGCACAAGGTAGATATAAAGGTAAATAAACCCACCCGTGAACCACAGAATAATCCATTCACCCATCCAACCACCCACCTATAGAATCCCATCGAAAAACTCATGTCACAACCATTGATATATGTAGTAGGAGCCACCGGATGTACCGGAGTCACCGGAACCCAGGGACCCACCGGATGTACCGGAATCACCGGTCCGACCTCTACCACCGGGGTCACCGGAGTCACCGGGGCCACGGGAGCCACCGGGTACACCGGGATCACAGGGAAAACCGGGGTCACCGGAGTCACCGGGGCCACGGGAGCCACCGGGTACACAGGTATTACGGGTATCACAGGTATCACCGGAGTCACCGGGGCCACGGGAGCCACCGGGTACACAGGTATTACGGGTATCACAGGTATTACCGGAGTCACCGGGGCCACGGGAACCACGGGATACACTGGGGACACAGGAGACACTGGAGTCACCGGGGATACAGGAGACACGGGAGCCACCGGGGACACAGGAGTCACGGGTAATACGGGGAACACGGGGGTCACCGGGAACACGGGGGTCACCGGGAACACGGGGGTCACCGGGATCACAGGTAATACCGGAGTCACGGGAAATACGGGAGCCACGGGTAACACGGGAAACACAGGTAATACCGGAGTCACCGGAAATACGGGGGCCACTGGTAATACCGGAGTCACCGGAAACACAGGAAACACGGGTAATACCGGGGTCACCGGCGTCACCGGTACAACAGGCATGACCGGCACAACAGGCACGACCGGTACAACAGGCACCACCGGCACAACAGGCACCACCGGCACAACAGGCACCACCGGCACAACAGGCACCACCGGTACGACTGGGGCCACAGGTACGACCGGGGCCACCGGTACAACAGGCACCACCGGAAACACGGGAGCCACCGGTGTCACGGGTACAACAGGCACCACCGGGGTCACGGGTACCACGGGAGCCACCGGTGCCACGGGTACAACAGGCACGACCGGTGCCACCGGTGTCACCGGCACAACAGGCACAACAGGAAACACGGGAGCCACGGGTGTCACGGGAGATACTGGAGATACGGGTGATACTGGAGATACGGGTGTCACGGGTGATACCGGAGACACAGGTGTCACGGGAGCCACCGGAGGTACCGGAGATACCGGAGTAACCGGGGACACCGGAGATACCGGAGTGACAGGGGCTACGGGAGGTACCGGAGATACCGGAGTCACCGGGGATACCGGAGACACAGGGGTCACGGGAGCCACGGGAGGTACCGGAGATACGGGTGTCACGGGTGATACCGGAGACACAGGGGTCACGGGAGCCACGGGAGGTACCGGAGATACGGGTGTCACGGGAGATACCGGAGATACCGGAGTAACCGGGGACACCGGAGATACGGGTGTGACCGGAGATACCGGAGATACGGGAGATACGGGAAACACCGGTGTCACGGGGGTCACAGGTACGACCGGTGTCACAGGTACGACCGGTGTCACAGGCACGACCGGTGTCACAGGCACCACCGGCGTCACCGGAACCACCGGAACCACGGGTTCCACGGGAGTCACGGGCTCCACGGGTGTAACAGGCACCACGGGAACCACGGGAGCCACGGGAGTCACGGGCACGACCGGTGTCACGGGCACGACCGGTGTCACGGGCACGACCGGTGACACGGGAGACACCGGTGACACGGGTGACACCGGAGCCACCGGAGATACTGGAGCCACCGGAGGTACAGGTGATACCGGTGTCACGGGAGATACCGGTGACACGGGAGTCACGGGAGATACCGGAGTGACAGGAGATACGGGAGACACCGGTGACACGGGAAACACCGGTGTCACGGGGGTCACAGGCACGACGGGGGTCACAGGCACGACCGGTGTCACAGGCACGACCGGTGTCACAGGCACGACAGGTGTCACGGGTGTGACCGGAACCACCGGAACCACAGGTGTAACAGGAGTCACGGGTGTCACCGGCACAACCGGGTCTACCGGAACCACCGGAACCACAGGTGTAACAGGAGTCACGGGTGTGACCGGAGTCACCGGAGTCACCGGGCACACAGGTATCACAGGAGGCACGGGTACCACGGGAGTCACGGGAAACACCGGAGCCACGGGCTACACAGGTATCACAGGAGGCACGGGTACCACGGGAGTCACGGGAAACACCGGAGCCACGGGCTACACAGGTATCACAGGAGGCACGGGTACCACGGGAGTCACGGGAAACACCGGAGCCACAGGCTACACCGGAGCCACGGGAACCACAGGAGGCACGGGCACGACCGGAGTCACGGGAGTAACGGGAGTCACCGGTACGACGGGGGTCACCGGAGTCACGGGCACGACCGGAGTCACGGGTGTCACGGGCGTAACAGGAACCACCGGAGTCACGGGTGTGACCGGAGTCACCGGAGTCACCGGAGTCACGGGTGTCACGGGCGTAACAGGAACCACGGGAGTCACGGGTGTCACGGGCGTAACAGGAGTCACGGGCGTAACAGGAGTCACCGGAGTCACCGGAGCCACGGGCTCTACCGGAGTCACCGGAGCCACCGGAGTCACGGGGCACACAGGTATCACCGGAGGCACGGGTACGACCGGAGTCACGGGAAACACCGGAGCCACGGGCTACACAGGTATCACCGGCCAAACCGGTACCACGGGAGTCACAGGAAACACTGGAGCCACGGGCTACACAGGTATCACCGGCCAAACCGGTACCACGGGAGTGACCGGAAACACTGGAGCCACGGGCTACACCGGTATCACTGGCCAGACCGGAATCACCGGAGTCACGGGAAACACGGGAGTCACGGGAAACACCGGTATGACGGGCCAGACCGGAATCACCGGAGTCACGGGAAACACGGGAGTCACGGGAAACACCGGTATGACGGGCCAGACCGGAATCACGGGAGTCACAGGAAACACCGGAGCCACCGGCTACACAGGTATCACAGGCCAGACCGGAATCACCGGAGTCACGGGCGACACCGGCGTCACGGGTGACACGGGTATCACAGGAGACACCGGTGACACAGGGGTCACGGGAGACACCGGGGTCACGGGAGACACAGGTATGACAGGCCAAACCGGAAACACGGGAGTCACCGGAGTCACCGGCACCACCGGAGTCACGGGAGTCACCGGCACCACCGGTAGGACCGGAGTCACGGGAGTCACCGGCTCCACCGGCTCCACCGGAACCACCGGCCCAACAGGCTCGACCGGTACGACAGGCTCGACCGGTACGACAGGCTCGACCGGTACGACAGGCTCGACCGGTCCAACGGGCTCGACCGGGGTCACGGGTAATACCGGCGTCACCGGTAACACCGGCCAAACGGGCTCGACCGGCTCAACCGGGGTCACGGGTAATACCGGTGTCACCGGTAACACCGGCCAAACGGGCTCGACCGGCTCAACCGGGGTCACGGGTAACACCGGCGTCACCGGTAACACCGGCCAAACGGGCTCGACAGGCTCGACCGGATCGACAGGAAACACCGGAGTCACCGGTACCACAGGCACAACCGGCCAAACCGGAATCACCGGCGTCACGGGAAACACCGGAGTCACCGGTACCACAGGCACCACCGGCCAAACCGGAATTACTGGGGTCACGGGTAACACCGGAGTCACCGGTAACACCGGCCAAACGGGCTCGACAGGCTCGACGGGCACCACGGGCACTACCGGCTCGACGGGCACCACGGGAAACACCGGACAAACCGGGACCACCGGCTCCACCGGGACCACCGGGACCACCGGCACCACCGGCTCGACAGGCTCCACGGGCCAAACCGGCACGACCGGAGCCACCGGCTCCACGGGTGCCACCGGAGTCACGGGTCAAACTGGCCAAACTGGTAACACGGGTCAGACGGGTAACACCGGCCCCACGGGTACCACCGGCTCCACGGGTGCGACCGGTACCACCGGCGCCACCGGCCCATCCATTTGGACTTACACCGGGACCAATTCCATCTATTACAGTAATCAGGTGGGTATCGGAACCCCCTCCCCCACGTTCAACACCGTACTCGATGTATGTGGTATCTCCCTCCTCACCAATATCCAGGAGCGTCTCCAGTTGTACAATACCGCCATCAACCCCAACGTCATCGCCGCAGGAGGTACCCTACAATTCAATTATGCCAGTGGAGGTATCATGATCATCCCCAACTCGGTGACCATCAACGGTAATTATATTGTCAACGTCACCGGTATCCCCGCGATTCAAACCACACCCGATTCTACCAAGACCTATGTCGTCAGTACCATCAACACGGCCCAAGTTGGGTCCAACTGTATCGCTACCGGGGTCACCGTGAACGGATCAGCCCAGTTACCCCTATTGTACAACGGAGGAAGTGCCTCGGTACCCGTAGGAGGGTCCAACATCATCACGATGCAGCAAATCGCCCTCATATCTACCGGAGGTACCACCCCACAAACCGCCACGAATCAGCAATTCGCTCTGACGAGTGTGAGTCAGTTCTACCCGTAGAACCCCGACCCACCCACCCATCCATCAATACATCTATCGTATAGTATCCCACCCGATACATGTATCAAACCCCACCCCCCACCCCCCTAATCCTGAAGCCCCAATTGTATAATCCCGTCCGAATGCCCCCGGAACAAGGTAATCCATAACGAACAATTCCCTCCCCCGAACACCACCTGCCGACAACGGGACATGACCACCGTGATGGCCAGATAAAACATCGACATATCCGCATTCTGAGGCTTGAATACCTTATCCACCGTGGTCACACACCGAGGCATATGACGAATCTCGTCGTAAAACACCACCGAATCAGGGAACACCGCCGTCATGGCTTCCAAGAATTCCGTCTCGTCCGACTGAATCAAGAACCGGGTCCCCGGATACTCCGCCAAGATCTGCCGTCCCTTCTCGATATATGTATCGTAGCTGGGTAAGGTCATTTCGGTACATTTATCGTTCCCCCGAAAGAACAAGACACACGTCTTACTATAGTCCAACCCATACTTGTATTCCATCGAGTCCACAATGGATAAAATCTCCTCCGAGGGCGTAAAATACCTCCGCATAAAGGGGGCCAACCTCGCATGGTTCAGTAAACGATAGTCCGAGTATTGCTCCTCCACCTCCGAATCCGTCACCCGTACCTCTTCCCCCGTATAAGGAATCTCCGTCGGAATCACCGTACCCCCCGTATCGTCGAAATACCGACCCTTGATATCCTCCGTCCAGTTGTACGGGGTCTTATAAAATAAGAACTGTTGGGTCGAATCCACCCGTAAAGGTAACTCATGATACTCATTGAAATACGTCAATATACGTTGTAGATGGATCGTACAACACGAAAAGAACCCCTGCCCGGGATGTTGTATAATACGAATCACTCCGTCTTCGAAAAAGGTCGACATCGGTACCCCAACCCACGAATATCCTAGATATCATGTACTTCATGGCTTGTTTCTAATTCGAAATAGGTGCTCATTCGCCTTTAACTGGGCTTGGTAAATGATCCGGGCCTTTTTCAATACCGGATCTCTCGGGGTAAATGGTCGTGGGTTATGTTCATACCGACTATCATGGAGCCAATATGGGAGGTGAAAGCGGCAGATAGTCAACCCCATAATATGGACCAAATAACTATGTATGAGAGTTTCGGCATTAATCTCGGGGGTCATCAGGGAGGAAAAAATCCGTTCCCAGTGGAGGATCAAGGACCCATATTTCTCCATGGTCGGCCAGGTACCGAACCCAATTTGGTCATTACATCCCCCAAAATTCATGAGTTCCGGAACCCACACCGTCCCGTCCCCCGTAGCCAACACCTGTACAACCTCGGGTAAACCCGCCGTCCCCTCCCGGGTATCAATATCCGCCCGGTACTTGATGACGATATCAAACCGCTTCCCCTCCATGTCTTGGTACCGACGTATCATCTCGATACAACGGTGATTATGGAGATGCATGGAATAGAACCGATACGACCATGTATCGGCCCCGTACCCCTTGGCCAACGTGGTCCACTCCTCGGGTACCACCGTCTTTTCGATATTGACCCGGGGTGAGTAACGCGTCAACCCTATCGTATCCAAAAACCCGTCCGCATTCTCGACCATGGCCCGACTCGACGGGTCGGGGTCATCCAGATCCAAATTGAGTGAGACGAACACCGTCGGACGGTACTTGTCCAAGACGGCCCGTAGGTGACCCCAGACATGTTGATACCCCATGACCCGCCCGGATAAAAAGAGAGCCACCCGGGGCCCACCCTCCACCCCATCACCAGTATGGTTCATTATAGTGTATCATGAGAATAAATCACTCCCATAGCCCACCCCATACCCATATAGACCCGTCATGATAGGATACATGAGTATCGTACCATGTCCACCGAGCCTCCCCCCAAACCTTTCCCCCCGGTTATCCACCAATATCTGAATAAATATACCACGGTCAAACTCCCCCCGGGATTCGCCGACTTCATCAAAGGAACCTTGTACCTGTACCAAACCTGTCGGGCCCATGGCCGGACACTCTTGGTCGATTTCACCCATCACCCTATCGGTAAGTTTATGCGTCCTTCCCTCCCCCCCACCACCACGACCCCCACCACCACCACCGAGACCGTCGAATGTTTCAACCAACACGCCCATAAGATTCTTCCTCTGATCCAGTCCCCCCCTTCTCCACCCCAACCCCAGTACATGGCGTGTAACCACGCCTACCCCGGGTTCGACCAGCACGAACTGGACCCCCCTGTCTTGGACCCGGAGACCCAAACCTTTATCCACTCCATCCTCCAGTTCGACCCGGAAATCATCGAGGACACCCAGTACCTTCGGACCCAACTCGGACTCACCTCCACTTCCGACACCCCGACCCCCTACACCACCCTTCATATTCGTATGGGAGACCATAACAGTATTCACCCCGAGATCCCCCTTCCCCCCATCTTACATCACTATATTCAAACGGTCATCCTCCCTCGGTGGGGAAACCGGGTTCTCCTCCTCTCGGACAGTGTCTATACCAAGACCACCCTCGGGAATCAGTACGGACTCAAATACACGGAATTTACCCCGGTCCATCTCGGGTCCACCGAGCGGTTCCTGTCTCCCCAAGATGGTACCACCTCGGATACCGAGATTGGTCAGACCCTGATGGAATGGCATCTCATGTCCCAGTCGAGTCATATCTATGTGTTCAGTGTGTATGAGTGGGTATCGGGATTCAGTAAGGTCTGTAGTCATATATATAATATCCCCCTCACCGTGATACACTGACCCATTTAGTCACAACTCCTTCCCCAACATCGACTCCACCCACCCCATGCGTATGAATTATACCCCCGCCACCCGGAATCCCAAAGCCGGTCTCCCCACCCCGATGGCTTACCGTACCGTCTCACTCCCCCCGACCACACCCACGACCATCCCCACCTCCACCTCCACCCTTACGACCACCCCCACCCCCTTCATGACCGGGATGTTCGACCGGGTTCGACCCAACCCTTACCGATGTAGTTCGTGCCAGGGATACAAATAAAACCCCCACCCCACCCCCACCCCCGTAAATAAAATCAGCCGAAAATGTATAGTAGACCATCAACACCCACCTCATACCATGAAATTGTTCAAATCCCTCTCCCAATTCAAAATCAAAAAGTGGAACTGGTGGGTCATCGCCACCGTCATCCTCATCATCTTCATCATGGCCAACCGCCTGAACATCTACGATACTCCCGCCCCAGTCACCGAAGGGGCCGTCGGAAACCAAGCCGCCACTGCCATCACCGGGGTCAACCCCCTCGGAAATGTGTACACGATGGTCAATACCGTCACCGAACCCGACGGTACCATCGTCACCGATACCCTCGATACGGACGGTAACTATGTCACCACGGTCTATAACAGTAGCTCCGTCAACATGAGCCAGGCCACCCCGAACCCCGCCAACCCCACTCCCGCCCCCACCACCAACCCCAACGCCACCTTTACGGAAATCAAACAGCAACGTAACGTGTTCAACGAATAAAACCCCTCCGGATAACCCCCCTATACAGTATAGCCCCCATCCCCCCACAATGACCCCCACCTTCCATCCTATATTTATCTTCCTCATCTTTCTCTTGGTCGGGTCCCTAATCTTGGTATCCCTCTATACGGAAACCATGGTGTGTGCCCCGTTCGCCACGACCATCATCACCACCCCCGAGGGATCCGCCCAACAGTATGCCATCGATTCTAGCTGTAAGTTCTCCAAGACAAAGTATCCACCCCAACCCGTTCATCCCACCTGGTAACCATGACCCCATCATAAATATATCCATAATTCATATAGTAGTAACACCACACCGCCCATCTACTCTATGAATTGATGAAAAATATTCTCATATACCTATTCCTCCTCCTATTTATCACCTATTTATTGGTAGCACATGTATCTAGCACCGGAATCCTCACCGAACCCCTCGCACCCGCCTCCGCCCCTTATGTCATGTCCAATACCACGGTGGAAGCCAGCCCCAACCATCTGGAAAAGGTGACCTACATGGAGGATACTTGTGGTAATTTCATGAAATCGGTGTATGATACATATATTCGGGCCACCCGCACCCATCCGTCTTGGGGCTTGGCCACCCCTCCCCCGGTGACCCCCGATATGTGCCTTCCTTACCAAGTCTACAGCACCGATCCCTCCGGTAACCACGGATCCTGTCAAAACCAATGTAGTGCCAACAGTAACCAGTATTTCGACCTCACCACCAAGACATGTATGTATTGCCCCATCGGATATACCAACAACGGGAACAACCAGTGTGTCCCCCTGGAAACTTGCCCCTGGGGACAACGGTACCGGGACCAAACTGGTATCTGCTACCCCTGCCCCTTTGGTCAACAGTATGATAACAACGGTAACTGTGTCAACATCTGCCAAGATTATGAAAATATCACCCTCAGTGGTCAATGCTCCCTCACCTGCCCCGGACGTACCCAGTATTGGGATACCCACCGCCAAAGCTGCCAAACCTGCCCCCCCGGCTATTTAGCGGATGGACATAACAATTGTGTCCCCGCCCCCACCTGCCCCAAGGGTCAAATCCATGACAGTAACCTGAATTGTGTATCGGAATGTAAGGCCAGTTGGGAGCGGTACAACTCTACCACCAACACCTGTGTGAGTATTTGTCTCGGTACCCAGCACTTTGTCAATAACCAGTGTGTCGACTGCCCCCCGGGCCAAGTCACCGACGGTAAGAATGGTTGTATCGCTGGTCCCACTCCCCTCGCGATGGACTGTGGTATAGGGTATGGCTACGATACCGCCAGCCGTATGTGTCAATCCACCTGCCCCCGGGGCTACAAAAACAGTCCCTACAACCCGGCCATCTGTAACCCCATCTGTGGGGGGAACAGTGTCTATGATATCACCTCGGGTACTTGCCAACCCTGCCCCGTGGGCCAAATCGGTGACGGGAACAACGGCTGTAAGGCCGCCCCTATCCCGACCCCCACCCCCCTCGTCTGTGGAGCCGGCTACCAGATCAATGACGCCGGTACGGCCTGTAACACCATCTGCCCACCGTGGCGCCAAAACAACAAACTCACCCCCCAGCGTTGTGACCTCATCTGCCCGGACCCGACCAACTACTTTGATTTCACCAGTACCCGTACGTGTCTTCCTTGCCCGAACGGAGGTACAGTGGACCCCAAAACCAATGCTTGTATCCCCCCTCCACCCCCCCCGGCCGTGATCGGAACGATCCGGGCCGTCGACACCACCAACACGGCCTATACGTGTACTTACAACATCACCGGATTCGACCCCAGTAAACATGTCGCCTATATCTACGCCTACACCAAGCCAAATAGTTTAAGCACCGATTTTACCACCCGGTATTCTCAATACACGGGTAAAGTTTCCGTGGATAGTAACGGAAACGGAAGTACCACTATCACGGGTCTACCCGCCAATACCTACCAGGTGAAGCTCGAAATTTACAAGAGCTCGAGTGCCCCGGCCCCCGTGTCTACCCCGACCACCCCGATATACAGTTACGATTACGATAAGATCACCGTGGCCGCTCCCCCACAGCCACAGCCACAGCCACAGCCACAGCCACAGCCACAGCCACAGCCACAGCCACCCGCCGCACCTCGTATTACGATTACCGGGTCGGTTATCAATAACAATGATGTTTACACCATATCTTGGCATGTCGAAGGGTACGACCCAAAATTACATGCTGGATTGGTACACCTCAAACCCCGTGATAGACCCGGTGTGTCTGGAATGACGAATGGGTTCGACGTCGATAGTAACGGTAACGGGAAAAATATCATGTATACATCCCAATTCCCACCAAATACCGTCTATGATGTCACATTGGACATATATTCTCGTAGTGATTTCAAGACGAATCCTGACCCCCTTCCGACCGCCAGTAAACCACTGGGAACCATCAGTACCAAATCTTCATGCAGATACAGTGACCGTTCAAATATGAATGATACCTATGTGGAAAGCTGTAACAGTATCAATATAGCGAACGGGGTCATCAGTGCCGTCTGTGACGATTATTCACGTAAAGGCCAGAACACCAGTCTCAAATATTGTGAATGTAGCCAGGCCATATCGAATTGTGGTGGTACATTGGTCTGTGGTGATTGTCCATACGAGTATTATATCACTGATTGATTATACCCGTTCGAGCCCACGACCCCCAGACCCCCAGACCCCCAGACCCCCAGAC
>Ga0209400_1002160_pt1 | contig 15125 bp, 13 predicted proteins | sample M_130807_EF_Meta_FD_187313 | JGI IMG/M metagenome (GOLD analysis project Ga0209400, IMG submission 187313) | Freshwater microbial communities from Lake Montjoie, Canada to study carbon cycling - M_130807_EF_MetaG (SPAdes) (version 2) | ecosystem: Environmental > Aquatic > Freshwater > Lake... | reverse complement strand
CGCGCGCGGTTTGTTAAACACCTTGGCACCTTCGCGCTCGGCCTGTTCCAGGAGGTGCGTGGCGTAGAAATACTCGCTGTCAAAGGGCGGGTCTTTGCGCATGACGATGGCGTCAAAGTCGCGCAGCGCGACCAACTCGGTGGCTTCTTGCACAAACCAGCGGGCACCCTCACCACCCAGCCGGATACGCCGCACTGGCGCCTGGACCGTGGAGCTGGTCTGCCAGCGCAGATCGCGCGGTTCGCAGGCGGCGATCTGGTGGCCCCGGCGCTGGGCCTCGCGCATCATGGAATAGGTGGTGTCCTTGTAGGTCTGGAAAGACTCCAAGGGATCGGCGACGAACAAAATCTGCATCAGGAGCAACTCCGGTGGTGGGGCTTGTGCGCATGGCGCATAGGGCAAAGCCCGAAGGCCTGGTTTAGGCCGACGATGGGCGGTAGTGTTGCACAGCCAGCGCCAGCGCGCCGGCCAAGAGGCCCCAAAAGGCCGACCCTACGCCGCCGATGACCACGCCGCTCAAGGTAATCAAAAACGTGACCATGGCCGCCTCGCGCTCGGCGGGGGCCTGCAAAGCGCTGGCAAGCGCGTTGCCGATGGTGGCCATCAGCGCCAAGCCAGCTATGGCCACCACCAGCGCCTGCGGAAAGGCGCTGAGCAAGGCCATGATGGTGGCGCCAAACAGGCCCAGGGCAATGTATATCAGCCCGCAGCAGACGGCTGCGGTGTAGCGACGCGCTTTGTCGGGGTGCGCTTGCGGGCCCATGCACATGGCCGCCGTGATGGCGCTCAGGTTGAGCGAAAAGGCACCAAAAGGCGCCAGCGCCAGCGTGGCCAGGCCGGTCATGGTCAGAATGCGCGAGATGGGCAGCCCCGCATCGCCCCCGCTGGCGCGCTCGTCGCCAAAACCGCAGGCCTGGATGGCGGCCACGCCAGGCATGTTTTGCGAGGCCATGGTCACCACAAACAGCGGCAGCGCCAAGCTCACCATGGCCGAGACCGAGAACTGCGGGGCCACGTAGACCGGCCAGGTCAGGCCGGTCGGAATCACCACATGGGCAAAGCCGCCCTGCGCCGCCACAAAAGCGATGGCACACAGCAAGGTCAGCGGCACGGCATACAAAGGCACCAAGCGCCGCCCCAGCACATAGACCAGCAGCATCAGCGAGACCAAAGGCAATGCGTTTTGCGCGGCCGCAAAGCCGGCAATGCCAAAACGCGCCAGCACACCCGCCAAAAGCGCGCTGGCCAGGGCCGCCGGAATGCGGTTCATCAAAGCGGCAAACCAGCCGGTGGCGCCCAGCAGCACGATAAGCGCTGCGCTGGCCATGAAAGCGCCCACGGCCTGGCCCATAGAAAAGCCGCCTGCCAGGCCAGCGCTGGCCAGCACCGCCGCACCGGGCGTACTCCAGGCCACCATGACCGGTTTTCTCAGGAGCAGCGAAGGCACCGCAGTCGTCAGACCCATGCCGATGCTGATGGCCCAGATCCAGGAGGCCAGCATCTCCTGCGTGGCGCCAAAGGCCTGCGCCGCCTGAAAGACGATGGCAATCGAGCTGGTAAAGCCCACGAGCACCGCAACAAATCCGGCGGTGAAGGTGGACCAGCTCAGGTCTTTGAAAAAGTGCACGAAACGAGACCTGTCTATTTAGATTTCGATCTTCGAGCCCAGCTCGACCACGGCGTTGTTGGGCAGGTTCAGAAAATCGGCGGCGCTGCTGGCGTTGTGGTGCATTTGGGCGAATAGCTTCTCGCGCCATTGCGCCATCTCGTCGCCCAGGGTAGGGACCACCGTGTCCCGCGACAGAAAATAGCTGGTCAGCATCGGATCCAGCGAAACGCCCCGGCCCTTGAGTTGCTGCAGCGCCTTGGGCACGTCGGGGTCGTTCTTAAAGCCGTAATGGATCAGCACCTGCCAGCAGTCGTGGCCCAGGCGCTCAATTTCGATGCGCTTGTCCAGTCCGATCCAGGGCCGCTCGTGGTTATGCACGGTGACAAACAAATTGGTCTCATGCAGCACCTTGTTGTGCTTGAGGTTGTGCAGCAGCGCATTGGGCACGGTGCCGACCGAGGCCGTGAGGAACACCGCAGTGCCCTGCACGCGCACCGGCGGGGCGACAAAAACCGCTTCCAAAAAGCTATGCAAATCCATGGAATCGGCTTGGATTTTGGAGTTGAGCAGTGCGCGCCCATCTTTCCAGGTGCTCATGAGGATATACACCGCCGCCCCAATGGCCAGCGGAAACCAGCCGCCGTCCAAGAGTTTGAGCAAATTGGAGGCCCAAAACACGAAATCGATGGCAAAGAAAAATCCCGTGGCCAGCACACACAGCGCCAGCGGGTAATGCCAACGGTAGCGCACCACAAAGAAGGTCAGCATGGTGGTGATGAGCATATCGGTGCATACGGCAACGCCATAGGCGGCCGCCAAATTGCTGGAGGACTTGAACATCACCACCGCCAGCACAATCACCGCAAACAAGCCCCAATTGACCGAGGGAATATAGATTTGTCCGATCTCGCGCGCGCTGGTGTGGATCATGTTCAGGCGCGGCAGGTAGCCCAGCTGAATGACCTGCTTGGTCACGCTAAAAGCGCCGGTGATCAGTGCCTGCGAAGCAATCACCGCCGCCAGCGTAGCCAGCGCGACCAAAGGCAACAGCGCCCAGTCCGGGGCCATCATGTAGAACGGGTTTTTGACCGCCTCGGGGTGGGCCAGTAAAAGTGCACCCTGGCCGAAATAATTGAGCGTGAGCGCTGGCATCACCACACAAAACCAGGCCAGGCGGATGGGCTTTTTGCCGAAGTGGCCCAGGTCAGCGTACAGGGCCTCGGCGCCGGTCACGCACAGCACCACAGCGCCCAGCAGCACAAAAGTCAGCCCAGGGTGGTTCCACACGAAGAGCAACCCGTAATGCGGACTCAGGGCCAGCAAAATCGCCGGATTTTCTGCAATATGGTAGACGCCCAGCGCAGCAATCACCCCAAACCAGACCAGCGTGATCGGGCCAAAAAACTGCCCAATGCCCGCGGTGCCGCGCTTTTGCACCCAAAACAGGCTGAGCAAAATCACCAGCGTCAGTGGCACCACGTATTTGACGAACTGCGGCGAGATCACCTCCAGCCCCTCCACCGCGCCCAGCACCGAGATGGCGGGCGTGATGACGCCGTCGCCATAGAACAAGCAAGTTCCAAAAATACCCACGCTGAGCAGCACTTTGCGCAGCATCGGCCGGTCTTTGACGGCCTGCGAGGCCAGCGCCAGCATGGCGATCAGGCCGCCCTCGCCGCCGTTGTCGGCGCGCAGCACCAGCACCACGTATTTGAGGGAAACGATGACCGTCAGTGTCCAAAAAATCATGGACAAGATGCCGTAGACGTTGTCCGGCGTAAGCGGCACATGGCCCGAGCCAAAAACTTCCTTGAGGGCGTACAGCACGCTGGTGCCGATGTCGCCGTAGACCACGCCAATGGCGCCAACCGTCAGTGCAGAGAGAGAGGATTTAGAAGATGACACATGGTGCACCGGCCGCAAGTGCGGCGCGGATTCTGGAGCCGCAAGGAGGGCCATTGTGCTACGGCCCGGCGTCTGTGGGCGCGCTTTGAAGCCCAAACCCGACTATATTGTTGCATTGCAACAAAACCCAGTCGCGAAGGAGACGGCGGTGGCTTAGTCTTCCAGGTCGGCCTGGGGGTCGGTCTGCTCGAGCTCGTAGCTAGCCGCCAGCATGGCCAGGCGGCCGACCACGCCGTACATATAAAAGCGGTTGGGTTCGCTGGCGCCCGGGCGCACGCCCAGCTGGGGCAGCTGCGTGCTGCGGCCAAAGGCCAGCGGCACATAGAGCGAGCCCGGGGCGCTCAGGTTCTCGTCAACGCCGCGCTCGGCGTGGATGCGGTAGAAGCCGCCCACCACATAGCGGTCCATCATGTAGACCACTGGCTCGGCCACCGCGTCGTTCATGCGTTCGTGGGTGAGCACGCCCTCTTGGACGATCCACTGGCGCGCACTGCCTTGGCTGGGGTCCAAAGACAGGCTGCGCGCGGCCAGCGCGGGCAGCTGCTTGGCGTCGCGCACCGTCATCAGGCCCATGCCGCTGCTGCTGTTATCGGCCTTGACGATGACAAAAGGCTTTTCCTTGATGCCGTATTCCTTGTATTTGCGCCGCACCTTGGCCAGCGTGGAGTCCACATGGGCGGCCAAACTGGCAACGCCCGCGCTATCGGCCAGGCCGGCCTCGCCGCAGCGCTCGTAGAGCGGGTTGATCAGCCAGGGGTCGATGCCGATGAGTTTGCCAAAGCGCTTGGCAATTTCCTCGTAGCAGGCGAAGTGCGTGCTTTTGCGCCGCGTGGCCCAGCTGGCGTGCAAGGGCGGCAGCAGGTATTGTTGGTGCAGGTCTTCTAAGATGCCGGGGATACCGGCTGCCAGGTCGGTGTTGAGCAAGATGGTGCAGGGGTCAAAGTCCTTGACGCCGATGCGCCCTTTGTGCCGCAGCACTGGCTCGATGGTGATGGACTCGCCCCCGGGCAGCTCGACGGTGGTGCTTTTCTTTAGGTCGGCGCTGATGGAGCCAATGCGCACGTTGAGTCCCGCCATATGAAAAATACGGCGCAACTGGGCCAGATTGCTCAGGTAAAAGGTGTTGCGGATGCTGTTTTCCGGAATGATGAGCAGGTTGCGCGCCTCGGGGCAGATTTTTTCGATGGCCACCATGGCCGCCTGCACTGCCATGGGCAGCATCTCGGGGCTGAGGTTGTTCCATCCGTTAGGGTAGAAATCGGTATCGACAGGGGCCAGTTTGAAGCCGGCGTTGCGCACGTCCACCGAGGTGTAAAACGGCGGCGTGTGCTCCATCCACTCCAGACGAAACCAGCGCTCGATGGCGGGCATGGTGTCGAGCAGGCGCTGCTCTAGCTCATTGATCGGGCCGGTCAGTGCGGTGACAAGGTGAGGAACCATAGGGATGGATCGGTAAATGGAAACACAGGAGGACACAAGGGGCGCTGGCAGCGCCCTTCTCTCACATGGGGACGCGGGGCGCCGGCGCAAGGCATCGCGCGCACTTTTCGTCCAAACCTGGCGCGCTTTGGGCTTAATGTAAGCGAAGGTCGGGCGCGTGCCCCTTGCCCACATCGCAACGCGCGGGCGCAACCGGGGGGCACTGAAGGTTCACTTCTGGTGGTTAATGCATATAATGAAACGCTGTTTCAAAAAGAATTTTTGACTTTGCAAAATCCTAAAAAAGTAGCCCTTTTGGGCGAATGCATGCTGGAGCTGTCGGGCAGCGCTTTTGGCGCTATGCACCAAAGCTATGGTGGCGACACCTTTAACACCGCCGTCTACCTCGGCCGCTGCGGCGGGCAGGCACTGCGCGTCTTCTACGCCACTGCGGTGGGTGACGATGCGCTGAGCCAGGCACTGCTCGCGCATTGGGAAAAAGACGGTATTGCGCTGGGCCTGGTACGCCAGATCCCGGGGCGCATGCCGGGCATTTATCAGATTGCGGTCGACGCCCAGGGCGAACGCAGTTTTAGCTTTTGGCGCAATGACAGCGCTGCACGCAGTTACTTTGACACCGCCACCACGCCGCTGGAGGCACAGGCGGATCAATGGGACGCGTTTTATTTTTCAGGCATTAGCCTGGCGATCCTGCCACCTGCGGCCCGCCAACGGGTGCTGCACTTTGCCGCCGGGCTGCGCCAGGCGGGCAAGCGCGTGGTTTTTGACAACAACTACCGCCCGCGTCTGTGGGAAAGCGTAGAGGCGGCACGCGCCATGTTCTCCAGTGCCTTTGCCGTGGCCGACACGGTGTTGATCACCGCCGATGACCACCAGGCTTTGTTTGGCCTGGCCGACCTGCAAGCCAGCGTGGACAACGCCTACGCGCTGGCGGCGCACGAGGTGGTGGTCAAACGCGGTGCCGCGCCCACCCTGGTGCGCCTGGGCCCTGCGCCCTGGACGGAGGTGGCGGCCGAGCGCGTGGCCACCGTGGTGGATTCCACCGCCGCCGGCGACTCTTTTGCGGCGGGCTACCTGTGCCAGCGCCTAGCAGGGGTACCGACAACGCAGGCAGCAGCCTTTGGCAACCGACTGGCCGCGCGCGTGATCCAGCACCGCGGCGCCATCATTGGCGTTGCCGCGATGCAGGATCTGATGCAGTGAAAGCTACCCCCAAGCACTTCACCCGACTGGGCAAGTGATAAGAATTAGCTAAGCTAGGTAGTCCTCGCGGGCGGGGGAAAACTGATCCAGCAAGAGGCTCTTGTCCTCCAGAGCGGTCACGCCGTGGCTGGTGTGGTGGGGGGCAATGAAGGCGTCACCGGGCTTGAGCACCCGGGCCTGGCCGTCGATCAGGGCTTCGAAGGAGCCGGCCACCACGTAGCCGATCTGGTCATGCACCTCGTGCGCATGGGGCGTGCCCACAGCGCCTTTGTCAAATTCCATGATGACCGACATCAGCTGGGGCGTGTGTCCGACGATCTTGCGGCGGATACCGTCGCCCAGTTCGGTCCAGGGGGTGTTGGAGCCTTCAAAGAAATGCATATATTTACCTTTTTAAGCGTCATCGCACTGCTTGTTTATAGCTTGTAACAATTTTTCGGAACGGTGTTTCATTATTAGTATATCATCGCCCAAGTTATTTGAAACAGCAGTTCGTTAAGTACAAACCACTAGATACACTGGCGTTCTGCGCTGCGTCACCCGGGTGAGCGCGGCTTCATTGACCCCATTTGCAAGGACTACAGAAACCATGGACATTCGTCAACCCATTCACAGCGAACACGCCCGCACCCTGGACACCGACGGCCTGCGTCGCCACTTTTTGGTCGAAGATATGTTTGCGGCCGACGCGATGACGCTGACTTACAGCCAAATCGACCGCATCATCGTGGGCGGCATCATGCCCGTGAGCAAAAGCGTCACCTTCGGCGAGTCGCTGGCCAAGCACACCGGCACCAGCTATTTCCTGGAGCGGCGCGAGTTGGGCCTGATCAATATCGGCGGCGCTGCCAAGGTCGTGGTCGACGGTACAACGTTTGACCTGGGCCCGCGCGAGGCCTTGTACATCGGCAGCGGCGCCAAAGCGGTAGAGTTTTCCAGCGTCAGCGCCCAGGCGCCAGCCAAGCTGTATTTCAACTGCGCCCCGGCCCATACCTCCTACCCGCACAAAAAAGTCACCCTGGCTGAGGCCTCCCCCGAGACCCTGGGCGCGCCCGAGACCAGCAACCGCCGCACGATTTACAAATTCCTGGTGCCCGATGTGCTGCCCACCTGCCAGCTCCTGATGGGCATGACCCAGCTGGAAAAAGGCAGCCTGTGGAACACCATGCCCTGCCACACCCACGACCGGCGCATGGAGGTGTACTTCTACTTTGACATGAACCCGGACGCCGCCGTCATCCATTTGCTGGGCGAGCCGACCGAGACGCGCCACCTGGTGGTGCGCAACGAGCAGGCCGTGATCAGCCCGAGCTGGTCCATCCATTCGGGCGTGGGCACGCAGGCTTACACCTTTATCTGGGGCATGGTCGGTGAGAACCAGGTGTTCAAAGACATGGACCACGTGGCCATGACCACTTTGCGCTAAGCCCGCCACGGACGCACAGCATGATTTTGAACTCCTTCCAACTGGCGGGCCGTACCGCCATCGTGACCGGCTGCAACACCGGCCTGGGCCAGGGCATGGCCCTGGCGCTGGCGCAGGCGGGCGCTGACATCGTGGGCGTCAACCAAAGCGCCCCTACCGAGACCATGGCGCAGGTGCAAGCCCTGGGCCGCAAGTTTCTAGATATGCGTAAAAACCTGTCCGAGACTGCCGCCCTGCCCGCCATCGTGCAAGAGGCGCTGACGCTGACCGGTCGCATCGATATTTTGGTGAACAACGCCGGCATCATCCGGCGCGAAGACGCCATCAACTTCACTGAAAGCGATTGGGACGACGTCGTCAACCTGAACCTGAAAAACGTGTTTTTTCTGGCCCAGGCGGCAGCGCGCCAATTTATCGCCCAAGGCACGGGCGGGAAAATCGTCAACATCGCCTCCATGCTGTCCTTTCAGGGCGGCGTGCGGGTGCCGGCCTACACCGCGTCCAAAAGCGGTGTGATGGGCATTACCCGAGCGCTGGCCAATGAGTGGGCCAAGCACGGCATCAACGTCAACGCCATCGCGCCAGGTTATATGGCCACGGCCAATACGGCGGCGCTACAGGCCGACCCGGTGCGCAACGCGGCCATCATGGACCGTATTCCCGCTGGGCGCTGGGGCACCCCGGCAGATCTGGCCGGTCCGGTCGTGTTTTTGGCGTCCTCGGCCTCCGACTATGTCAACGGCTACACCGTGGCCGTGGACGGCGGCTGGCTGGCGCGCTGATTAACCATCGAAGCCGAACAACACGTCTGCGCAGCGGGCATCGCAGGCCGGGGCTAGCGTATTCGGCGACAATGGACACTTTAGACAGCACCCCAAAAATGTCCGCCATAGAAGACGATTCCTCCGAGTCCAAGCAGCCCGAATCGGTCGCCGCTGTCCTCAAGGTGTTTGGCCTGTTGCAGGCACTCTCCGAGCGCCCGGAGACCGGCATCTCGGAATTGTCGGTGCGCCTGTCCATGCCCAAGGCGACGGTGTACCGGTTTTTGCAAACCATCATGATGCTGGGCTATGTACGCCAAGAGCCCGACAGTGAGCGCTACGGCCTGACCATGAAGGTCTACGAGCTTGGCACCAAAGCCTTGCAGCACCCCGACCTGGTGGACCTGGCCAAACACCATATGCAAATGCTGGCCGACAAAACCGGCGAGACCATCCACCTGGGCTCGCTGATCGACAGCGAAATCATTTACATCCACAAGGTGGACTCGCGCCACATGCTGGGCATGTACTCGCGCATCGGGCGGCGCGCACCGCTGCACTGCACCGCGATCGGCAAAGTGCTCATGGCCTGGGAAAACCCCGAGCGGCGCGCCCTGGTGCTCCAAGGCGCCGAGTTCACCCCCTACCGGGAAAAAACCATCACCAGCCTCGCGCAGTACGAGGAAGAGCTGCGCAGGGTCAAAGCCCAAGGCTTTGCCGAAGACCAGGAAGAGTTTGACGACCACATCCGCTGCGTCGGCATCCCGATCTTTGACCGCCTGAACCGCCCGGTGGCGGGCATGAGCATTTCCTTCCCCACCTTTCGCTACGACGACGCGCGCAAGCCCGAGGTGGTCGCCATGCTCAAAGACGCCAGCTGCGACATCTCCACCCGCCTGGGCTGCACCCAGTTTCCGCTGGACGACTGAAAGTCGGCTTCGGTGCGGCTTAGCCCCGCACTTCCCCCTGCCCCAGCACCACGTATTTGAGCGAGGTCAGGCCCTCGATGCCGACCGGGCCGCGGGCGTGGAATTTGTCGGTGGAGATGCCGATTTCGGCACCCAGGCCGTATTCAAAGCCGTCGGCAAAGCGGGTGCTGGTGTTGACCATCACACTGGCCGAGTCCACCTCGCGCAAAAAGCGCTGCGCGTGCATATGGTCACGTGTGAGGATGGCGTCGGTGTGGTGGCTGGAATAGTGGTTGATGTGCGCAATGGCAGCGTCTAGGCCATCGACCACTTTGATGCTGATGATGGGCGCCAGGTATTCCTCAAACCAGTCTTGCTCGGTGGCGTCTTGCAGCTTGGCGCCGGGCAGGCCTGCGAGCAGGGCTTTGGCCTCGGGGCAGCAGCGCATCTCCACGCCTTTGGCAGCGTAAATAGCGCCGATGTGCGGCAAAAACTGCGCTGCTACAGCGCGCGCCACCAGCAAGCCTTCGCTGGCATTGCAAGGACTGTATTTTTGGGTCTTGGCGTTGTCAGCCACCGTCACGGCCATGGCGATGTCGCAAGGGTCGTCCACATAGGTGTGGCAATTACCATCCAGGTGTTTGATGACCGGCACTTTGGCCTCGCGGCTGATGCGCTCTATCAGGCTTTTGCCGCCGCGCGGGATGATGACGTCGACAAACTGCGGCATGGCAATCAACTCGCCCACCACAGCCCGGTCGGTGGTTTGCACCAACTGCACCGCATCGGTGGGCAGGCCCGCTTGCGCCAGCGCTTTGCCCACCAGCAAGGCCAGTGCTTTGTTTGAGTCGATGGCTTCGGAGCCGCCGCGCAAGATGCAGGCATTGCCGCTTTTGATGGACAGGCTAGCCGCTTCGATGGTGACGTTGGGCCGGCTCTCGAAAATCATGCCGAACACGCCGAGGGGGACGCGCATTTGCCCGACGCGAATGCCGCTGGGCTGCTGGCGCAGGCCGCTGATTTCGCCAATGATTTCCGGCATGGCGGCCAGTTGCTCGCAACCCTGGGCGCAGGTTTCCAGCACTTTGGGCGTGAGACGCAGCCGATCCACCAGTGGCGCGGCCAGCCCGGCGGCCAGGGCGCGCTCCAGGTCTTTGGCATTGTCCAGCTGCAAGGCATCGGTGTTTTCGCGCAGAAGCGTAGCTAAGGCGCGCAGTGCGCGGTTTTTGTCGGCTGCACTGGCGCGCGCCATGGCGCTGGAGGCCGCTTTAGCTTGGGCGCCCAGCGCGTGCGCGGTGTCGACGGGGTTGGCAACAGAGGTGTTCATGGCTAGATTTTCGTGCAAGCAGACCGCACCGGGTTGAGCAAAATGCTTTGATTTAATTTGGTATTACCTATAATACCAATATGATTCAAGACGCCGTGATCGACACCAACGTGCTGCTCAGTGCATTGCGTTCGCGCCAAGGCGCCTCCTTCGCGCTGCTGGCCCGTTTGCCGTCGGGCGCGTACCGCTTGCATATTTCGACCCCATTGATTGCGGAATATGAGGCGGTGCTCAAACGCGGCCAACTGCGCCTGACGGACCCAGAGATTGACGATGTCATTGATTTCCTGTGCGCCAGCGCGCAGGCGCATGAGATTTTTTACCTTTGGCGGCCGTTGCTCAAAGACCCTGATGACGACTTTTTACTCGAGCTGGCCGTCAAGTCAGGGGCCTGCGTCGTCACTTGGAATGTGTCAGACTTCAAGAACGCTGCGTCCTTGGGCGTTGCAGTAATGACGCCTGCTGAATTTTTACAACAGTTGGAGACTTAACCATGGGTGCCATCAGCGTGCGTTTGCCCGACTCCTTGCATCAGTTGGTGCGGGAGATGTCGGCGCAAGACCGGGTTTCGCTTAACCAGTTCATCGCCTCGGCGGTAGCTGAAAAAGCGTCTGCCTTCAATACCGAAAAATACATTGGTGAGCGCGCAGCGCGTGCTTCCAAGCAAGGGTTTGAAGCCGCCTTGGCGCGGGTGCCCGACGTGCCGCCCTCTGCAGAGGAAGTGCGCCGCTAGCTGCGCTTAGGCGTTGGCTTGGCGGGCGCCGCCAGGCTACACAACTCCAAGGCCAACCGGTGCAGCGCCTGCCAGCCGCTGTTAGGCCAGTCGGGCTGCTTGAGGCCTTTGATGATGCCATCCACCCGGTGCGCCGACTGCAGCAACTGGGCCAGGCGTACGCTGCTGATGCGTGGTAGCACGCGCTCGAACTGGCGCTCGCGCGCGCCCCAGATGCGGTTCTCGCGCAAGGCCAGCGGCAGCGGGCGGCCTTGGGCCATGGCGTCTTTGACGCGCTTTAAGGCCCGGATGTCCTCGGCCAGCGTGTAGTGCACCAGCACCTCGGCCTCGCCCTCGGCCTGCAAGCCGTCGAGCATGCGCTGCACGCGCTGGGCATGGCCCGAGAGCACCGCGTCGCTGAGCTTAAAAACGTCGTAGCGCGCCACATTGAGCACCGCGCTTTCGACGTCGGCCCAGCGCAGCACGCCACCGTTCTCGGGCGTGGGCGCAAACAGCAGGGCCAGCTTTTGGATTTCTTGGTGCGCAGCCAGCAAATTGCCTTCCACGCGGTCGGCAAAAAACTGCAGCGTGCGCAGGCCTTCGTCGCCGGCGGCCACCTTCAGGCCCATGGCGCCCAGGCGCTGGGCAATCCAGCCGGGCAAGTCGGCGCGCTGCACGGTGTCGATTTGCAAGGTAACGCCAAAGTTGTCCAGCGCGCTAAACCAGGCGCTGGACTTGGTGGCTTTGTCCAGGGCGGGCAGCAGCACCACGGTAAGCGCCGAATCATTGTCCTGCGCGCGCTGGGCCAGCTCTTGCAAAGCAACGCTGCCTTCCTTGCCAGGCTTGCCGCTGGGAATGCGGATTTCGATAATTTGCTTGTCCGAAAACAAACTCATGCTGCCGCTGGCGGCCAGCACCTCGCTCCAATCGAAGTGGGCGCCCACCACGGTGTGGGCGCTGCGCTCGGTAAAGCCTTGGGTGCGGGCAAAGGCGCGCAAAGCATCAAGCGTTTCGGTTTGCAAAAGCGGCTCGTCACCGTGCAGCGTGTAGAGGCCTTTGAGGCCGCGCTCTAAGTGGCGGGTCAGTTGCAAGGGCGAGAGCTGCATGGGATGCTGCCCGTTCAGGGCGTCAGGCTTTTGATGGCGGCCATGCGCCGCACGATTTGCTGCACCGCATCGGTTTGCATGTCGCGAAACAGCAGCACCTCTTCGGCCTCTTTGGCCAGCACCGCCGACTCGACAAAGCTGATGTCGCGCTGCAGGTAGATGTCCGCCGGCTCCATCAGCGTTTTGCCTTGGGGCGTGCGCACGCTAAAGCGCACATTTAAGCGCAGTTGAAACTCCCGCACCTGACCCGAGGCGTTGACGCCGACCACGACTTTTTCGCGCGCCTCGCGCAGGATCTCGACCACCGCGTCAGGCGGTGCTTGGCCTGCCGTACTGCGCAGGGGCCGCACCTTGTCACCCAAAAAGCGCGACAACTCGGCGGCCACGCCGCCAGCGCGTTCGGGGGTCACGGCCACCGTCTCAAAAGCAAACTGGGCCGCACCGCGCAGCGTAAAACCGCAGCCGCCCAAAAGCATCAGCACCACCGCGCCACACAACGTCGCGCGCACGCCGCGGATGCGGTTAGAGAACAGGTAGCGCAGCATGGCAGGGCCGCGCCTCAAAGCACCACGTTGACCAGGCGGCCGGGCACCACCACGATTTTCTTGGGCGCAGCGCCACCGGCAAACGACTGCACTGTTTCGTTGGCCTGGGCCAAGGCCTCGATCTCTTCGCGCGATGCCGCCGAGGGCACCAGCAAGGCACCGCGCAGCTTGCCATTAATTTGCAGCACCAAAGAAATCTCGTCCTGCACCAAGGCGCTGGCGTCTACCTGGGGCCAGGCCGCGTCGAGCAGATCGCCGCCTTGGGCCTGGTAGCCCAGTTCCTGCCACACGGCGTGGGCCAGGTGGGGCGTGGCCGGGTACAGCACGCGCAGCAAAATGCCAAAGCCCTCGACCAGCGCGGCCAGGCCGTCGGCGCTGCTGGGGGCTTTGAAGTCCTCCAGCGTGTTGAGCATTTTCATGGTGCCAGAGACCACGGTGTTGTATTGCATGCGCTGGTAGTCGTAGTCCACTTGCTTGAGCACGGTGTGGATTTCCAGGCGCAGGGCCTGCGTCTCTTTGGACAAACTCAAACCCGCAAAGCCGTTGGCCAGATGGGCGTGCGCGGCGGACACATTCAAGGCGGAAAGCTTGTAGCCAAAGTTCCAGACCCGGCGCAAAAAGCGGTAGCTGCCTTCTACGCCTGCATCGTTCCACTCCAGCGTGGCTTCGGGCGGCGAGGTGAACATGGTGTACAGGCGGGCGGTGTCGGCGCCGTACTTCTCGATCAGGTCTTGCGGGTCCACGCCATTGTTTTTGGACTTGGACATGGTGCCCACGCCCTCGTATTCGATGGCAGTGCCCACGGGCAAATCACCCACGGCTTTGGTCAGGCGCGCGCCTGTCACTTTGCCAGCGGCATCGTGCACATGTTCCACGTCCTGGGGCCAGAAATAGTCTTTGCCGCCCTTGTCGGTGCGGCGCGAGTAAATATGGTTGAGCACCATGCCCTGTGTGAGCAGCTTGGTAAAGGGCTCGTCAATCTTGACCAGGCCCAAATCGCGCATCACCTTGGTCCAAAAGCGCGCATATAAAAGGTGCAAGATGGCGTGTTCGATGCCACCGATGTACTGGTCCATCGGCGCCCAATAGGCCGCGCCCTCGGCCACCATCGCCTCGGTGTTGGTTGGGTCGCAGTAGCGCATGTAGTACCAGCTGGAATCCACAAAGGTGTCCATGGTGTCGGTCTCGCGTCGGGCGGGCTTGCCACATACCGGGCAGGTGACGCCTGCATGAAAGCCTTCATGCTTGTGCAGCGGATTGCCCGAACCGTCAGGAATGCAGTCTTGCGGCAGCACCACCGGCAGGTCTTTTTCCGGCACCGGCACGGCGCCGTGTTCTGCGCAGTGGATGATGGGAATCGGCGTGCCCCAGTAGCGCTGGCGGCTGATGCCCCAGTCGCGCAAACGCCAGGTGGTTTTTTTCTCGCCCAGGCCTTGGGCCGCTAGGAGCGCAGCGACTTTGTCGACCGCCGCTTTTTGGTTCAAGCCGTCGAGTTCGCCCGAATGCACACACACCCCCTGGGTTTTGTCGGCGTACCACTCTTGCCAAGCCTGGTCGCTAAAGGCCTGGCCGGTAAGAGCTACGACCTGTTTGATAGGCAGCGCATATTTCAGTGCAAACGCAAAGTCGCGCTCGTCGTGCGCCGGCACGCCCATGACGGCGCCGTCGCCGTAGCTCATCAGCACATAGTTACCCACCCACAGGGCCACCTGGGCGCCGGTCAGCGGGTGCGTGACAAAGAGGCCTGTGTCCATGCCGGCTTTTTCTTTCACGGCCAGCTCTGCCTCGGTGGTGCCGCCCGCCTTACATTCTTCGATGAAGGCCGCCAGCGCCGGGTTGCTGGCCGCAGCGTGCACCGCCAATGGATGCTCGGGTGCCACGGCGCAAAAGGTGACGCCCATGATGGTGTCAGCCCGCGTGGTGAACACATACATACGCCCGTCACCGATCAAGGCGCCACTGGCATCTTTAATCGTGTGCGGGAAGGCAAAGCGCACGCCTTCGCTCTTGCCAATCCAGTTTTCCTGCATCAGCTTGACGCGCTCGGGCCAGCCAGGCAGGCCGGTTTGCACATGGTCCAAAAGCTCTTGCGCGTACTGGGTAATCTTCAAGTAATAGCCCGGAATTTCGCGCTTTTCCACAAGCGCGCCGGTGCGCCAGCCGCGTCCGTCAATCACCTGCTC
>Ga0209400_1002159_pt1 | contig 15128 bp, 15 predicted proteins | sample M_130807_EF_Meta_FD_187313 | JGI IMG/M metagenome (GOLD analysis project Ga0209400, IMG submission 187313) | Freshwater microbial communities from Lake Montjoie, Canada to study carbon cycling - M_130807_EF_MetaG (SPAdes) (version 2) | ecosystem: Environmental > Aquatic > Freshwater > Lake... | reverse complement strand
GTAGTAAATATGTGAAAAAAAAAAAATTGATATATGAAAAAAAAAGTAATAAAATAAACAAAACCAAATCAAAATCAATACCAAAATCAAATATGTCAAGAATGTTATCAATATCAATATCAGAAGTGATAAGAATGGTAGAGGAGTGTGGTCGTGCATATAGCTTTAACAGCAAAGAAGCCTTAAGTATGCTAAATTTGAGTGAAGGATATCCAATGCCATTCAATGGTTCAAAGAATGAGAATAATTGTAATGGAATCGTAAGAAACCATGGTTTATTGACTCAATGCGAAAAGAAAAAAGTAAATAACTCAGAGTACTGTAAAAGCTGTGAAACAAATAGATGCGGAGACATAGATAGCCGTATGGCAGTAGGTTTGTACGAATACAAAGATAATAAAGGTAATAGCCCAAAAAGATACACAGAAGTGCTAAAAAAATTAAAAATAGAAAAAGAATTAGTAGAAGAATATGCAAAAAATTTAAATATAAAAATAGATAGTACCCATTTTGAAGAAGCCGAAAACATAAAACGTGGACGTCCAAAAACAGAAAAAGCTCCAAAAGAAGTAAACGGAAAGAAGGGTCGTCCAAAGAAAGAGAAGAAAACGGTAGAGATAAAAAAAGACGAAGAAGAAGACTTATTTGCAACCTTAATAGCGAATGCAAATAAGGCAGAAGCTGCTGTAGCCGAAGAGTCAGCCGAAGAGTCAGCCGAAGAGTCAGCCGAAGAGTCAGCCGAAGAGTCAGCCGAAGAGGTAAATGAAGAGCCAAAGAAAAAGACTACACCAAAAAAGGTAAAGGAAGTAGATCCTGCGAAGGAAGCCGAAAAGCAAAAGAAAGCAGAAGAGAAAGCTGCCAAGGAAGCCGAAAAGCAAAAGAAAGCTGAAGAGAAAGCTGCCAAGGAAGCCGAAAAGCAAAAGAAAGCAGAAGAGAAAGCTGCCAAGGAAGCCGAAAAGCAAAAGAAAACTGAAGAGAAAGCTGCCAAGGAAGCCGAAAAGCAAAAGAAAGCTGAAGAGAAAGCTGCCAAGGAAGCAACAAAAGCAACCAAGAAAGTAGAAGAGAAAGCAGTCAATGAAGAGGAGCCAGATGTAGTTAAAAAAATTGAACACGAAGGTAAATCATATTATAAATCAAAAAATACAGGCGTGATTTATAATATGGATCAAGAGATAGTAGGCAAATGGAATGAAGAGAAGAATAATATAGATTTTGAAGTAGATGAAGAAGAGGAAGAAGAGTACGACGATTAAATAAATATTGTAATTTGTAATTGTAAATAAGCAAATTTTTTTTGCACGAATATGCTGTATATTTTGTGACCGGTAAATCAAATTGTGACTGGTTTCTTGATCCCCGTATAGACCCCCTAAAACCGTATAAAAAAATCCATATAATAGTGGTACATTTTTTGCGCCATAATGGTGTATATTTTTGTGACCGGTAAATCAAAATATGACCGATTTCTTGATCTCCGTATAGACCCCGATAATATGGTGTAAAATTCCATGCGTGGAACATTCCGGGAAGATTCCCGGGTGCAAAGAGGCCCGGCACCCCGGCCGCGGTGAAATGGTACTATAGTAGGGTGCGAAGCGGTTGATAGAGTATTAGATGGTTGCTTAGATGATATAGTAGAATAAACATGATATAGTATTATTTGTTAACACCGTGCATCTTAAATCTATCTAGGTAGCCCTCCATAACAGATTTTTTTTTGGAAACAATTTTGCCATTATGATTAAGCATAAGATCTTTTTTGGTTAATCCTCCTGTAGTTTTATATGCTTTACAGTTCCACACATCTTCTCTAGAACCAACCAATGAATCATAAATGATGTCATTATTATAGTATTTACCTTGTTTGTTTTTTTTAACTGGATTGTTATAGTATTCATGTTTTAAAGAATTAATAGTACTAATATAATTATCAATATCTTCTTGTTGAATAGTTATGACATTGTCTTCTTCTATATCAGAATCAAAATCAGTAGAATACTTTTTATTTTTTTTGATAGACGCAAGTTTTTTCATTAATTTAATATTCTGAATTTTCAAATGCTTATTTTCACTAGTTAATAAAATAAGATCATTGGTATTATTATTTTCATTTTTAATAGCTAACTGTTCTTTTAACTGTTTATTTTCTTGCAATATCTTGACATAATTTTCAGGTGAATACTCAATACTAGTAATAATTTCTTTAATAATTTTATCTAATTCAGAGAAAGAAATATTTTCTATAGAGAGAACTTCAATATATTTTTTATTTTTTAAGGTAATTGCACGTATTCTTTCACTGAAAAAAGGTTTATTTTTAATAGCATTTTCAATTTGTAATTTGTTGTCAACTTTAAAAGCATTAACTAACCAAAAGTTAGAATATGTTTCTTTGTGTTTACATACACGATTTTTTAAAAAATTAGAATTTCCAAATTTAATTAATTTTTCATTTTGATCACTAAGATTATCTATAATTCCATAATAAACGCATTGAGTATTGTTAGGAAATTGTTGTAAGATAGTTTTCTCTCTAATAAGCAGTTTATCTTTTTCACTTGTGACAATTTGATTATTAAGATTGATTTGTTCATTCTTATAATTTTCAAGTTGCAATTTAAGTTCATTACTTTCTTCCTGAATAATTTCATGAAGTGCTTCTTCTAGTTGAATATAGTACTCATGAACTTCATCGGCCTTTTTAGTTCCAGCCTTTAAGCAAAATTTTTTGAAGGTGTCAATAGTTAATAATATAGTTTGTTTATTATGACCACCTTTGATGTGCGCTGTTTGTTCCTCCGTAGGGAGAAGCAATAATTTATAGTCTTTGTTCAAAATAAATTGCTGTTCTAAAAATCGTTTTGCATTATATTTAGAACTAAACCCTAACCATTTCCATACATTATCCAAATCAATAATAAAATCGTTTTTTTTATCGCAATTCAAATAACAATAAAAACTTGCGACAAACATTTGTTGTTGACTATCATTAAATTTGTTTTTAATCTTGGCAATTAATTTATTATGATAATCTCCAGACAACTTTGTAATAGGATTTTGTTCAATTAAACTGACAATATCTAATTCAGACATATAGCTTTTTATAAATAAAAATACACGCATTTTATTTAAGTATTTTTGTGACCGATAAATATATTTTGCGACTCATTTCTTATTGTCGTTTTTTGCTTATAGAATTGATAAGCAACGAATAATCCCATGGAACATTCCGGGAACATTCTTTCAGGGCAAGGACGGGCGAACCTTCTCGGCGTTCCTAGGTGCACGAGTTGTCACTGTATATAGTGCGAAGCGGATGATAGAGTTCCACCTTTCAAAAGGGGGAGCCAAATAAAGATTACACTCTTTCATTTTCTCTCTATAACTTTAAACGAAGAGAGAAAAAAGAACCACTAAAAAAGGTTAGTTAGTTATAAATTACATAGTATAAAATCATTTTTACATATTTACGTTAGGTCTACAATAGTAGTTTGACGAACACTTGGGAATTCATCATAGTCCTCTTCAAAGTTATCTACTAAATCTGGAAGATCATCATCATCAGACCAATCCTCGGTTTCATCATAATCATCATATTCACCTTCATTGACAGCAACATCGTCATCAACTCTGCTATCAATAATACCGATTTTTTTTGATTGAAGTAAATCAGCGCGGCAAATAGGACAAGGCAACTCGCGTCCTTTAGGCTTGATTTGACACCAACATGAAACGCATAACTTATGACCACATGGTGTCGTGGTTTTAGTCGTATCCAGGCAAACGGAGCATTCTTCTGGATGTTTCTCATCGCACGGAACACTATTAAGTATCTCTATGTTACTACAAACATGAGGAGCTTCTCTCGGATGTTCAATTTGAGGTGTAACAAATACTCCGTTTAATTTGTCAAACTTCATGGCCCCAATATCATTATTAATATGTTTAATAACGCTCTCATAATCTTTTAACGTATACTTTGTTAGCTTTTTAATATATGTTTTTCGGAAAAGCATTTGACGTACAACATATGCTCTCTCATCGTGTTGTTCTATATTATACATTAACATTTTTGATGTGGTAATCCATAAAGACATGCCGTTTTCATTGACGTTGAGCTCACACCTAACTTTTAAGCCATCAATTTCAAATACCGGTAAAACGACAAATGAACGACCATCCTCCATATTCTTCTCAATGGCAAGTTTAATGGATACCGGTAGCTCTTTGCTGGCAATAGGCACGCATCTGCAGCCTGCTTGTTGACATGCGACCTGGACAACGTTGTCGGCATTGATAGTGATTGACATTCTGCTTGTTAGTAGATTCGTTACACTTTTACTACATTTGATTGCGTATCCAATAGGTGATGTAAAAGTATTTCAATTTTATTTTAAGGGAACCAAGGTTCCCCTATGACCCCTCCTATCTACATTGAAGTTGAAGTTGAAGTTGAAGTTCTTAACAAAAAAAATGTCAATAGCTTTGGCTCTACCTTTTTGAAAGGTAGAAGAAAAAAAATTGAGATACTTTTCAAAGAATATTGGTAAGACATATAACTAATATAACAAGTGTCGCGAACCTGATAACGAAAATGACAACAACAATGCCATCAACCATCCCATCATCAATGACCCCTGAAATGTATGAGATACTCTTTAATTCCATCTCAAAGCAACCAACTTCTCAAGAAGATAGAGTCAAATACCTTGTGGCTTCTTTAACAAGAATCGTAGAAAAAGAGACTGATTACTTCAAGTACTTCTTCTTTAACGACATTGAAGATTTCAAGACACTCGCAAACTGGGTGGACAGAAAGACCAAAGGAGACTCTTTTACAGATGATGAGATGCTTGGGTTGAAGATTTTGAATAGCGGTGGAATGGTATACTTTGGACTACTCGCTTTCAAGGCCATCTCATTAGGCATCTTTAACAAAGACCAATTCTATGAAGATACAGATACTCCTAAGCCTGCAAGGCTTCAACGAAGACAACCAAAGGATATCCTCAAATGTAACTAGTAACACAAATATTTATACATGTAATTTTAACTAAATTTTAGGCACCAAATAGGGGCCTTTTTTTTGTCACCGATAACTCAAAATGTGAGTCATTTCTTGATCCCTATAGAGACGCTAAAAATGAGAGTATTATTGAGTTACGAGACATTCTAGTATCACAAAGAAAAAGCCGCACCTAAAGGCGAAGGATTGCGTCATTCCACCCTGCCTACACTGTATTACACAGTGACACAGTAACATACTAATACTATAAAAATGAATCTATGTATAAATCCATTTCACTTCCTATTCTAGATGAAATACGACACAGAGCTTCATTCTTTTCTCTCTTATGCCTTTTTTTATAACCATTTATTTTTGCCAAATTCTCATACAGTATTCTTTTCAATTTTTTTAAAATAAAAACAACATATAAAATCAATTTAAATTTAAATCAATAAATTAAAACAATCATGACCACATCCCTATTTACAGATGATATCTTGTGTGAGAACAATAAAAAATACAAGAGCAAATACATCCCCCAAACTACAAACGAAAATATGGCAAATTTAGTAAAAAAGGTGATTGATTATGATACAAAAAACATTAAAAATGAAACGTCCTTTGTAATATTACCAGTCAATATTATTGATGGAATAAATGTAAAAACAGAGTTATTAGTGAACACCAATGGAATATCTTTATATATCCGTTCAGAAAAAGTTTACTTATACGAAAAAGATAAAAGGCAATTGCTTTTCAGAAAAACTTATATAAAAAAAATAAAGGAATATAGTTTGGATGATTATATAGACGTTTTAAAACACGTCAATGAAGACATATGTAAAATGCTTCTTAACAAATTAGAAGGAGTATTATACACACCAGAAATTCTTCACCCTAGAGATGTACCGCATGTATGTAGAATTGACGAAATGGACAATCAAATGCCCTATGACAAAGAGCCTGACACGTGTTGTGTATGCTTTGATTCAACTAAAACCACCACTATTTGCCGCCATAAATTGTGCGTATTCTGTTGGAATAATATTAAGAATAATGGTCGCCATTTACCATGCCCAATTTGTAGAACCAATTTAAAAAATATAAATACGAAAACCCTTATAGGTAATCAGAATGTGAACAATATAGATATGTATTATGTCACAGACAGTGATTCCGAAGAACAAGAAGATGAAAACAACTATGACGTTATTGTTGAAGTTGTTGATTTTGAAGATGATGATGACAATGAAACCGATTATGATGAATTTCCAAGTATGCACTACAACCATGTTTTAGACATGTATTAAACAAAAAAACAAAAAAACAAAAAACCAAAAAAACGAAAAAATTTTTTTATATAATTATATAAAACAACTATGAAGTTTTCTTCCAAATTTTTAAGGTATGCGTTTATGTTTATTTTAGCCACAATGATGTTATCGTATTGTTTCAGTAATATTATTGAAGGTGCTACAATGCGCAAAGGTACTGTAAAAGCATGCAGTAAGTATCGGGCATCAAATTGTCCAAAAAATCGTTGTAAAATGAAATGTGCCAATAAATAAACAAATAAAAAATGTCTGTATAACAACCTCATATTTAAAAAAAAAAATTGAAATACTTTTTCTCTCTATTCTTAAATTTATTAAAACAATTAACAACCAACAAATCAAAATGCAACTAAGATCAGGACGTTCCACTTTAGCAACAAGAACACAGACACAAGTTCGCACTCTAAGAAGAGACTCGCGCAACTATGAAGAATTTAATGAAAGAAGAAAATACCAAGAAGAACAAAAACAAATTGAAGCCTCCATCTACGAAGAAGATGAACAAGATGAAGAAGACATCCAAACCCCAGGAGAAAAAAAATGGAAACATATATCAAAAAGAATCAAACACTTGTTATACTTAAACGAATGCCAAAGACAACAAAAATGCACTTTCACTGAAAGAGTCAAAACAATCAACGAACTCTACGAATTCGTATTATATAATATGGACGATTTGATTGATCTTTTCAATGGTGAAATGAAACACAGAAGAAATTTCCCTGAAGTCGTTTACACTAAAGGCAACGAACTTCGTGCAGATATCGCCAGAGCAAATAAGAAAACAAGAGGCCAACAACAATTGGCCTGGGAATGCAATGACCTTATCAATCATGCTACTCAACTAATCTACCGTCACATACTATCCACCTTTGAGAAACGTTGAGCCAAAATAGTTTACACAGTTGAAAATAAATTTTATAAATGTAACATATAACTAACTAAACAAAACCAAAAAGACCCCCAACATGTCTTTTTTTTATACCTGAATAAAATTAAAAAAAAAATTGAAATGACCTAATAACAAATATAGGCATGCATATCAGAACATTATAGAGAATGCAAACCAGATCAGGAAAAACATATAACACCAACACCACAACTTCTTCTTTGGAAAAGATTCACTTGAGTAATGCGGTCAGATTCAGATGCTTCATAGAACCAGAACCAAAGAAAATTTCTAATGAGCTTGCCAAATTCCTTGGAAAGCCACCGGGAACTAAAATGTTGCGCACCGAAGTTGCGCGTCACATTCACAAGTACATCCAAACTAACAACCTACAAGACAAGCAATATGGACGCAAGATCAACCCAGATAAAAAACTTGCTGCTCTTCTTAAATTAGGTAAAAATGATGAACTTAGCTATTTCAATATGCAAAGATACATAAAACCTCACTTTGTATAGACATTCTAACCAATATAATTGATAATTACCACATAAAAATCCACAAAAACTAAAAAAACTAAAAACAAAAGCACAAAAAGCACAAAAAGCACAAAAAGTAAAAAAATTGATTAATTTTTTGCTCCATATTTGAAAACACAAAATAAATTCAAACCCAACAACAATGATGCATTTGATAAATAACTTGTCAGATGACTTAATTAATTATATAAAAGAATACGTTTTATCAAAAGAAGTCCTTTTGGAAATATTCTATCAAAAATACAAACTAAATGAAAAAAAATTAAAAAAAATGCTCTCCTTATTTACTTCCAAACAATTAGAAGAGATCAACTGGAAATATCTTTATCATCAAATTTACCTAACATCTCCACCAAGATATGACAATAACAATTTAGTGTCATTTCTTCATGAGTTGAATAATCCAAAAGGGACGTCGTCCGTATTTCACGATGGTGATAGAGATATATATGATTATGACTACGAACCACTTATAATTTATAACCCAAGATCAGAAGTTTATCTATATAATTTAAATTGCATAACCAGGAGTGATTATTATTCAGAAAATGTAAACACAGAAAAAGGGAAAAAAAGACAACAATATCAGAATATTATAGATGGCTGGAGTTTTATTCGTCAAGGAAACGAAAATACAAGTAGTAAAAACAAGGAACATGTAAAAACAAATGAAACAGATGAAATACGTAACTATTTCTTAAATGTAGAATACAATTTGATTCGTACAATATTTATATTACATAAAACAATAAAAAACCAATAAAAACCAATAAAAAACCAATAAAAAACCAATAAAAAACCAATAAAAAACCAATAAAAAAATTATTTAATTTTACATAATATTATAAAAACAACCCTTTTTTATTCAACAATGATTTTACTAACAATATTTCTTTTATTATTTTGAATATCCATTACATATTCCTCCAAATTTTTTGTAGGTATAACATTACCATCTTGTAATATATTCATACCAAAGTTGTCCATTTCAAATCTCCAAACAAACACCTCTTTTTTCTGTCCGATGCGATGACATCTTGCAACAGCTTGATCTTCTACATATGGATTCCAATGCGGACTAACAAAATAGACCTCGTTATAATTATCCTGTAAATTCAAACCTTCACAGCCAGTTTGAATTTGCAAAATCAATACATCCTTCTTCTCATCCAATATCTTTTTACGCATACTCTTGCTCAATGACCCATCCAATATAGCCACATTCAACCCCGACCCCAATCCATCAACATCATCAACTCGCAACCTAGAAGCAATTTCATTCATTTCATCTTTAAAATGACAAAACACTAACTTACCATTGCCGTTATTTTTTCGTTCCAATATTGCTTCCACGACGGAATCTAATTTACTGCTACTAGGAACAATATTACTAATATTATTTGTATTTTTTTCATTTTTATAAAGCATTTTAGGATATATACAACTTTGTCTAGCTTTCATCAACAAAGATAATAAGATTTTATTATTATTTACATTGTCCACGCCACCCGCATCCCCATCCCCATCCCCATCCCCATCCACACGTTTTACATTTGTAAAAGCTATCAATGAGTGAATTTCTTCTGATAGTTTTTTCTCCGCTGTAGTTTTCCATGGAACAACAACCTTATCTTGCGAGGCATCTATTAAATCAATCCCGACCTGTTTTTTTGTTCTCTTCAAAATAAATGATTCCGTAAGTTCCACTAAATTTTCAGGGTTGGTATAATAAGAAGCAGGTAATTGAATCAATGAGCATAAAGCATGAAAGTCCTGCTTTTTGTTTTGTACAGGAGTACCAGAGACGAGCCATTTAATGTCAGCACGTAATAATTTAGCACCAACGTATCTAGTAGTACTTTTATTACGTAAGTGATGTGCCTCGTCAAATATAACCCGACCCCATTGAATCTTGTGCAACAAGGAATCTTCCACCTGTTTTTGTGTTTTTGTATTTTCAGAACCGAACTGTTTACTTGTCTTACCTTTTTTCTCTCTGAAAACAGATATAGCATCATAACTACACAATACAATAACTGCTCCAGCAAACACATTCTCCGCACCTTCTTGCTCAAGAGACTGCTTTTCAAAGTGTTTCTTTTTAAGACCATGGTATACAGCACATCTATGACCAGTAGTTCTATATATTTGTGCGTACCATTGATCAATCAGTACAGGAGGCACAACAATGAGTGTTTTACGTTTGTGCATAAAATTAGCAATACATAAACCAATCATCATAATAGTTTTACCAAGTCCCATTTCGTCAGCAACAAACCCACCACGAACACCACATGGCAAATCATAAGATAATTCATTTTGCAACAACCATTTAACACCATCGTATTGATATGTCTTTTTTCCCATATCACTACGCTCAATATATTTGTTAAACATATCCATTCCGGTATCAATACGTTGTTGCATCATGTTTCAACTTCAACTTCAACTGCAACTTCAACTTCAACTATAATTATATGTCAATACGTGTAATTGTAAAAAAGTATCTCAATTTTTTTTATCTGATCACCTTTTTGAAATGAGGAACCAAATATTATTCAAACATTCAAATGTCCACCTTCAACAGTGTGAAAGGTGTAAGTAAAGATAGACATAATAAAATTGATATAAAATATATACAAAGAACCAAATCAAATATATATTGTATGAGCAATCCAATAAATGAAATAAAGACACTTTGTATACCAAGAATATTATCCAATATTACAAAAAATCATATTTACAACATTTTAAATGAGTTAAACTTAGGTACCATAAAACGTATAGACATAATTCGTAGTAAAAAATTGTTTAACAAAGCATTACTACATTTTAGTAAATGGAATGATGGTGGAAACGCTGATATAGTAAAAGACCGATTATTAAATGGTAAGGATATTAAAATTATATATGATGACCCATGGTTCTGGAAAATAGTAATTTTTCGTGAAAAAAATAAATAATATATACATTATTAATATAAACAAATGACAGAACAAAAAAATTTTTTATCGGATGACAATAGTAGCTCAAGTAGTAGCTCAAGTAGTAGCTCAAGTAGTAGTTCAAGTTATTTGAATATTAATGATAAAACAACCACTGATTGTAACGATTGTCCAAATAAAAATAAAAATAATAACACCAACAATAATACCGATGATCAAATAAGTTTTTTTAATTATAACGCAATTAAAAATAATTATTATAATATTCAAACAGTGACGCCAGTTACTAACAAGGTAGTTATTGATGTAGCAGTACTATGCCAAGAATATAATAAAATTGGAAAAATGTGTAATGATCACATTATAAATTTAGACGAAATAGAAATAACCAAAGAATTATTTCAATATATTTTTTATCCATATAATGATAATTTTGGTATCAATAAAAATACAATTTGCAATAATCCAATTTATACACAATATATATCTTTTTTACCAGAATATAGGAGAGTAAATAACAAAAATTTTTATTTATTAGAAGAAATAATCCGCAATATAGAAAGTGATTTAAACATTTCTAGAAACTGTTTCACAGTAGAATCATTAGTTGAATTAACGAATGAAATACTAAACATTAATTCTTTATGTGATTTAAATTGTTGTAGCGTTTTATCTTCATTGACTTGGTGTAATATATTAGAAATAATTAAAAATTATAATATGATAAATTATAATTGTGATTGTGATACAAACTCAAACACACCGAATAAACCAGTAATACCAATATGTGTAATAAGTGTAATATTCAAGACACCTACATCTGGTGTTAAAAATACAATTGTCAGATTTAATTATAGAATAACAGATTTATAAATTATAAATTAGCAAAAAATTGTTCGTTGATGTAAAATAATAATAATAAAATAAAATAAGAAAGAACAACACAAATGAGTACTATTCCAGATTTTGATTTAAATATTCAAAATTACAATTTTAATGAAATGTTAAATTTATTTAAAATTCATGACATAGGAACAGACGATAAAAAATATTTCAAATACAAAATGGATGAAAAAATAGCAGGGATCAAAGAAAAATATGCAAAAGAAATATACGATTTTTTTTATAAATCAAAGATGATTATATTATCTATTTTCAATTTACTTCATAATAATATTATTAAAAATGATAACAATGAAATTGAAGGTTATGTAAATTATCTTAAAAATATGAAAAATTTAGACATCTACATAGAAAGGGAAGACGATTTATATAGTAAAATAGTAAAAGAGAATCAATACAAAATCAAAATAGTGGATTCAGAAGGAAAGACCACAAGTAATTCTGTCTTTAGTTTAAACTTGAATACTCCTTATAAGGATACAAATAGTGGACGTGTAGATCCATCATTAAATGACAAAAACAATACAAATTTCATTGCAAATTCTTACAATAATGAACTAGTACCAGGAAATTTAAATACAGTAAAAAGAATTACCCAACTATTAAATTTAAATTTAAACAGTTGTTTTCGTAACAATTATTACAAAAGTAACGCATGCGATTTCTTATACATGATACCTGCAGAAATTAAAAATGTCACTGCAATGCGTCTAGTTTCTATTGAAATACCGAATTCATGGTATCTTTTTTCAAATTTAAAAAAAAATAATGTTTTTGAAATAGAATTTACTATCCCTGTAGGATGGCCAAACTCAACACCAAACCAGACCCCCACACCAAGCCCATCCACTACGTGCGGATATATAATTGAAATCCCAGAAGGTAATTATGACAGCGAGACATTACAAGACTTCCTTAACTCTACTTATTTTTATGAAGCCCCTTCTAGCTCTCAGTATAAAAAAACGTACTTACAGTACATAAAATTTTCCATAAATAAATATAATTTGAAATCTACATTTGAATTAGTAAATTTACCAAATTCAATAACCACAGAAGATGACATATGTGATGAAAAAGACATCCTAAGATTTTCATTAAAATTTTCTCAAGGAATCAATCAAAATATAATGAATACATTTGGTTGGATAGTCGGATTCCGTTCAGGAAACTATACCAATATTGATGATATCATAACTTCAGAGGGTCTATTTGATGCGGGAGGTGATAGATACATATATGTTTGCATAAATGATTTTCAATATAATAATAATGCACTAAACATGGTTTGTTTTGATAAAAGTACATTCAATGAAGATGTGATAGCAAAAATACCGATGGTAAATGGTAAATTATCATTAATAATAAACGATAATAATAATCCGCTGGCAAAAATAAGACGTTATAACGGACCAGTAAATTTATCTAGATTACAAATTAAAATTGTAGATCATTTTGGAACAGTAATAGATTTAAACAATATGGATTTTAGTATGACAATAGAATTACAATTGTTGTATGAAAATTTCAATTTTAAAAATGTTGCGTGTTAAAAAATAAAAATAAAAATGAAAAAAAATCAAAAATAACAATGTATTATAATATATATAATAATAATATAATACACAATAATGACTAATGGGAAAATGATGAGATACCAAACAAAAAGTAAAAGTATTAAAAGAACCAATAAAACAAATAAAAACCGTAAAGGCTTGAAAACACCAACAAAACCAACAAAACCAACAAAACCAACAAAATCAACAAAACCAACAAAACCAACAAAACTAACACAACCAACAAAACAAATTTTCATGTTTGGACGTGGTAAACGTGGTAGAGAATCCATAGAAACAAAAGTGTTTGGTAGGCCTGGCTCAGGATATACATCTACAAGCAATAAAATTATTAAAGAATCAGAACTAATAAAATTTATAAATGAAGAAATAGATCTCGGTCCTCAAATAGTAAGCATACCTGTCCCGCCCTACAGACATGCTTTTCTTGTAGACGTTCAACCAAAGAGAATAATGATATCAGATTGGGGAGGAGAACAAAATAAAACTTTAGGAATTGTAGGAAATAAAGAATATACCCCTGGCTGGGAACAATACAGTGACCTAATGATAAAGCTGGAAGAAAAATATAAACGACCAATTGAATACTATCCAGTGGATGAAGAATTATACACTTGTGCAGTTAACCATAATGAAATAAATAATGGTGGTGGTTGTTCTAATTATATTTATGCTTGGGTACAAAAATATTATCCCGACTTTAGTAGTTAATATTTATTAATATGTCTTCACATATTGAGCAATACATTGCTTTATTTTTTTATAAGTGATATCGTCTTCTTTTAATAAAACCTTAATTTTTTCAATAATAACACCATCATATTTTTCGTTAAGATCCCGATTAGGCTTACCAAAAATACTATCATAAATTTCATATTCTGGTAAAAGTTTAATCATAGAAGTTTTAAATACCATAGCCATAATTTCATTTGTTTGTCGTTTTCCATTTAAATTAGAAGTTTTATCATAATCTTCTAATAATTTTTGTTTTTCTACTAAAACTTTAAATACGTTCATCATTTCCTTGTAAGGAATTAATTCTTGACCATCCTCTTTATAAATATCTATATGATATTGAATCTTATTTTGTATTTCATCAATAAAATATGTATTTTCTTTTAAAGTATTCCATTGTTTAGATACAAGTGGTACTACATAATTATTCAACACTCTCTCTTTTAATTTTTTAATTTTAATATTACTAGTAGAAGTATAATTATAGGTGTTATAAGTATACTTCCCCAATAAATTCAATTCATTTCCATAAAAATTAATACCTGTTAAATTATTTCCATATAACATACCTTTCATTTCTTATTTAATACATATAATTTAAAAATTAATTTAAATTAAATTAAAATCAATTACACCTTTTCTCATTTATAATGCCCATTATTTGGTGTTTTCTATTTTGCTTAATCTAGTATCTAGTATTTGTAAAATATTATATATTGCTTCTAAATGTGTAACCAGTTCTTCGTCGTAATACCTCGCTAAAGGAACATTTTTTGAATATTTATTATTTGTAATTGATGTTTTCTTTTCATTCAATAAATCGGTTATAATTGTAAAATTATGGGAAATTGAATTTTTATTAAGAGTTTCGTTTTCAATTTTTTGTTGTTTTTCTAATTCAATTATTCTTAATTGTAATTTTGTTATTTCTTCGCTAACGAAAGACATTTATATTTTACTAATTGAAACGATTTTATATGGTTTTTATTATATAAATTCGGCATTTTAAATGAGAAAAGGTGTAAAAATAAATTAAAATTTAAACATAGAAAAGCGGTTTAGCATTTTTACATAAATTATATCTACATTTATGGTGTTTACAACAACTACATCTTTTTGGCCCGGTTGGTCCGGTTGGTCCGGTTGGTCCGGTTGGTCCGGTTGGTCCGGTTGGTCCGGTTGGTCCGGTTGGTCCGGT
>Ga0209400_1002158_pt1 | contig 15129 bp, 8 predicted proteins | sample M_130807_EF_Meta_FD_187313 | JGI IMG/M metagenome (GOLD analysis project Ga0209400, IMG submission 187313) | Freshwater microbial communities from Lake Montjoie, Canada to study carbon cycling - M_130807_EF_MetaG (SPAdes) (version 2) | ecosystem: Environmental > Aquatic > Freshwater > Lake... | reverse complement strand
ATGAGGCTGTCGATCGACCACGCGCCGGTCGAGCGGTAGGCGCCTCGCCCGGTCGTTCGGTACCCGATGCCGTTCGGGTCGGTGATGGCCACGATGCGCAGCTGCAGGTCCTGTCCCTCGGCCACGGTTCCGAGTGCCGAGAGATCGAACGTGAACTCGGCATACCTGCCGGTCAGCGTGAGCTTGAAGATTCCCTCGCCTGCCAGCCCATCGGTGGTGAAGCTGCCGTCGCCGATGGCGTACTGCAACTGCCCCCACGCACTGGCACGGGCGTCCACCTTCTGCTTCCACGAGATGCCCAGGTCCTGGAAGCCGCCGCCCGACACGGTGAACTCGATGCCTTCACGGCCCGAATCCGCGCCGGTGCCGGAACTGTCGAAGTCCCGGATACGCACTGCGCGGTCGGTCTTGCTCCTGGTGGCGCCGCGGTCCCAGCGCGAGGTGGTGGTGTTGACCACGCTGCCGTTGCCGGCACCGTCGTCCGCCGCCAGGCTCATGCGGTCCATCGACCACTGCGCCACCACGGCGCCGTGCGATGCACCGCTGGCCGCCAAGGCCACTGCCGCCGCCGGCAGCATCCGGACGGCAAGCGTGGCGTGAATCCCCATCATGTTGCAGTTCCCATGTTCCATGTCAGTGTCCTCCTGGTCGATGCTGCGGCGTTTCTGCGCCGCGCTGCACTTCGCGTCACCATTTGTAAGGCCGAATCGCAGGACTTCAACGATGTTCGATCGCGTTCGATTCGCATCGCGGGAATCGTGCGCGCGATGCGCGGATCATTCCTCCGCGGATCAATGCTCGCGTTCGCCGTGATGCGCGCAACGACGAATCAGCGCGCATGACTCGCACGATCGATCGCGCGTTCGTTCGCGCATCGCGCGCCGACACAACGCAAAAACGAAGCGGGGCGCCGCGAACGGCGCCCCGCCATCATGAACTCATCGCAGTACGTGTCGTGTCAGCGACGACGACGCGTGCCCAGGATGCCAGCGACGCCGAGCAGCGCGAACGCGCCCGGTGCCGGGATCTGGCTGAACTCCTGGCGCACGAACGAGCAGGATGCGAACCCGCCGTCCGTGTTCGCGAAGAACTTGAGGTTCTTGTTGCACTGGAACGCGCGGTAGCCGTCGGTGCCGTAGAGCTGGCACCAGTCCTTCACCTGTGAGTCCTGGATGGAGGGCGGCGGGCCGAAGTTGTTGAACACGTTCATGTTGCCGAGGAGCTGGCCGGTGTCCACTGCATACACCGTCTCCGCCACGCGGGCGAACGATCCGGTGCCGCCCGAGGACCCATTGAACGACAGCCCGGTGTCGCACAGGCGGATGCCGCGTTCGTAGTACTCCGGGAGCACTTCCACCGTGTACTGCAGGTTCATGTCCTGCACGGTCTGGTCGTTGACGCCGCCGTCGACGAACGGCCCGGTGAGGTCGAACGCGATGTTGTTGAGTCCGTACTGGTTCGCAGCCAGGACCTTGGCGGTGATGTCGAACTGCTGGATGTTGAAGCTCGGCGTGGTCACGTATTCGAAGGTGAACATCTTGTCGCCGATGATGAACTTCCGGTCGCTGCCGGTGTTCATCAGGGCGCCGAGGTTGACCGTCTCGTTGTTCTGGAGAACGATCACGGCGTTCGCCGCCGCCGAGAAGAAAAGGACGCCGGCCGGAATGATGAGTGCGAGTGTCTTGTGAATCTGCTGCATCGTGAGCTCCTTGCTGTCTGCCCGTCCAGTGTCTCCCCGCAACGTGCGTGGCGCAGTCATTGGGCGGCAGGGCGCGAATGGTGCAGCGGTGCCCGCACGCATTCAATGGCGTGGGGCGCTTGCGGCCGATCTTCGATGACTTCGTGCGCGCGGCGCGGGGAACTCTCCCGTGCGCTGCGCGCGATGCAGGGAAATCACCCGCCCCGCAGGCGGATCACCTCGTTGACATCCTTGTCGCCGCGGCCGCTCACGTTGATCACCACGATGGCGTCCTTCGGCATCGTGCGCGCAAGCTGCACCGCCGAGTGCACGGCGTGGCTCGTCTCGAGCGCGGGGATGATCCCTTCCTTCTGCGCCAGGAGATCGAAGGCGGCAAGCGCCTCCGCATCGGTGGCGGCCACGTACTCCACGCGGCCGGCGTCCTTCCAGTAGCTGTGCTCGGGGCCGACGCCCGGGTAGTCGAGGCCTGCGCTGCAGCTGTGCACGTCGGCAGTCTGGCCGAAGGGGTCCTGCAGCACGTAGCTAAGCGAGCCGTGCAGCACGCCCGGCGTGCCGTGCGCGAGCGGTGCGGCGTGGTTGCCTGCACCCGGGCCGCGGCCGCCCGCTTCCACGCCCACCAGGCGCACCGCGGCGTCATCGGCAAAGGGCCAGAAGATGCCGGCCGCGTTGGAACCGCCGCCCACGCACGCCACCACGGCGTCGGGGAGCCGCCCATAGCGCTCCAGGCACTGCGCGCGGCATTCGCGGCCGATCACGCTCTGGAAGTCGCGGACGATCATCGGGAAGGGGTGCGGGCCCACCACGCTGCCGAGGATGTAGTGCGTTTCCCCCACCGAGCCCATCCAGTCGCGCATGGCCTCGTTGGTGGCGTCCTTCAGGGTGCGGCTGCCGGTGTTGACCTCGTTCACCTTGGCGCCCATCAGGCGCATCCGGAAGACGTTGAGCGACTGGCGCCGCACGTCCTCGGAGCCCATGTAGATCTCGCAGGGCAGGCCGAAGTGCGCGCACGCGGTGGCCGTGGCCACGCCGTGCTGCCCGGCGCCGGTCTCGGCGATGATGCGCTTCTTCCCCATGCGCTTGGCCAGGAGCGCCTGGCCCATGGTGTTGTTGATCTTGTGCGCGCCGGTATGCGCCAGGTCCTCGCGCTTGAGGACGATCCGCGCGCCGCCCGCGTGGGCGGTGAGGCGGGGTGCCTCGGTCATGGGCGTGGCGCGGCCCACGAAGTCCCGCAGCAGGATGTCGAGCTCTGCCTGGAAGGAGGCGTCCGCACGCGCCGTGGCGTAGGCAGCGGCAAGTTCCTCGAGCGCCGGCACCAGCGTCTCGGGCACGTAGCGGCCGCCGAAGCGGCCGAAGCGGCCACGATCATCGGGGACGGAGCGGGCGATCGAGGGAACGGGATTCGCGATCGACATGGGTCTCTCCTCGTGGCGTGCGTCCACGACGCGGTCCGGGCCGGCAACATCCGCACGGACCCGAACGTGAGCCTTGGGGAAATGATCCTAGGCTGCAGGTGCGTCCGGCGCGGGAGCGCGGCGGAACAGGGCAGAAATCGGGCCGCTGAGGGCGTAGCCCGTCATGGCGATGGCCAGGGATTCGTGGAACCACCAGACGGCGATCGCCACCACCATCATGGCGGCGGCCACCGCGGGAATGGACTTGCGGCCCTTCAGGTAGCGGTTGACGAAGTGCGGGTAGCGCACGCGGCTCACCATGGCGAACGCGCACGCCAGCGTGGCGGCCGGGATGATGAGCGAGCTGGTGGCACCGAAACCGGCCGGGAGCTCCGCCTTCCACGTCACCAGCACCAAGTGCTGGTGGAGGAGGGTGAGGCTCGCCACCGCGCCGCCGGCGCCGGGCGAGGGCAGGCCCTTGAACCAGCGGTGGTCGTCTTCCGCGGCACTGGCGGTCTCCACGTTGAAGCGCGCCAGGCGCAGCGCGGTGCAGCAGATGTAGATGGCCGCGATCGACCAGCAGAGCCGGGCGTAGAGGCTGCCGGCGTCCGGGCCGAGGATCGTGGCCTGCTGGCCTTCACCGGTGCCGCCGTAGTAGACGCTGACGAGGCGCAGCATCATGAAGGCCGGCGCCACGCCGAAGGTCACCACGTCCGCCAGGGAGTCGAGCTGCGCACCCAGGTCGCTGGTGGAGCGCGTCAGGCGCGCGAGCGATCCGTCCACGGCGTCGAACGCCATGCCGAGGAACACCAGCACGCCCGCCACCGTCAGCGGGTGCCAGCCGAACGGCGTGGGGCCGCCGCTCTCGCCGGCGCGTGCCGAGTAGTAGATGGCCGCGAACCCGCACACCAGGTTCGCAAGCGTCATCATGGTGGGGAGCACCTTGACGCCGGGCAGCGGCTTGCCGCTGCGGCGACGGAGCCGGCCACGCATGCCGCGCACGCGGCCGCCGGTACCGGTGTCGGTTCCGTGGTCGTCTGCGGTGTTGATCGGTCGGCGTTCCTTCATCGGTGGCTCACTGCGGGCAGTCCCTGGGGCGTTCACGGCCGGCTTGGGTTCATCGGCTCCGCTGCAGGATCCACTGGAAACGCAGCTCCGCCGAGGTGCGGCATCAGGACCAGCACGGTACGGCGCGCTGGCGTGCCCGGGCGCTCCGGTGCAGCCAGGAGCGTGGCAGTGCCGAGCGTCGTCACGCGCGCGCCGATCTTCCCGGACGCGGCGGGTGCGGCGTCCGGGTTCGGCGGGCCCACGAAGTTGGCCGCTGCTTCCGCCTCCGCTGCCGCTCCGGCATCCGTCTCCACGAAGCCCGCGGGGTCGCAGGTGAGCACCCACGCGGTGCCGCGCTGCAGCTCAAGCCGCGACGCGCAGCTGAGCACCACGTCGCCGGCCAGGCGGTTGGCGTTCCGCACCAGGCTCGACTGGAGTTCGCCGGTCACCAGCTGCGGGACCATCTCGATCTCGATGCGCGTGCCGTCCTCCATGGGAACGGGCCACGTGCGTGCCATGATGCGTGCGTTGGCGCCGGGGCGCTCGCGCGCCACGCCGTCCACCTCCACCATCGCGTTCCCGGTGCCCACGCTGATGAGTTCCCGCCACGTGGTGGCGGTGCCGAGCCAGGTGCGGATGTCCATCGCGCTTCCGCCGAGCGCTGCGCGCAGCGATTCCATCCGGTCGGCGCGCACCGCGCACAGGATGAATCCGTTGCGGCGCAGCGCCAGGTCGTCGGCCGCCGCCACCGCGGGTTCCGCATGGGCGCGCAGCGCGTCCTCCACTCGGCGTCCGTCGTCGGTCACCTGCCAGGTGATCACCTCGAGCCCGGTCTGGCCCGCCGCCACGGTGGTGCGTGCGCGCACCACGCGACCTTCGGTGGGTTCCTCGCTTGCCTTGGCTGCGCCCGCGCCGCCGCCTGCACAACCGGCAAGCAGCGCGCACGCGAGCACCCCGGTCGCTCGCCGCGCCACGGCTGCGGCGCGGGCCGTGCTCACGCCGTGGCCTCGTCCGGCATCTCGTTCATGCGGTCGATGAACCGGCGGATGTGGCCGAAGCCGCGCTTGGTGTGGTGGAACGCCACGCGGGGCAGATGGACATGGTCGTCCTCGCCCTCGAGCGGCTGCAGGTGCTGGTCCACGGATCCGCTCTTCACCAGGTGCGAGAACTCGTCGTTGAGCTGCTCCACCTGGCGCGCGGAGAGCGGGCGCTTCACGCGCACCACGTAGGTGTCGCCGATGTAGCGCGAACTGTGGTAGCGGCGGTAGAACCGCAGCACGCGGTCCACCGCGTCGGCCGGGCTCGAGGCGATCTCGTAGAGCGAGGTGTCCTCCGGCGAGATCCACCCGGCTTCCACCAGGTTGTGGACCACGCCGGTTTCCCAGCGCTTCCAGAAGCCCTTCGGCTGGCCGTCGGGGCCTGCGCCCTCCACCAGCACCACCGGCATCGGGTGGCTCTTGCCGGTCTGGATCAGGGTGAGTGTCTCGAAGATCTCGTCCATGGTGCCGAAGCCGCCCGGGAAGCAGGCCACCGCGTCCGAATGCGCCAGGAACATCAGCTTGCGCGTGAAGAAGTACTTGAAGTCGATGAGCTTGGCGTCGCCCTTGATGATGTCGTTGGCGTTGGTCTCGAAGGGCAGGCGGATCGAGAGGCCGAAACTCGACTGCCGCGTCGGGCCCTCGTGCCCGGCCTTCATGATGCCCATGCCGGCGCCGGTGATGGCCATCCAGTTCTCGGCGGCCATCAGGCGGCCGAACTCGCGCGCGGCCGCGTAGTCGGGGTGGTCCTCCGGCGTGCGTGCGCTGCCGAAGATCGAGATCTTCCGCACGCCCTTCCAGCCGTTGAACACCTTGTAGGCGTTGCGCATCTCGCGCAGCGCGCGTTCCATGATCTTGGCCTGCCCGAGGTCGGTGCCGTCGCCCAGGACGCGCAGCGACGTGCGCACCATGTCCTCCACCAGGCTGTTGCGGCGTCCCGACGCGTGGCGGTGGCCGCCGCCGGCGTGGCGGATCTCCTCGCCGGCCGATTCCACCAGGCGGTCAATCAGCGCCGCCACCTCTGGCCCGAACGGCTTGGTTCCCGGTTCCTCGTCGTGTCCGTGGCCGTCGTCGCCGTGCTTCGCCTCGTTGCCGTGCTTCGGGTGGTTCGTCATCGTGTTTCCGTGCCGTCCTTCTGAGTGCTCGTGCCTTCCGGCGAAGCCGGTGGCGTTCCTGCCCCCGGCGCGGGCGCCACCGGTGCCGGGGCAAACACCGGAATCGGCGTCAGCCTTGGCTGCGGGTCGCTGAGCGTACCCCCGACGTCGATGGCGAAGAACTGGTCCGTCACCACGCCGTAGAGGTCGCTCAGGAGCGGCAGCTTGCCGCGGTTCCTGAAGCGCAGCGCCAGTGCCTGGGTTTCCGTGTTGATCTCGCCCGTTCCCTCCAGCTTCAGCGTGCCGGAGGAGAGGTCCACCTGCCGCAGCGTGATGCGGTCGTTGCCGAGGTCGAAGTCGACGAACGCGTCCTCCATGGACGCGTTGAGCGGCAGCATCAGCTGCGTCAGCTGCAGGAAGCTCATGCCCAGCGGAAACTCCATCATGCGGGCATCGGTCACCGCCATCTTGCCGGAGCCACGTCGCAGCAGCGGGTCACCGGCGCGACCGGCCACGTCGATGCGCCCGCGCAGCGATCCGTCGCTTCCCGGCGCCGGCCGATTCGCATCGGCGCTTGCCGGCTGGCCGGCGGCGACGAAGCGCCCGAAGCCGATGTTGGCGCACACCAGGTGGACGTCCCAGCCGTCGGTGCGGTCGAACATCCCGCGTGCCGCGATGCGTCCGCCGTACATGCCGGCCGAGAGGTCCTCGAGCCGGACGCGTCCGTTGTCCGACTCGAAGAGCAGGGCGCCGTCGATGTCGGTGGCGCGCCGGCCAAGCGCGTGCACCTGGTCGAACTGCAGGCCGATGCTGCCGCTCGGCTCCCCGCCGACCGTGGTGATGTCGAAGCGCAGCAGCCCGTCGATCTGGTCGAACGCCACGCCGCCCTTGAACCGCGCATTGGCGATTCCCAGGTCGCCGATCACCGACACCCGGTTGCTGCCGGCGCGCGGCACGTCGATCAGGAGCCGCATGTCGTCGGTCCACACGGTCGAGCCGGCGCTGAACTCGATGGCCTCGAGCGAGCGGCGCGCGTTGCTCGGCATGAGCGCCCGGAGCGATGCGGAATCGTCGGTTGCCGACGCGCGGATGCTGAGTTGCCCGACCAGCGTGCTCGATTCCGTGGGGCTGAGCGCGCCGTCGATCGCCAGGCGTCCCTGGTCGAACGTGAGGTCGAGTGCATCCACGGTCAGCCCCTGCGGCCCCGCCAGGAGCACGCCGGAGTGTCTCCGGAGCTCGAACGGCCGCTCGTCGCGCTCCCCGCGGATCCACGAAGGCTCCACCGCCACCTCCCACGAACCGCCGGTGCGCGCGCCGGGAAGCTCCACCTGCGCGTCGACCGCGCCCTGCAGGCGCCAGTCGCGGAGGATCTCGAGCGCGGTCGTGGACCCTGCCGCCTCCAGCCCGCAGCGCACCAGCGGACTGCCGAGGGACAGCGCGGCCACTTCCGCATGGAAGTCCGGATGCGCACCGATGATGACGCCGCCAGCCTCGATGCGCAGCGGTGTCTCGTCGGTATCCGGACCGCGCAGGTCCACCGAGTCGAGTCGCAGTTCCCCGTTGCGGTAGTACAGGTCGCCGCAGACCGGATCGAGCTTCACCGCGCCCGCCAACGTCATTGCGGTCGGGTGAACGTGGGCGTAGGTGTCTCGACCGCCCTCGTCGCGGTTCCACGTGACCTCGCCGTCGAAGGTACCGCTCGGCGCAAGGGCGTCCCATGCGGCCAGCGCACGGTCCACCGAATCACCGTCGGCCACGCGGACCAGCTCGCGGTCGAACGGGAAGTTCCGCAGGATCACCTCGAGCGTTCCGTTGTCGCCCTCGAGGTCGAAGCCTCCGTTGGCGGTCACGACACCGGTGCCGTGCGTCGCCGAGGCATCGCGCACGTCCACGCGGCCGGCATCGGCGATGATCAGGCTGCGCACGTCATCCAGCGTCATGCGCCCGGGCCAGCTCAGTCCGTTCTTGCGCAGCGCGGCGGCCAGGTCCTCGGTGGGGCGGATCACGCCGTCCTCGATCTGGACGCGCACCGTCACCGCATCGCTCTCGTCGGGCCGCGTGATCACCGTGCCGGTGGCGGAGAGGCGGCCGCCGAGCCCGAGTTCCGTCAGGATGTTGCTGATGGGGCTGAACACCGCGCCGGGCCAGCCGGCCGGGCGCTTGGAGCGGTCCTCGAAGCTCACCGGGATGGCGGCGAGCAGCGCGCGCGACACGATCTCGTCGCTCACCTGGAAATCCAGGTAACTGCGCACCAGCACGCGATCGCCGATCCGTGGGAGTTCCAGGTGCCCGCGAATCCACCCCTTGCTGCCGTGGATCGTCTGCACCGCGATGCCATCGCCCAGCAGGTTGACGCGGTCGTCCCGCACCTCCAGCGTGCCCACCGCGAGCAACGGATAGGGGAACGCATTGAGCACCACCTGCACGCCGCGGAGCCCGATCGTTCCTCCCACGGCAACGTGTTCCCCGCCGTCGCGCGGATGCTTCACCGTGAAGTCGACATCGACGACCCCTCCGGGCCGGGTCTCTTCCTCCAGGATGCCGGCCTGCCGCAGCGATTGCCAGCCTTGCTCATCGAGCAGCGCGCCGAAGATGCGCGATGGTCCGGCACCGAACGCGGACACCAGGCTGCGGTCGAGCATGACGTCGGTCCCCACGAGGCGCAGCGAGTACGCGGGGTCCTTGCCCTCGATCTCCGACTCCCCATCGATGCGGAAGATGCATCCGCCGTTGCCGTTGCCCTTGAGGCCGCGAATCTGGATCTTCTCCTCGGTCAGTTCCACCACGCCGCTCACGGCAGTCACGGGGTATGGGAACTCCGGGCTTTCGATGGTGCCCGTCAGGAGCTCCAGCTTGCCGGTGACGGCGATCGGTGCGGACGTCGCCGCGCCGTCCGCATTCCTCTCGCCGGCAGCGCGCGCGATCCGCAGCGTCACGTTCGCCGCCCAGTTGCGCGCGCCGAGCACCGTGAGCGCATCGGTCACCTGCACCGGAAGCTCCACGCGCCGCGGCGTGCCGTCCTCCGCCGGCCGCGCGTCCACCTGCGGGATCCGCAGGTCGAGCTCGAACGCCGCCATCGCCAGCGAGCGCTCCAGCCACGCGTCGTCCGCGTCCAGCGCGCCCTCGATGCCGCCGATCGAGCCGAGGTCGCAGTGGCCGGAGAGTTCCAGCGGCACCGCCACCGTTCCCGAGCCGGCCGGCCCGGGCATCAGCGTGGCGCGCTTGGCGTCCACGCGGATGTCGTTGCCGCGGAGCGTGACATTGGCCTCGTCCATGGCAACGCCCAGCTCGCCGCTGATGGGCGTGGTCTTGCCGTGCTCGATCCGCGCCCAGGCCAGTTCGCGCACCGCATCGCGCTCGCGCAGCGTGACGTCGCGCACCGCAATGTCCACGGAACGCAGCGGCTGCGACGGGCTTCCCTCGATCCGCGCGCGCTCGATGCGTCCGGCCAGGCCGGAACGCAGCGCCCAGCGCCGCGCCTTGGCGGGCAGCGTGCGGAGGAGCCGCTCGTCGATCACCAGTCCGTCGAGCGTGGCGGCGTAGGTGAAGTCGCGCTCGTTCCAGGTGCCGAACAGGCGGATGGCGTTCTCGGTGATCGGCGCGCCGTCCTGCTCGCGCTGCTCGAGGCGGAACGAGTAGGTGGACGGATCGTCCGGCAGGTGGTCGAAGTCGGCGGCGAACTGCTGCGACGCGATCGTCGTGACGTCTCCGCCGTCGGAGGTCCCGAACTCGAGCCGCAGGTCGCGCAGCAGTGCCTTCTGCGGCTGGCGCACGGACGTGCCGCCGCCCGACTTGGGCTTGAGGGCCAGGAAGTTGAAGTCGCCCGGCTTGTCGGCCCGCTCCACCAGGTGAAGCGCCAACCCCTCCACCTCCATGTCGACCAGCTCGATGCGCCCCAGCAGGATCATCAGCGGCGAGAACACCACCTCCGCGCGGTCCATGGAGGCCACGGTGGCCGCGTCGCCTTCCCAGCCGCGGGCGCGCAGGTCCATGTCGGTGGCGGTGATCCGGTTCCAGCCGTCCCACTTCACCTTCTTGATCCGCACCACGCCGCCGAAGCGCTCGGAGAGCTGCGATTCCATTGCCTCGCGGAGGACGGTGGTCTCGCGGAGCACTGCCCACGCCGAGGCCATCACGGCCATGAGTCCCAGCAGGACGAACAGCGCCACCGTGCGCCGCCGGATCCGCTTGCGAAGCCGCGAGGGTGCGAGCGCGGGCACGTGGCGGGCGATCGCCGCATCGGCGCGCTGCGCGAACTCGTGCGGAGCGCGCCGGGCGATGGCCTCGAGCCGTTCGAGGTGCATGTCGGGCACCCGCGGTTCGCCTTCGGGCGGCGGCGTTTCGGGTTGATCCGGTCCTTCGCTCACGGGCCGGGGATGGTACGCGCGGGATGGTGCGGAGTTGGGTCGTACACTCCGTCCATGCCACGGCGTGCCATCGTCATCGGTGCTGCCCGGCGCGTCGGCCGTGCCGTCGCGCTCGAGTTTGCGCAGGCCGGCTGGGACCTGGTGCTCACGTACCGTTCGCGCCAGGCCGAGGCGCTCGAAACCGCGTCCGAGGCAGGGCGCATTGCTGCCGGCGCGGGTCGCACGGCGTCCGTCACGGTGGAGCGTCTGGAACTCTCCGATCTGGCCGCCGTGGAGCGATTCGGGCGCGCCCACGCCGGTGCTTCGGTCGATGCCCTGGTCCTGAGCGCTGCCGCCTACTCGCGCACGCCGTTCGGGGAGATCACGGCGGCCACCGCGGAATCGGAACTGCGCATCAACGCGGTGGCGCCGCTCCTCCTGGTGCAGGCGTTGGCGCCGGCGCTGGCGCGTTCGTCGATCGCCGGCGGTGGATCGGTGATCGCCTTCGGCGATATCCATGCCATGGGTCGTCCGCGTCGCGCATTTGCCCCGTACCTGATGTCGAAGGCTGCCATCCACTGCATGGTGGAGTCGCTGGCGCTTGAACTTGGCCCCGCCGTCCGCGTGAACGCGGTGGCCCCGGGCGTGGTGGCGTGGCCGGACGATGCACCCGCGGAAGAACGCGCGGCCTATGAAGCGCGCATCCCGCTCGCGCGGCCCGGCACTCCCGAGGACGCGGCACGCATGGTGCGTTCCATCACGGAGGACATGCCCTACGTCACGGGGTCGGTGTTCCGCCTGGACGGGGGCCGCTGGCTCCGCTGAGTGCCTCGCGCACCTCGCTTGGCGGTGCGCCGGCGAGGCCCGCAGCTTCCGCCGCGATCGTCGCCTTCACCGGATCGCCGGCGCGCATCCACGCCGCGGCGGCACGCAGCGCGCGCTTCCAGTCGTTGGGGCGTGCGGACGCGGATTCATCGAGCGTGGCCGCAGCCTCGCGCAGCTTCCCGAGCGCGGTGTAGGCCGCCGCAATCTCTTCCGCGCACGCCGACTCACGCCGCAGCGGTGCATCGAGCGCCATCAGCAGTTCAAGCGATTCGCCGGGCGCGCCGGACATGCGACGCATGCGGGCATCGGCCACGCGCAGTTCGTTGGAGGTGGGCGAGAGGGCGCGTGCCTCGGCGATCTTCGCGCGGGCGCGCGCGGTGTCGCCGCTTCGCATCGCCAGGTCGGCCAGCGCGGCCTTTGGATCGGAGGATTCGGGCATGGCGCGCTCGGCTTCCTCGATGAGCGCTCGCGCATCATCCATCCGCCCGTCGCGCGCACGCGCCATGCCAAGGTAGAGCGCAAACTGCGCGTTGCCGGGTTCGTCCGCGTGCGCCGCCTCGTAGGCGCGCACGGCATCGGCGTGCCGGCCGGCCGTGTCGCAGACCACGCCGGTGGCATGCTGCAGCGGGCCGTTCGTGGGCGCGAGCGCTGCCGCGCGCAGGTAGGCATCTGCCGCGCGCGCAAAGACCGCCGCACGGTCCTCGGACGGGAGTTCCGGACGCATGGCAAGGGCCACCAGCGCGCGCCCGTGGATCTCGTGCGCGCGCATCAGTCCGGGGGCATCCGCCGCCAGCTTCTCCGCCACGAACACCGCCTCGCTCGGCTTGTCGGCGGCCATGTACGCCTCGATGGCACGCATGGCGGCGTCGATCTGCTTGGAGTCGGGCCCCGCGACCTTCGCCGGGGGTTCCTCTGCCGGGCCGCACCCGGCGGGCATGGAAGAGAGCACCGCGCACAGCACGCATGACGCGCCGCGGCGGAGGCTTCCTCTCTCGTAGAATCGCTTCTCCATGTCCAGCGCCCAGCCCATCGATACGAGCGCACCGACCGGCGGTGCCTCGCTCCAGCTCGCCAAAGCCTACACCCCGGGCGACGCCGAGGCCTTCGCATGGGAGCGCTGGCGTGCCGCCAACTGCTTCCACGCCGAGCCCACCGATGCGGGCGCGCCGTACTCGATCTTCATTCCGCCGCCGAACGTGACGGCCGCGCTGCACCTCGGGCACGCGCTCAACAACACGCTGCAGGACGTCCTCACGCGCCACTACCGCATGAAGGGCATGAACGCCATGTGGATGCCGGGCACGGACCACGCCGGCATCGCCACGCAGACGGTGGTGGAGCGGCGCCTCCTCCAGCAGGGCAAGCGGCGCGCGGACTTCACGCGTCCGCAGTTCATCGCCAAGGTCCAGGAGTGGAAGGACGAGTACGAGGCCACCATCCTCAGCCAGCTGAAGGCCATGGGTGCCTCCTGCGACTACGACCGCGTCCGCTTCACCATGGATCCGGTGTGCGCTGCGGCCGTGCGCACCGCGTTCTTCAAGCTCTTCGACGACGGACTGGTCTATCGCGGCAAGCGCCTCGTGAACTGGGACCCGGCCACGCGCACCGCGCTCGCCGATGACGAGGTGGAGATGGAGGAAGTGGACGGCCACTTCTGGTACCTCCGCTATCCGTTCGAGGATGGCTCGGGCCACATCACCGTGGCCACCACGCGCCCCGAGACCATGCTCGGCGACACCGCCGTGGCCGTGAACCCCAAGGACCCGCGCGCCGCCGCGCTGCGCGGCAAGAAGCTGCGCCTCCCGATCGTCGGCCGCGTGATCCCCATCGTGGAAGACGATTACGTGGTCATGCCCGTCGAGCACGGCGGCGACCCCGCCGACCAGAAGGCGCAGTTCGCCACCGGCTTCCTGAAGGTGACGCCCGCGCACGACCCCAACGACTGGGAGATCGGCCTGCGACACGGCGTGGCCGCCATCAACATCATGGCGCCCGACGCCTCCATCAGCGACAAGCACGGCTGGGAGGATGTCTCCGCGGAGGCGCGCGCCTTCGTCGGCCTCTCTCGTGAGGACGCGCGCACCAAGATCATCGAATGGTTCAAGGCGAACGGCCTGCTGGAAGCCGCCAAGCCGTACCGCCACTCCGTGGGCCACAGCTACCGCAGCCACGTGCCGGTGGAGCCGTACCTCTCCGAGCAGTGGTACGTCCGCGTCACCGACGACCGCCTGAAGGGCGCCGCACTGCGCGCCATGAACCCCGCGCAGCGCGACGGCGCCGCGCCGAAGGGCCCCGCGCAGCCGGGCGACGGCGAGCTCACCTTCTTCCCCGCGCGCTACGCGAAGACGTTCCAGCAGTGGCACGAGAACATCCGCGACTGGTGCATCAGCCGCCAACTCTGGTGGGGCCACCGCATTCCCGTGTGGAGCGCGGAGATCCCGGCATCGGAAGTGACCGATCGCGCCGCGGTCGACGCCGCCAAGGGCGACCTGGTCCGCTGCGACGGCCCGTGGCGCGCCAAGGGCTGCGCCGAGGCGGTGCGCCGCCGCACCGACGGCGTCTACGAGCGCTACGTCTGCGTGCCGGAGCAGGGCGATGCCGCCGTGGTGCCCGCACTGGAATCCGCCGGCTACCGCCAGGACGAGGACGTCCTCGACACCTGGTTCAGCTCCGCGCTCTGGCCGCTCTCCACGCTCGGCTGGCCCGACCCGGCTCGCTTCGCAATGGATGGTCTCCTGGAGAAGTGGAACCCCAGCTCCGTCCTCTCCACGGCGCGCGAGATCATCACGCTCTGGGTGAGCCGCATGGTGATGTTCAACCGCCACTTCCTGGGCGGCCGCATCCCGTTCAGGCACGTCTTCATCCACGCCATGGTGCAGGACGGCTTCGGCCAGAAGATGTCGAAGTCCCTGGGCAACGGCGTGGACCCGCGCGACATCATCCACACGCACGGCGCAGACGCCATGCGCTTCACGCTGGTGCAGATGACCACCGACACGCAGGACGTGCGCATGCCGGTGGACATGGTGGACCCGTGGAGCGGCGAGATGTTCGTGCCGAAGACCACCCTGGACGCCGCCGGCTACACGGTGGCCGAGGCCATCCAGCACAGCCCCAAGGATCCCTCCAAGAAGATCACCAGCGCCTACGGCGCCGCCACCGGCAAGGCCGTGCCCACCGAGGACGCACCGCTGGCACGCAACACCAGCGCGCGCTTCGATGTGGGCCGCAACTTCGCCAACAAGGTGTGGAACGCCACGCGCTTTGCGCTCGGCAGCCTCACGCAGGTGCCGGGCGATGCGTCCGTGGATCCGCGGACGCGCCCGCTCGTCGATCGCTGGATCGTCGCGCGCCTGGCGCACGCGCTTGCCTCCTACGAGAAGGCCATCGCCAACTACCGCTTCAACGACGCGGCCGACGCCACCTACGACTTCGTCTGGCGCGAGGTGTGCGACTGGTACCTCGAGTCCATCAAGCCCACCGTGAAGAACGACCCGGCGCAGCAGCAGGTGCTGCGCACGGTGCTCGATGCGTCGCTGCGCCTCCTCCATCCGCAGATGCCGTTCATCACCGAGCAGCTCTGGCCGGCGGTGGCCGCCACGGGGAAGGGCGGCCTGAAGGGCGTCCACGTCCCGGCGTCCGAACTTTGCGCCCGCTCGGCGTGGCCTGCCGTGGACGCGTCCGCCGTGG
>Ga0209400_1002154_pt1 | contig 15141 bp, 12 predicted proteins | sample M_130807_EF_Meta_FD_187313 | JGI IMG/M metagenome (GOLD analysis project Ga0209400, IMG submission 187313) | Freshwater microbial communities from Lake Montjoie, Canada to study carbon cycling - M_130807_EF_MetaG (SPAdes) (version 2) | ecosystem: Environmental > Aquatic > Freshwater > Lake... | reverse complement strand
TCCAGCTCACCGGTCCGGCCGCGGGGTCGAAGTGGCTCGACGGCGCACGCGAAGTCCGCGGCTCGGTCGCCAATTGCGGCGGTGCGGTTTCGCCGTGGGGTACGTTTTTCAGCGGTGAGGAAAACTTCAAGGATTTCTTCGGCGACCCCGATCATCCGGACGGTGCCGATGTCCCGGTCCACAAACTCCCCAATGAACTGCGCCGGAATTCCCGCCACTTTGGCTACATGGTCGAGATCGATCCCGCAACCAGGGAAATCTTCAAACACACCGCGCTGGGTCGATTTGCTCACGAGAATGTCGCCTTTCGCACCACATCCGACGGACGGCTCGCCGCGTATCTGGGCGATGACCGCGAGGGATGTTATTTGTTCAAGTACATCTCGAAGGGCCGCTACGAAGAGGCCAAAGGCAAAGCCAACCGGGAGCTTCTCTACGACGGCGTTCTCCATGCCGCCGATACAAAAAACGGGCGATGGATCCCTCTTGATCCGCAACAAACCCCGATGCTCAAGGAAAAAGGATTCGATGCGGCGCAGATCTGCGTTCAAACCCGCTGGGCGGCCCGACACGCCGGAGCAACACCGATGGCCCGGCCCGAAGACGTGGAAGTCCACCCACAGACCGGTGAAGTTTTCGTTTGCCTGACATCCTATCCTGTCGCCGGAGGTTTCCCCGGTGCCATCCTCGCGCTGCGGGAAGAGGCGAACGACGCCGGTGCGCTGGCTTTCCAGAGTGAAATCCTGATCGCAGGAGGCAAAGCCAACGACCTGTCCTGTCCCGACAATCTTCAGTTCACCGAACGCCACGAGTTGCTCGTCACCACCGATTACAACCAAGGCAAATCAACGCCGCCGGAACCCGGAACTACCTGGAGCGAACTCGGTAACAATTTCCTCACCGTGTTGGAAACGTCAGGCCCCCGGCGCGGCAAAGCACGACGGTTCATGAACGCCCCGCTCGGCGCGGAATTGTGCTCCCCCACCCTCTCACCGGCGGGCAATGAATTATGGGTGAGCGTGCAGCACCCCGGCGAAACCGGACTGGGAAGCTGGCCGGAAGCCCCGGGTGGCGAAGCCCGTTCGGCCCTCATCGCGGTGCACCGCAAGGCATGACATGCCAAAGAAATCAGACCAGAAAAAGTCGCAAACGTAAGGCAGGGAAGGCTCTCCTAGCGTTCCGGTGGGGGGCGGTGACTCATCGCCTTAACTTGATCTACCTTCATCCTCCGTATTCATTTGCTGATCCTTCGCGAAAGCCAGCGCCCGGCAGGATGCCGGCCGCAGCCTGCGGGACGCAGGCGCTCCCCGTGACCAAACCTCCCTGCCCCCACCGGAACTTTCGGTGAAATTTCCCTGCCTTTGAGTATGCACCCCGCATGACACACCGTGGATTTATGCTTGGCAACCTTGCATCGTCCTGCCACGGTTCTGCCGTATGAAAATCAAATTGTTCCCTGCCACTCTGGCGCTCGCCCTGACCGCAAGCAGTTTCGCACAAACACCCGCGGCCGCGCCCGCCATCGACTTGGAAGCCCGCAAGGCATCAGTCGTCACTCTGGAGGCCCATATCGGCCAACGCGAAAAGCGCCTAACGGAACTCGGGCAGGACATTGTCTCGCTCGATGGCCGCATCGAAAAACGCGTGGATGAATTGGTGAAAATGCTCGCCTCGATGAGCGATTCGAAGGACTCCAAAACCAAGGTCTCGAAGATCAAACAGGATGCCATCGATGCACTGAGAAAGGGCATCGACCTCTACGCCAACAAACGCCGGGAAGTGCGCGAAAAAATACGCACCGGTGACGAAACCGCGCTGGGCGACTTGGGGAAATTCGATGAACGGATCTTCAAACGCGTCGATCAAATCGTCGAGCTGGGCAAATCATTCCCCAGCCACAAGGATTTCGATAAATACGATTCCGAAGGCGGCTCCTACTGGAACGGCTACTACTATGAAAACACCCGGATCAGCGATGATTACCGGCAGAACAAACGCGACGTAGCGCAGGCGGACAAACAGCGCGACGAGACCAGCAAGGCACTCAAGGAGGGCATCGAACGGCTCGACCAGCGCCGCCGCACAATGAAAGAACTGCTGGCCAACCGCACGCTGACCGAATCCGCACGCAAGCTCTACCTCCAGGAACTCGGCCAGATCGATGCGCAAACGGAACATCTCAATTCGCAACTCGTCAGCGTCACTACTTCTCCCGGCGGTGTTGCCACGCGTCAGCCGGGTCTCGACGAAGCAAAGGACATCGAGAACTTGCTCGACGACGCGCGCAGGGATCTGCGCGGCGATGTTTCGAACCTGTTCCGCTTGTATGACGAATTCGCCGCAAGCCGCGCCCGCCTGGCCGACCTCAAGGAAAACCTCGCCGCCCGCAAGGACTGGCTGGAAAAAAACGCACCCGCTGCAAAGTAAGCAACGCGTTCCTCATTCACGAAAAAAGCCGGTCTGCTCATGCGAAGACCGGCTTTGTTGTTTTGAAGAGTCAAAGGCCTGCCACCCGCTACTGGGGGCGCGCCTTCGATTGAGATTGAGGTTTATATTTACCCTCCGACTTCGACTTGGGGGCTGTAGCGGGTTGGTCAGCGCCGCCTTGTTCGTCTTCTTTGGGTGGGCGTTTGGTCTTCGTCATTGCAACAACCTTCAATACCCCTTCGAAAGGTTCCACGATAAAGTATGTAGTGCCTGAGTAGATCTTGCCTTTGAACTTCGACTCGACTTCGGCCTCTGCACGGAAAACACCCGAGCTCTCCTTTATTTTCACCTCTTTGATTTCGGTGACTACGTCCTTCAGCGAATTCACCGCTGGAATCTTGCTGCTATGTTGCAACATACGCAGATACACAACTTCCGGACGAAGCGCCCAAGCCTCTTCTGGGCTTTTCACCGAAAGAGTAGCTAGCACTTTCTCAATATCGTCGCGGTTATCGTCATCGATCTCGGAGGTAGTTCTCGGAGTAGATCCGAGAATTGTGTTCTTCAATTCTTCAAGTGATTTGGGGTGAAGCATTCCAACCAACTCCTTCCAGTTCTGATTTTGGAACGCAGAAAAATAGGCGCGGACGAGAGGTTCAACGTCCTTGTCCGCTACTTGAGCTTTGATCGAGCATGGACAAGCCAGCAACACGATGATAGGGAAAATCAGTTGATGAATGTTCATATTTCAGACGAACAGTCTTTTAGTTCAGACGCGGACCATATCGATTCTGTCAGAAATGGGAAGGTGATTTTATGGGCACACTCAAATCGTCATAATCAACAGCTTATGCTTTTTGTTACTATGCAGTTTGTTTTTTGGAACATGAAAATGTCAGATATTTTATGGTGAATTTTTTCCTGCGGTCGAATGTTTTTCAGGGAACACTGTTCCGATGAGCATGAATTGATCCGCGCCCGGAGAATAAACTCCTGAAAGCCATTATCAAAAATCGTCAATCGCAGCTCGTCAGTCCGGTCGTTCTCATTGGCGAGAAAGATGCCAAGGGAGTGAAAAAAAATGCAAGGTCCGTTGGATCGCATGGTGGGCGCATGGTTCTCAGTATGATTCCCAGAGTCGAAGAAGAGATTGACGATTTTGGATTGATCGAGAGAAGGGCTCGACTATCCCGGTTGAGGTGTTGGGGAGCTTCGAGGCCCTCTTGGATTGTGGGGGCGGTCGATGATGACGCGGGCGGTTTCGTAGGCGGCGAGCAGGTTGATGGGATGTCTTCGGCGGGCAGCTCGCCCGTGGTCTCGGCGCAGACACTGGCCGGTGCGCCGCTATCGGCGGCAAGGCGGACGAGGGACTTTTTGGCATCGTCCTTGTTGCGGGTGTGGGGTTTCGCTTCCGGCAGGGAAAATGCTCGGGATTATCGGATCGAGTGCGGATACCGCGGAGGAGATCATCGATACGGGTTCGGGGTTGATCGGTACGGATTCAATCCGCTTCCCATAGGTCGAGCATGCGACTTGCGCCCTAGGAAACATGTCCCGAAAATAGAAGCACTTTTTCCCTCAGCAGTTGAAAATGCCTTGATATCTCAGGTCATCAACGGTAAATAAAGCCCGCATGATAAAAAGTCCGACTTTCGCCCTGGCTGCCTCATTGAGTGTTTTGCTCGCCCTTTCGAGTTGCTCGAATACTGCCAAGGTGCAAGATGCCGCAAAAAAAGGCACTGAGCAGGCAAAGTTTGTCAACCCCTTCCCGGCGGGAACCTACGAAAATTTCACTGCGGAGCCCTCCTATCCGAAAACCTACAACATCTACAAAAACCAGGAACTTTACTCACAAACAGATGCAAGCAATTCGAGACTCGTGCTCGATACATCGAAGCAGCGCGGGAAACTGATGAATGGCGATACCGTGGTGATGGACTATCCTATTTCCAGCGGACGCAAGGGCCATGACACTCCGAAAGGGAGTTTTGTGATTCTTGAAAAGGTAATCGACAAGAAATCCAACCGGTACGGTAAAATCTATGATGCAAACGGTGATTTGGTCAATGGAGATGCCGACACCTCAGAGGACAAAATTCCCGAGGGTGGGAAATTTGCCGGCGCGCCGATGAAGTATTGGATGCGCATCACATGGGATGGTGTCGGACACCACATCGGCAATGTCCCCCGCTATCCCGCATCGCACGGATGCATTCGCGGGTACTACAAGGCGATTCCTGATGTTTATGCTAAAATCAAGGTCGGCACGCCTGTGACCGTCGAGTGACTTCACCCCCGAACAGCAAGGTAAGGTTCCGGCAAAAGATGCCTTGTCATCCGCGCGAACGTTCCGCCATCAACCGATTATGATTCCAACGCTGCAACTGGAGCATTACCAGCAAACATTGGCTGGGATTTCCTCATCGGGTTTGCATAAATCCGAAAGGCTCATCGACTCCGCCCAGGATGCCACCATTCGGCTGACTGACGGTTGCACGGTGATCAACCTCTGTGCCAACAACTATCTTGGATTGGCGGATCATCCCGAGGTGCTGGATGCCGCGCAAAAGGCTCTCGTCCGCTGGGGATTCGGCATGGCCTCGGTACGTTTCATTTGCGGAACGCAGGCACAGCACAGGAATCTTGAGGAGACCATTTCCCGTTTTCTCGGCACGGAAGACACCATCCTTTATCCCAGTTGTTTCGATGCCAACGGTGGTTTGTTCGAAGTGTTGCTTGGCGAGGCGGATGCGGTGATTTCCGACTCGCTCAATCATGCATCGATCATCGACGGCGTCAGGTTGTGCAAGGCGAGACGCTACCGCTATGCCAACAACGACATGGCCGATTTGGAGAGACAACTTCAACAAGCTGATCGCGACGGTGCGCGTTTCAAAATGATCACCACCGACGGGGTATTTTCAATGGATGGGATCATCGCGTCGCTTGATCAAATCCACGCGCTGGCCGCTCGATACAACGCCATGGTGCATTTTGATGACTGTCATGCCACCGGATTTTTGGGTTCGCGCGGACGCGGCACGCACGAACATTGCGGAATTTTTGGCGGCATCGATCTGACGACAGGAACCTTGGGCAAGGCGCTGGGTGGTGCTTCCGGAGGCTACACCTCGGGGAAAAGCGAACTCATCGACTTGCTGCGCCAGCGCTCGCGACCCTATCTGTTTTCCAACAGCGTTGCGCCCGTCATCGTCGCGGCTTCATTAAAAGTGTTTGAAATCCTGGAGCATTCCACCGAGTTTGCGGATCGAGTCAAATCCAATACGGAGTATTTCCGCAACGCCATGTCTCAGACCGGATTCACAATCGCGGGACGAGATCATCCGATCACGCCGGTGATGCTCGGCGACGCGGCGTTGGCCCAGCGTTTTTCCAACAGACTATTGGATCACGGTGTTTATGCGATCGGCTTTTTCCATCCGGTTGTCCCGCAGGACAAGGCGAGAATTCGCACGCAGATCAGCGCGGCCCACACCAGAGAGCAACTGGATCAGGGAATCGATGCGTTCGTCAAAGTCGGCAAGGAGCTCGGTGTGATTTCCTGAAAATCGTTAGGCGGATCGACAATTACAATCCCGGCACATCAACGGTCTTGCTGAACTCGTAAGAATGTTGGGCGAGGAATTTGGCCTTGTCGGCAGGCGTGCTGAATTTTCGGCTCTTCAATTGATTGATGCCGAAATCCGACAAAACGGTCAGGCTGATTTCCACGGCGGTCACTTTGCCCGTTTTCAGTTCGGCATTGCTCACCGTCATCGACCCTCCACCGACATTGCCGTCCGTATCAATCCTGTCTCCATACAGGCGGAAAACATTGGCGGAAGCGTCGTTGCCTAAAGTCACGCGAACCGGTTTGACGGTCGTTACAGCACCAACGGTCGATGTCACATCCACACGCAGAGTAATCGAATACTGGTAGATGTTTTCGCAGACAAAGTCGTACTTGGAGGTGCCGTTGTTCTCCCCCGCGGTGAGTCGGGTTTCAAATTTGTTTTTTCCCGCCGTGGCGTCGAATGCGACCTTGATGTCGGGCTTGCCGAGCATCGTATCAAATGTCGGCTTGGGGTCCATCAATTGGCGATAGAACACAAACGTAGATTCGGGATTGTCCGCGCCCTCCAAAGGATCTTGATACGCGAGTTTGTAGGAAACCGTGCAGACATCCCCGCCCTTATCGGCGGCCGTTCCGGCGCCACCCTTGTAGCGGTCGGAAGCCGCTGAGAAGAAGATGAACTCCGCGGCATTGGTGCTGCGGTCAGATGCCGGCCCGGGGAGAACCGTTTCCGTTTTCGCATACAGCCATTCGTTGACATTGCCCGAGCGGACCACCAGGCACTCCAGATCCTTGGCCATGAGATCCAGCAATGCCTTTGCCTGGCGGGAGGCCCGGACCTCGGCCCGACTGCGCTGCCACGTTCCCATGGCGACATTGGTGATACCGATCAACATGCCCATGATGATCACGGCGATGGCCATCGCGACCATCAACTCGATGAGTGTGAAGCCTCGTTTGAAACGGTGAGTGGTGGGATTTTTCATAATTCCGGTGTTTGGGAAAATCAGCGACGAACAGCAATATTTCGGGCGAACATGGGTTTTTTGTATTTCGTCACATCAAACTTGCCGCTCGACTTCAGGAAGTTGGGGTCGGTGGTTTGGATCTCATAAAATTCCGCCGTCATGGGAATCACGGCTTCCGAATAGCCATCGGCACCTGCTCCGGCTGGCGGAACGGAACCGGGAGCCGGAGGTGGAGAGAGAATCACTCCGGGCTGCCCGAGCTTCAACCCGTTGGCTCCATCGAAAACCAATTGGGTCATTTTCACAAAAAACACGCGACCCTCAACCGACTTGAGGTCGGTCTCCAATTGGGCGTCGTTGCGACGACGGAACATCGGCTGAACCACAAAGTCCTTGCCCGCCTGGCCATTTTTGTCAACGTATGGTTCCATCGTGCCGTCGACCCGGAGCTTCTTGGGATTGCCCCGATATTGATAGGAAAAGACGATGGTGTCGTTGCCCTGCGATTCAAAAATCCATTTGTAGGCCTTGTGGAAGGCAGTCACATCCTCGTTGGCACCGCCGTTGAGAGGACGGTTCGTAGCGAGTTCTTTTTCCAGTGCGCTGGTCAGACGGTCGGCCTCCTGGACATTGATCGAGCGCCTGATCCCCCGCATGGCGGGACCAAACACGCCCATGAATGCTGTCAGCATGACAGCCAGCACACCGATGGCGATGACTGTTTCCATCAGCGTGAAGCCGGATTTTTTGCGATTGCCTCGGTTTTTCATGTTATGAAATTCTGTAAATTAGAAATTTTTCACTGCTGTCAAATCGCCGATCTGGGTCGTGTTTCGGAATGTGGATGTCTCCCCATTGCCCCAAATCGTGAAACCTGCGAAGTCTTTCTTGGCTGCACCGCTGATCAGAGGTTCCTGCCCCTTGGGGCGGGCGCCACCGCCGATGACAAACGTGGCTCCGGGGGTTTTGCATATCCCCTGGTTATTGAACTCATACACAACATATTTTCCCGAATCAGAAGCCTTGGTAAATGTGAGTTGCTCGGGAGTCATGGGCTCCTTGCCCGTGGCGCTCTTCTTGCTGAATTTCGCGCTGTAAAAAGTTCCGTCTGGCAAGGTGTATCCCCGACTTGACAACGTCCAGGTGGTTTTCGGAGTTCCATCCTCGTTCAAGTCCTGAGCGGCAACGAGGATTTTCCGCAAATACTTGCTCTGATCATTGATATCATCGGCATCGACAATGACCCGTGTCGACGTTCCTTTGCCGATGGCCGTAGCGCGGGCTTCGGCAAAGACCGCTTCCGCATTGGCGATGGCTGTGGAAGTGCTTTTTCCTCCTGTCAGGTTGCGAATCCCCATGGCTCCCATCGTCATTAAGATCGTGATGATCACGATGACCACCAGCAACTCGAGAAGGCTGAATCCCCTTCCTGTCAAGCGTGCTTTCTCATTTATCAACAATGGCTTTCTCATAAAAACAAGTGGGTTACGAAGTAGACGATACCGATGTTTTGGGAACAAGCAATAAAAATATGTGATTACATCGCAGTTACTGAAATTCCCCATTATGAGGAATAGCGCCCCTTGGTGGGACCATTCATCCACGACCAAGCCGAACGAACGATTTGTAAAATATCAAGGTGTTCCGCCCTCCAGTCTAGAATGTCACTCGCGAGTGAGGGATCAGCCACCAACTGCGCCGGGTCGCCCGCGCGACGTTGTCCTTCGATGACAGGAACACTCTGGCCGGTGACCGCTTCAACGGCGGAAATGATTTCCCTCACCGAGACCCCCTTGCCTGTACCGAGGTTTACTCGAAGGGACGCCCCTCCCGTTTGGAGATAATCCAAGGCTTTCGCATGCGCCGTGGCAAGGTCATTGACGTGAATGTAGTCACGGATGCATGTCCCGTCGGGCGTGGGATAATCAGTGCCAAAAATCTCCACAGGTCCTGCCTCGCCTGTTAGAGCCATCAATACCCTCGGGATCAAATGGGTTTCGGGATCGTGATCCTCGCCGATTCTTCCATCCTCCGCGCAGCCACTGGCGTTGAAATATCGCAAACAAGCGGAACGGAGTCCCCATGCCGTTTCGCAATCCGCCAGAATCCATTCCAACATCAATTTGCTGCGTCCGTAGGCATTGATCGGCGACTGCACGGTATTCTCGGTAATCGGAACGACTTCCGGAACGCCATACGTGGCGCAAGTGGACGAAAAGACAAAAACCTTGCAACCGAAATCCTGCATGGTGTCCAGCAGTGCGAGTGGCTCGGACGTATTGTTGCGATAATACTTCAGCGGATTTTGAACCGATTCGCCGACATATGCATAGGCGGCGAAATGAACCACTGCGGCGAATGCATGCCGGGAAAACAATTCCTTGAGTAGCTCCTTGTCCCCCACCTCGCCTTTGACGAATTCCACCTGATCGTCGATGATCGCATCACGATGGCCGTAGACCAGATTGTCCAGCACCACGATTTTCCGTCCCTGGGAGGACAATAGGCGAACCGTGTGGGAACCAATGTATCCCGCCCCTCCTGTAATCAATATCGCTCCTTCTTGCATAATTGTTCTCCCACGCAGGTAACCGCATTGCCAGGAAGCTGTCAATCATTTGACTGCATTTGCATGCCGAAAAATGTTTTCTTGCATCATCATGAATAAGCGCGATTCTCCTGCGTCGAAACATGGTCATGAAAAACTCACTTCTATTTACTGCCGTTGCCGCTTCCCTTGTCCTCAGTTCTTGTTATGTCGACCCTTACTATGGAGGCTCTGCAAGTTATTCGGGCACCTACAATTCAGGCTATGGCTCCTATGGTGGCGGTGGATACAGTTCGAGTGTGTTCATCAGCACGGGCGACCCCCGCTGGTCCTATGATCCCTATCGTTACTGCTATTACGACCGCTACCGCGGCAGTTACTATGACCCCTATCTCTATGGATATTATCCCGTGGGCTATCTGCCCGTGCCTGTAAGGGGTGTGCCGCATCCCCACAACTGGCACGGTTCAGGATACTGTCCTCCTCCGTCCATCGTCAAAGTGCACAATCTCGACCACTACGACAACAGGGTTCGCAACTACTCCAACACCAAGAACAACTGGTCACGCCAGGTTTCCGGAGGCGGCTCGTCCTCATGGATGAATGCATCCCAGCGTAGCCAGTTGCATGACCGCGCTTCGCAAAACCTTCAAAAACCCCCGACGAAACCCACGCAGGGCTCCTCATGGAACGGCGGTGGTTACGTGCCGTCCGGCCAGTCCGGCCAGCCCAACCGCTACCCGGGGTCATCGTCTGTGAATCAATCGGGCAACGGCCCAAACTGGGGCGGTCAACAATACCAGAACCCGGGAAAACAGCCATCCGGAAACCGCTACACTCCTCAGACTCCCGTCACCAATAAACCGGACATCAATCCTCGCAACACCAACGGAGGCATATTCGAAGGCGTGGACCGCGGTGCTCGCAATAATGCTCCCAATCAACAAAACCTCAGCCCTCAGGAAAGGCGTTCATTGTCGCACTCCTCAGAGGCCCCACGCACAAGGGAGCCAAGAGTGGAACCGGCACCGAAACAGAAGAAGGACAACGATGAAGCCAATGAAGTCAAAAAGTCTTCGGGCCGTGGTTCAGGCGGATTTCTGCGTTGAACCATCGATCTAACGATTTTCTTCAAAGGCCGGGGCTGGCCCGGCCTTTTACTTTTGGCGCGTGAGAAAACCAGGGGGATTTTCCACTTGCTTCCACAAGTGCCGGGCATAAACTCCCACAGATGAAGAAAATAATTGATGTTTTTCCCGCAGGTGGCAGCGGGCACATGCGCGGAATCCCCCCTCGTTCCCTGTTGTTCATTCCGATTTTCATCCTGTGCGTGGTGGGTGTCTTCTCCTCCTACTATACCGTGAACACCGAGTCGTCCGCCATTGTCCAGCGCCTGGGGCGATACCACATGACGGCCGAACCCGGTCTGCACTTCAAGATTCCGTTCTTCGTCGACAAAGTCACCATCGTGCCGACACGCAGGCAGTTGAAGCTGGAATTTGGATTTCTCACCGAAGGCGCGACCAATGAATACCAGGGCAGCAAGGAACCCGAACTGGAACGCGACATGGTGAGCGGCGATCTCAATGCAGCCGAGGTGGAATGGGTTGTGCAGTATGGGATATCCGATCCCAAGCTGTATCTGTTTCACGCCCGCGAAGCCGCATCAACCTTGCGTGATGTCTCCGAAAGCGTCATGTGTGAGATCATCGGCGACCGGACCGTGGACGAGGTGTTGACCTACGGACGAACGGACATCGAAACCGACTGCTTGAAGAAACTGCAGAACACCATGACGATTTTCAACATGGGAATTCGCATCGAGCAGATCCAGCTCAAGAACGTTCATCCGCCCCGACCGGTGCAGAATTCCTTTGATGAAGTCAACCGGGCGCAACAGGAGCGTGAGGAAAAGATCAACATTGCCAACGGCGAAAACAACAAGGTCATTCCCAAAGCCCGGGGACTTGCCGAACAGTTGGTGTCTGCCGCCGAGGGATACGCCCTGCAACGAACCAATCAGGCGGAAGGCGATGTGGCGCGGTTCCGGGAACTCCTGATCCAATATGAAAAGGCTCCGGCGATCACCAAGCAGCGGCTCTATTTGGAAACCATGAACGAGGTTCTTCCCAAACTCGGCAGCAAAATCATCATTGATGAGGATGCCAAACAATTTCTCCCCCTCCTGAACCTGCAACAAAACCAAGCCCCCACACACGAAAAACCATGAAGGACATCCCCAGATTCTATTACTATGCTGCCGCGATGGCCGCCCTGGTGGTTTTTTCCAGCAGTGCTTATGTCATCGATGAAAAAGAGCAGGTGATCATCACCGAGTTCGGCAAACCGGTGGGCGAACCGATCAACCAAAGTCCTGACCCGGCAAAGAACCAAGCGGGACTCCACTTTAAAAAGCCGTTCATTCAAAAGGTCAACCGCATTGAAAAACGCATCCTCGGATGGGACGGTCATTCCGCGGAGATGCCGACCCGAGACAAGCTCTACATCACCGTCGATAACTTCGCACGCTGGCGGATCGCCGATCCCATCAAGTATTTTGAAAGCCTGCGCGATGAACGCAGTGCGCAGTCAAGACTGGATGACGCGATCGGCGGGGCCACCCGCAGCATCATTGCCAAGCATGAGTTGATCGAGGTGATCCGCAGCGACAAGGAGCGCAAAAGCGTGCCCTCGAACATTCTCGATGCCAACAGCAAGATCGGCGTCCTTGCACCGATCAAGTTCGGCCGTCACGTGATGGATCAGGAGATCCTCGCCGCCGCAAAACCCAAAGCTGAGCTGTGGGGCATTGAGTTGATCGACGTGCGTTTCAAGCGCATCAACTACAAGGCCGGCGTGATCCAAAAAATCTATGATCGCATGGAGTCCGAACGCAAGCAGATCGCCGCGCGCTATGTTTCGGAAGGTGAGGGTGAAGCGGAAAAAATCAAGGGGCGAACAGAAAAAGAACTGCTGCAGATCCAATCGGAAGCCTATCGAAAAGAACAGGAAATCAAGGGCAAGGCGGACGCCGAAGCCACGGAGATTTATGCAAAGGCCTACAACAGCAGCGACAAGGCTCCCGCTTTTTACCAGTTCCTGAAAACCCTGGAAACCTATCAAAAAACCATGTCGTCCGACACAACGGTCATTTTCACGACCAACAGCGACTTGTTCCGGCTGATGAAGCATCTCGACCCGGAAAAATAGAATCGTCCGCAACGGGCCTGATCATCCCGTCCATCAACTGATGTTCCGTTCCGTGCTCCACTCGTGAACCACCTTGCCGTCGATATCATGATGCTGGAACGTGATGATGCTCTTGTCGCCGACCCGTTTCAGGGTTGTTGAGAGAAAACCGCCCTTGACGCGGTGGAATCGATGGTAGGCAGGATTCACTCCGGGTGAACCACCGGCATGTTCGTCGCTGGCGGGACCCACGCTGAATTCGTGCAGGCCGGTTTCCGGATGCACGGATTGATACTGCCAGTGACGATCACCACAAATGACGTAAAAGTTCGTGCCCAGGTTTTTTCTGAACCATTCTCGCAACTCGTCGCCTTCCGACTTGAATCCGCCGTTCGAATGATTGTCATTCTTGCCAGGCCGGTCCGGCCCTACCATCGGGGTGGGACTGATCAGGATTTTCCACGTGGCATCACTCTCCATGGTCGTGCGCTTGAACCATGCTTTTTGCTCCTTGCCCCATATCGTCTTTTCGGGACCATCCGCCGTATTGTTCGGTGAACGGAAATCACGTCCGTCAGTCAGCCAGATCTGCAAGTCCCGCCCCCAGCGGAAAGTCCGATAACTGGGGCCACCTGCCATGGGAGCCTGCTGTCGAAATATTTTCTGCCCTTCGGCAAATGTGAAACTTCCCATGGATCTGCCAGGCCATGAGTCGTCATTCAACGTATCGTGGTCGTCCTTCAGCCAATAGGTGCCGACCTGTCGATTGAATTCGATCAGGCGGGGCAGGCTGAACATCCGCTGCCAGTGATAACGGGCGATGTCTGCGGATGTCGCCCTTGGCTTGTCATTGTCATAGTAGACAAGATCGCCCGTCAAACAGGCAAACGAAGGATGCAAGGCGAGCATCGATGGATAAATTCTGTGTCCATTCTGATCCCCGCGATCGTGGTATCCCTGACAAGTCATCACGCAAAAACGCAGGTTGCCTGGACTTGCGGCGGCAGGAGCTGTTAGAAAACTGCCGGCAAATGACCCATGATGTTTTCCATCGGCATCCACGGAGTCAACAAGGTAGTAGTATCGGGTGTCCGGTTGGAGACCTTGAAGGACGAATTGGTGAGTAAAGTCCGTCGCGCCCCCAACATCGACCCAGTCTGTGCTCTCCTTGGCACTGTCGAATTCATCCGAGATGCCATAACGAACCCGGAGACGCCCCGGAGCGCCCGGACAGGCACCCTCCTCTTGCTTGCCGCTTCCTTCAACCCGCATGCTTGCGGCAGTAAGCCGCGTCCAAACGATGGCACTGCGGTCCGTCACCTCGCCCACCCGTGTCCCTGTCGCCTGATGAACAGGAATCGCTTCCGGTTCACCGTTTGCATTTTCCGAAAAAATCGACGCGAAGGCCATGGCCGCTGTGGCGCGTGTGAAGGTGCGACGATTGATTGCTGACGATTGTTCGGTCGGTTTCATTTTCCCGCTTCGGTCGGATTTTTTTTATCGGCACGTTTGGCTTTCGGTGCGGAACCATTCGGCGCAGGCGACCAATCCGCGGGCTGGGGATTGGGGATTCGCAATGGACAGTCATCGCCAAAATTCTTCATCTCCCCCTTCAGCAGGCACATCATTTCTCTAACATTTTCCTCATTTTCGGCAAGGCCTGCCAGATTGATCAACTCATGGGGGTCGTTTTGCAGATCGAACAGCTGGGTTTTATCCACCAATGGATAGCGAATGAGTTTCCAGCGATCATTGCGGACAGCGCGCTGACAATTCCGATATGCGGTATAAAGCACCTCGCGGGTTTTGCATTTTTCGCCATGGAGCAGAGGCACGATGCTCCGGCCTTCAACGCCTTCCGGAACCTCTGCCGCGCCCAGTTCGCAGAAGGTCGGGAACAAGTCCATGAGGTAGATCAGCGCTTCGCTCCTGCCCTTCACGATGCCGGGACCCGCCATGACACAGGGAACATGCATCCCGCCAAACTCGTAAAGGTTCTGTTTCCCGAACAGGCCGTGATCCCCCATCGACAGGCCGTTGTCACCCGTGAATACAATGATCGTGTTGTCCCACTCACCAGTCGACTTGAGCTGTTCGAATATGCGGCCAACGTGATGGTCCAGCCCGGTGATGCAGGCGTAGTAATCGGCAAGCTGCTGTTTGGTGTTTTGGGGCGTGCGCGGCCAGGGGGCCAGTTGTTCATCACGCACGCTCATCTCCCCGTTGTCCCAGGGGTGCTGCGGCAGAAAGGCGGCGGAAAGCGGGATTTTTTCCGGGTCATACATGCGATGAAACTCGGGGGCTGCTACCCGAGGATCATGCGGCACCGGGGGGGCGATATACATGTAAAACGGCTTCCCTTTGTCGTGCTGTTTGAGGAAATTGATCGCCGCATCGGCATGGCGCTCGGAGGACCCACGCCGGAGATCGGGATC
>Ga0209400_1002146_pt1 | contig 15170 bp, 22 predicted proteins | sample M_130807_EF_Meta_FD_187313 | JGI IMG/M metagenome (GOLD analysis project Ga0209400, IMG submission 187313) | Freshwater microbial communities from Lake Montjoie, Canada to study carbon cycling - M_130807_EF_MetaG (SPAdes) (version 2) | ecosystem: Environmental > Aquatic > Freshwater > Lake... | reverse complement strand
TTGGATCTTTTGCCCCCAAAAACGGCTCTATAAGCCACTATCAGGACAACATCGACTAGATATGACTCAAAACCCTCAAAACGGCTTAGAACAGCCTCCTACGGCTTACCTAGGGGCGACAGAACCGCGTATTAGGTCAAAACCGGTCGATTTACCCTCTCGCGGACAGGAAATGATTGATTTCTGCGAACAAATCATTAATCCCGTGACTGGTGAGCCTTTTAAATTGCTTCCCTGGCAAAAATTGCTAGCAATCGAGATGCACCGCGTCAAGCCTGATGGACGCTGGTATCACAATGAAGTCGGCGTCATTATGGCTCGGCAAAATGGCAAGTCCACTTTTATGCAGCTTCGAATCCTGGCTGGAATGTTTTTATGGGGCGAGCGCTTGCAAGTCCACACCGCTCACAAACTGACGACCTCATCTGAAATCTTTTGGAAAATTGATGAGATCATTCAAGCCAATGAACAACTTGTGACTCGGTTTGTCAAGAAGTACGAAACCAAGGGAAGCCAGGAGATCAAACTTAACGATGGCACTCGATACCTGGTCAGAGCCAATAACTCGGCTGCTCGCGGAATCGCAGCGCCGGACGTAATTCATCTAGATGAAGTCCGCGAATACAAAGATGACGAAGTATGGGCATCGCTCCGATTTACTCAGATGGCTTCAAAAAATCCAATGGCGATTATGTATTCAAATGCCGGAGACCAACATTCGGTAATTTTGCTTCGCATGAGAGAGCGCGGACTTGCAGCAGCTGCTGGATCTAATGATGCAATCGGCTGGTTTGAATGGTCGGCTGAGCCAGGTTGCGCAATCGATGATATGAATGGATGGCAACAAGCCAATCCCAGCCTTGGACACACAATCCACATCGACAATCTTAGATCCGCAATGTCAGATGATGAGTCTATTATTCGCACAGAACTTTTGTGCCAATGGGTAAGCCAGATCAATCCAGCCATCAATCCGTCAAGTTGGTCAGAGTGCGCATCCGAGGGTATGCTCGCTTTGAATCGGGAGCAACCAACTTGGATGGCTATTGATCTGAGCCCAGATCGAAAAGCAGCTGCGTTAGTTGCAGCGCAACGACTTGTTGGGGACAAGTTTTGCGTTGTATTACTGGAAACGTATTCGAATCCAGTTTCGATTGATGACAAAGACCTCGCAAACAATATCGCTGTCTGGACGAAGCGATATAGCGTGGAAACGGTCGCTTATAGTCGTCAAACGGCTGGCGCAGTTGCTTCTCGGTTGATTCCGGCAGGTATTCCAACGACTGCCATCGATGGAGCCATTTATGGTCAGGCATGCGATGAGATGTTGTCGGCTATTACCTCCCAGCGACTTGTCCACACAAATCAAGCCGAATTAAATAAGCAAGTTTTATCTGCGGTCAAACTTCCATTTAAAGATGGAGGTTGGTATCTTGGACGAAAAGCATCTGGAGCGACAATTTGCGCCACAGTTGGAATGGCGATGGTTTGTCATTTCGCGACACGTCCTGACTCCGAAGTCGATATCGTGTTAGGTTGATTATGGTATAATTTTGTGCTAATGGCACTCAAAGATTTATTCGCTAAGGCTCCTCAACCTGCTATGACGGTTGACGCAGCTGCGACTCCAGTACCTTACAATATTTCAACCGCTAGCAGTTTATTCGGAACTTTAGGATCTGCTTCACGCCAACAAGCAATGGCGATTCCCACAATTGCAAGAGCGCGTAATATTTTATGCAGCCTTGCAACATTGCCACTAGAGCAATACGTTAAAAGTACCGGCGCACACGTCGAACCCAATCGAGTAATAAACCAACCTGATTCGCGCGTTCCCGGTTCTGCTATTTATGCTTTTATCGCTGAGGACTTATTGTTCCATGGCCTGGCATACGGACAGGTCCTGTCGATGTACGCCGACGGACGAATTCAAGAATGGACACGCGTTGCACCAGATCGCGTAACAGAAACTCTAAACGCGGCATCAACAGAAATTGTTGGATTCCGAGTTGACGGTTATGACGTTCCAACAATGGGCGTTGGATCTCTTGTTGTGTTTAATGGTATGGATGAAGGATTTTTATCTCGCGCAGGTCGCACGATCCGCGCAGCTATTGCGTTAGAAAACGCATCAGAGGCATTTGCTAAAGAACCTGTACCGATGATGGTTCTAAAATCAAACGGAACAAATCTTACTAGCGAGCGTATTGGCAAATTGCTTGAAGCCTGGCGCGTTGCCCGTAGTACACGATCAACTGCATTTTTAAATGCTGACGTTGAATTACAGGCAATGGGAATTGATCCAAACAAACTGCAACTAAACGAGGCACGTCAGTACGTAGCGTTAGAATTATGTCGCGCTATTGGCTTACCTGCTTATTTTGCAAGTGCTGAAACAACATCAATGACGTATTCAAACGCTACGGCGGAACGTCGCTCCCTTATCGATTTTGGTGGACGCAATTTGCTCGTCGCAATAGAACAGCGTCTATCAATGCCGGATTTTGTCGGCCAAGGCAATGAAATACGTTATTCGCTAGACGAATACCTACGCGGTAATCCTTTGGAGCGCGCGCAGGTTTATGAAATCCTGAATCGTATTGGCGCAATGAGCGTTCAAGAGATTCGCGAAGAAGAGGATCTAATCGACACATGAAAATAACAATGCCGGTAACAATTACTGCATCTGATGCTGAAACACGCATTATTGCAGGACGAATTGTGCAATGGGATGCCGAAGGTAACACATCTGCAGGTCGCACAAAGTTTCTACCTAACTCAATCGAGTTTGGGAAAAACACAAAACTAGTTTTAGAACATAACCGCACAAAGCCTCTAGGCAAGTTGGTTGAATGGTCACAAGATGAGTCAGGTATTACTGCATCATTCAAGATCGCAAAGACAACTGCTGGAAATGATGCCTTGGAAGAAGCTGCAACTGGACTACGTTCAGATTTTAGCGTCGGCGTCGAAGTAGATGCGTGGGATAACAAGGATGGCGTAATGGCTATCAGCGCATCGAAGTTAATTGAAGTTTCACTCGTAACTGATGGAGCAATCCCAGGTGCGGAAGTGGAAAAGGTTGCAGCAACCGAAACACAAGGACAAGCTGCAAGCGAATCAACCCCGGAGCCTCAGATCGAGGAACCTAAGACCGAAGGAGATGACCTAGTGTCAGAAACCGTTTCAGAGGCAGTATCAACCGAAGCGGTTGAAGCTGCTAAGGCTGAAGTCAAAGCGACTTCATATCCACTCAATTCACAAAAGGTTCGTAACCCAATCGTTGACAAGGCTTCATATTTGGAGCACTCAGTTCGCGCATCATTGGGCAGCGATGAATCAAAGTTGTACGTTGCAGCAGCAGCGGACACAGGAGACAATGCTGGTCTCGTGCCAACACGTCAACTAACAGAGGTAATTAACGGCATCTCAAACGCAGATCGCCCAATCATTGACTCAATCTCACGCGGAGCACTACCTGATGCAGGTATGACTTTCGAGATTCCCAAGATCACAGTTGCTCCAACAGTTGCTGTTGCATCTGAGGCAGGAACACCATCAAATACAGATATGAACTCAGCGTTTGTTTCAGTAGATGTTAAGAAGTACATTGGACAGCAAGTATTTAGCCTCGAAATTCTTGACCGCAGCTCACCAGCGTTTTTCGCTGAGTTAGTTCGTCAGATGGAATTTGCATACGCAAAGGCAACAGATGTTGCAGTTGGAACAGCACTTATCAACGGTGGAACAGATGGCGGAAACCGCGCAGCACTTACAACAGGTGCTCTAGTTTCTGACTTTGTTTCAGACGCAGCTGTTTCTATCTACAAGGGAACACTTGGATTTGCACAGAACATCATCGTGTCTCCAGAACAATGGGGCGCACTAATGGGCTTGGTCGATTCTTCAAATCGTCCAATTTTCAATCAAACAATCAACCCTCAGAACGCTGGCGGAACATTGACTGCAACCGCAGTTCGCGGAAACCTACTAGGTCTTAACCTACGTGTTTCAACTGCACTAACAGATGGCTCAGGACTTGGCGACAACACACTTCTCGTTGTAAATCCAGATGCTTACACATGGTACGAATCAGCACGTCTATCACTTCAGACAAACGTGATCTCATCAGGTCAGGTTCAAGTTGCTTACTACGGTTACGGCGCAATCGCGACAAAACTTGGCGCAGGCGCATACCGCTTCATGGTTGCATAAGTAACCAACAATTAATCATGCCGGGGGGGTTGCTCCCGATCTCCCCGGCAGCAGTTTAGAGAGGATGAAATGCCAAGTATTATCACAGCATCAGAGTTGAGATCAGTGCTTGGCGTTTCGTCTGCTCTTTATTCAGATGCATATTTGAACGATATAATCGATACATCTGAGGCAGTTATCTTGCCTTTGCTTACAACATTTTCTGCACCGATTCAAATGGTTTCGCTGACAAGCAATGTCGCAACCTTTACGACGGTAGGAATCCATGAGTTTACAGAAGGACAATCAGTTGTCATCGCAGGATGCGGAACACCATTTAACGGCACTCGAACAGTCAATGATGATGTCGATGCATACACATTTACAGCAAACATCACTAATGCCGATGTTCTCGAAAAGAATGTCATCCCTAGCGGAACCGCAACACTTACAGGCGCTTCAACTTATGTTGGGGTCGCAGCTGTTGAATCAGCGATCATGGTAGTTTCAGTTGAAGTTTTCCAATCTCGTACGGCTCCAGGTGGACAGATCGAAGGACTCGATTTTGCGCCGTCGCCATACAGGATGGGGCGCAGCTTGTTTAATCGCTGCGTTGGTCTCCTAGGACCTTATATCGATGTTGAAACGATGGCTCAGTAATGCCGAGCACTATTCTTTCAGCCGTTAGAACTCCACTTGCTACAGCGCTTGCTGGAGTATCGGCAAATATTTTTAGTTACGTTCCCGAGCAAGTCCCAGTCCCAGCCGTAGTCGTCGTTCCGGATTCTCCATATATGGAGTTTGAGACAATCGGCAAGAGTACCTTTCGATGCAAGTTAAATTACACGATAACCTGCTGCGTTGCTTACAACAGCAACCCAGCCTCGCTTGATAACATCGAGCAACTTATAACAAGTGTTGTGGCGGTTATACCGGCTGGATATGAACTCCAGGTAGTTGATCGACCAACAGTTACTACAGTAGGCGCTAGCACCTTGCTGGTCGCAGATATACGGGTGTCCACTTGGTACACCCAAACAGCATAAGGAGAACCAATAATGCCAACAACAGTCATTACGGGTCGCGACCTAGTCCTCAGCATCGCAACAGTAAATTACGATGCGCAGACAACTAGCGTCACACTCGTTAACTCACCAACTATCGATATTTACCAAACACTCGATGGTAAGGCTTTTAAGCACACAGACGACATTTGGACTCTCAACGTAGAGTTACTTGCTGACTGGGGTGTTGCATCATCACTATTTGAAGCAATGTGGACAGCAGCTGATGGAAGTCCAAACACAACTCTTGCAGTATCTTTGACAGCTGCAACAGGCGCTGTATTTACTTGCAACGTTTTGCCAGTATTCCCATCAGTCGGTGGATCTGCTCCAGGAGCACAAACTGATACTTGGGCGTTACAAGTAGTTGGAACACCATCAGAGTCATTCACCTAAAATCTAACAACGGGAGCACAGATGAAACTACCAATCACAATTACATATAATGCTGGCGACTCTGCAACTTATGTTGCTCAGCCACCAGAATGGGCTAAATGGGAGAAGGCAACTGGTAACACGATTTCTCAGGCTAATGACAAAATTGGCATTTGGGATCTTTTGTTTCTGGCTTACAATGCTTATAAGCGCGAAAGCGCTGGAAAGCCTGTTAAGTCTTACGAGATTTGGTCTGAAACCGTTGCTGATGTAACAGTCGGAGACGATAGCCCAAAAGCCACAAGCCCGGAAGCGTAGGCAGGATCCTCGTAACTCTAGCGATAGAGACGGGGATACCAATGCAATACTGGGACGATGCGGATGATGTCTTAACAGCGATAGAGATTTTAAAGGAGCGATCGGATGGCAGATGAAGTCAAGATCGCTTATGACAAATCAGATTTACGCGGTATTACCAGGGCTTTCAAGGCCATGGATGATCAAGCCATCGAAGCTGCTAAAAAGGAAAGTTCTAACCTTGCTGAGTATGCTGCTGGACAGATTAAGATCGCAGCAGCAACTCGCACGGTTTCAGGTACTGCTGCTCGCCGTATTGCTGATGGAGTTAAGGTAAGCAAGACTTCAAAGATTGGTGAGTTCAGTTATGGATTTGCTCGTCAAAAGTTTAGCGGTGGCGGTTCAACTTTAGATTTACTTTACGGTATGGAATTTGGTTCTAATCGTTTTAAGCAGTTTCCAAAACGCACGCCAAATAAGGGTAGAGGTAACTCCGGTTACTTTATCTACCCAACCCTGCGACAGATCCAGCCGGATCTAGTTCGTAAGTGGGAGGAAGCATTTAGCAATATTTTGAAGGAGTGGGATTAATGGCAGGTAATAGAACCCTTAAACTCTCGATCCTTGCTGATGTCGATGATCTAAATAAAAAGTTAAAGGCTGCTAATGGCGATGTAGAAAACAGCGCTACTGGCATGGAAAAGTTTGGCAAAGTAGCAAGTGCTGCTTTTGCTGCTGCTGCAGCTGCAGCTGCTGCTTACGCCCTCAAGATAGGCGTTGATGGAGTCAAGGCTGCCTTGGCAGATGAACAAAGCCAAGTTAAATTAGCCTCAGCCTTGGAAAACGCTACAGGAGCAACCAAGGCTCAAATTGCTGCTACCGAGGATTCAATTGACAAAATGGCCCGGGCAACCGGTGTCGCAGATGATAAATTACGTCCAGCGCTTTCGCGTCTTGCTCTATCAACCGGGGACGTATCTAAAGCCCAAGATTTATTGGCACTTGCTCTTGATATCTCAACACAGACTGGCAAGCCACTTGAAGGCGTGGCAAACGCCTTGGGCAAGGCTTACGATGGTAATACCGCAGCCCTTGGCAAATTAGGTATTGGACTATCTAGCGCTGAATTAAAAGCAATGTCATTCACCCAGGTTCAATCACGATTGTCAGATTTGTTTGGTGGCGCAGCTGCTAAGAACGCTGAAACATTCCAAGGACGCATGGACCGTTTGAAAGTTGCATTTGATGAATCGGTTGAAGCAATCGGTTACAAGTTGCTCCCGATCATCGAATCACTTATTAACATCATTCTTACAAAAGTAGTTCCAGGCTTTGAAAAGTTTGCCAGACTTTTTGATCCAATCAAAGACGCAATTGACCGCAATAAGGAATCTTTTCAGGCTTTAGGCAACTTCATCGTGGATTACATTGTTCCTGTATTTACGGTTGCTCTCGGTGGAGCGATCTCATTTGTTGCCAAAATTGCTGCTGGCGTGGTCGATATCGTAGGCGGTGTGATTAATGTAATCCGCACTCTGGTATCTGGTGCCATTGATGGAATTAATGCTCTTATCAAGGCTTACAACGCAATTCCAATTTTGCCTAACATTCCAACAATCTCAAAGCCATCATTTACTACACCGACAGTTTCAGCACCAAAGGTAACGACTCCAACATATACAGCGCCTACAATATCAAGTCCCGGTACAGGATCGACTGGTACAACATCTAGTACAACCGGCGTAGCAGCAGCAGCTGCAACAGGAACCGCTGCATCAACTGCTATTGGGTCTTTTAGTGCCGGTTCTTTCCGTATGGCTGAAGCTGCCACATCCGGAGATACTTATAACATTAATGTGACTGGGGCCTTGGATAAGGAAGGTGTTGCCCGTCAAATCGTGGATATCATTCAATCCTCTAATTTGCGTGGCACTAATGGATCTCTAAGTTTGCAGGCAATATGAGCAACTGGAGTCCGGTTTGGAAAGTTCTCATTAATGGCAGCGCTACAAATTACGCAAGTAGCACAGTTGCGAATCTTACAATTACCAGCGGTCGTACGACGATTGAACAACAGACTCAAGCCGGTTATTGCAATATTCAACTGGTCAATCTTACTAATGAGGCATTTGATTTTAAGGTAACAGATTCCTTAACTATAGAATTACAAAATTCTGCAGGCACTTATGTTCCTATTTTTGGTGGTTTTATTACAGATTTTAGTGTCGAGGTTGTAAATGCTGGATCTACCGGATTCACTACAGCTGCCAATATAACTGCAGTCGGTGCTTTGTCCCGACTTTCAAAATCAACCTGGACTGACACGTTATCTCAGGATGAGGACGGCGACCAGATTTATGCTCTTTTAGTTGATCTTTTAATCAATAACTGGAATGAAGTTGCACCGGCTGTAACTTGGGCTACCTATAATCCTGCAACAACTTGGGCAACTGCTGAAAATGTAGGACTTGGCGAGATCGATCGACCAGGTGACTACACTTGCCAATCCCGTCCTTCGTCAGCTGTTGTCGTGGATCGATACACTCTTGCAGCTCTTATTGCTCAATCTGCTTTAGGTCAATTATATGAGGATGGTTCAGGACGCATTTGCTATGCAGACTCGACTCATCGCCAGGATTATTTGGCTGCAAATGGTTATACGGAATTGGATGCAAATAGTGCTTACGCTGCTGGACTGAGACAACTTACACAATCAGGCGACATCCGTAATGATATTACTTTAAATTATGGAGCAGGTTATGGGTCTCAAAAAACTGCTATTGATAACACTTCAATTAACACTTTTGGCAGATATGCAGAATCAATCGACACAGTTATCCACGGCGCAGCCGATGCTCAACTAGTGGCAGATCGTCGCTTGGCTTTGAAGGCTTATCCACGCGCTAAGTTTGATGCAATTACTTTCCCTCTTGGCAACAATGAGATCGACGATTCAGATCGTGATGCATTAATCGGCGTGTTTATGGGCCAACCGATCAAGATTGTTAATCTCCCTAACAATATCTCCGACGGCACTTTTGAAGGATACGTCGAGGGTTTTACTTTTAGGGCTGGATATAACCGGGTCGATCTTACGATCAATGCGACCCCTATTGAATTTTCCCAGGTTGCAGTTCGCTGGGATCAGGTTTCAGGCTCCGAGGCTTGGAATACTTTATCGGGTATACTTACATGGAATAATGCGATTGGAGCGGTTGCCTAATGGCAAACACAACTAACTTTAACTGGGAAACCCCAGACGATACAGATTTGGTCAAAGATGGTGCAGCTGCGATGCGTACCCTTGGCAACTCAATCGATACCTCTTTTGTCGATCTCAAGGGTGGTACGACCGGACAAATCCTAAGCAAGGCATCTAATACGGATCTTGATTACACCTGGGTCACAACAGACGACGCAAACGCGATTCAAAACGCTATTGTCGATGCTAAAGGCGATCTAATTGCAGCGAGCGCAGCTGATACACCTGCTCGCCTAGCAGTAGGCAACAATGGCGAGACACTTGTAGCAGATAGTTCCACTTCAACAGGCTTACGCTATCAAGGTTCACAGGCTGCTGCTAAAAATTACCTAATAAACGGCGCAATGGATTTTTGGCAAAGAGGCACAAGCAGCACAAGTCTTGGCTATGTCACGGCTGACCGCTGGTACATAAACAATGCTGGCGGAACAACAACCAGTGCTCAGGAAACTACAACTGTTCCAAGCGTTGCTCGTTATGCTTTGAAACTTACGCAATCAGTTTCATCTGCCCAAGTGGTTGCTCAGCAACCTCTAGAAAGTCAGTTAGCAATTCCGCTGGCTGGTCAGACTATTATCGTATCGGCTTATGTGGCTGCGAGTGCATCAACTAACTTCACCATTGACTTAGGACAATCTACTTCAACAGATGTGGCTGCTGCTGGGTCTTGGACTTTTACAAGTGGCAGTTCACAAAATGTTGCTTCCTTAACTTATGTAAGAGTCTCACAAACCTTTACCGTAGGTGCGACATCTAAGAGTTTGATGCCTCGTATTTCAATGACTTCATTAGGTTCAGGTAATTCTTTCTACATCTCAGGTGTACAAATGGAAATCAGCGCAGTACCTACAACCTTCACACGCGCTGGCGGAACAATTCAAGGAGAATTAGCCGCTTGTCAGAGGTACTTTAATCGCACATCTGTTACAAATGGACAGGTCGGATTTTCCAATGGTATGTGCCAAAATACAACAAGCGTATTCCACAATTTCTGGGGCGTTCCTTTGAGAGTTTCACCAACAGTCACAATAAATGGAAGCCTTAGAACAATCAACGGAAACACCGATAACGCTATTACTTCTGTAAATGCGACTTATTGGGTTGCTAATAATCAAAGCACTACAGTTAATTTTGTTTCTAGTGGTATGACGGCAGGACAAGCGGCTATGTTGTACGCCGCTACATCAGGAGTATCTGTAGACCTAAGTGCGGAGTTGTAAAATGACAAAATACACAGAACACGAATTAGTTATTGAACGCGAAAACAAGGACGGGTCAGTTTCCTTTATTCCTAAAGACAAAACCAACTCAGACTATCAACGCTACCTAAACCCAGAAGCGGAACAATCCACACCGATTGTGATCGATGAAGCCAAAACTAAGTAAATCAGTTATCCAATTAAGAGAACAGGCAGACGATGCTTATCCAGATCGCAAGCGTGACTCGGACGGGACTTACGGCGACCTCAAGCACTCAACCCGGAAAAGCGATCATAACCCTGACCCTGATTCAGGGTATGTCCGGGCTTGCGATCTCGATGCTGATTTCGACAAACAAGCCTCCACAGCTGCTTACATTGCCGACCAAATTCGAATTGCAGCCAAGTCAGATAAACGAATTGCTTATGTCATCTTTAATCACAAGATTGCAAGCGCTCGAAGCCTCTGGCGCTGGCGCAAATACACCGGAGTCAATCCACACACCAAGCATATCCATGTCAGTTTTACAAAGGCTGGCGACACGGATTCGAAGTTTTTTAACATCCCATTACTAGGAGGAACAGATGAGCCAAGACCTGAAAAAGATGCTAGCAAGTTGGGGCAGAGCCTTTCTAACGGCTGCTCTTGCACTCATAGCTGCAGGCGAAACTAACCCAAAGAACATTGCTTACGCTGGTGCGTTGGCAACGATTCCGCCAATCATGCGTTGGTTAAATCCTAAAGATGAAGCGTTCGGTTTGCGGTGACAGCAAGTGATTGGGCAGGGTTCATCCTTGCCATTGTCTCGACGATTGCTGTATTTGTTGGCGGTTTGCGTTATCTGGTTCGCGGTTGGCTGTGGACTCTTACGCCGAATGGTGGATCATCTCTCGCTGACCGATTGGCAAGAATAGAGACACGCCAAGAACAGATGATGGAACTTCTCAAAAAGTAAGGGACACTTATCCACATGGCAAAGAAAGCAACTAAAGATTTAGTTGAGCAAGATTATTCTGCACTCGATGCATACTGCATAGGGATGTATGAATTTGCTCAAAGTCTAAAGCGAGCAGGTTTTGATGAGGAAACAGTCCTTGGCATTATTGTGGAACGTTCTGCCTATCCTGCTTGGATCTTGCCAGATCCTATCGAACCAGAACGGTTCGGTGATTATGAGGACGACGACGACGAGGACTAATGACAGTAAAACGAATTGCTTGGATTTCAGATATCCAGGCACCGTTCTTTCATGAAGCAGCAGTCAAGAATCTAGGCAAGTTTTTACGGGCTTACAAGCCTCACCAAACAATCTGTATTGGTGATGAAATTGATCTACCGCAGCTTGGTGGGTTTGCCCAATCATGGCAAGAGGTCGAAGGCAACATCGATGAGGATCGCAAACTCACTTTAGAGATTCTCCAATATCTTGGCGTTACTGACGTCGTTGGATCTAATCACGGCGCTCGCGTTTATAAATCTTTGTCTCGCAGATTACCGGCATTTATGAATCTGCCTGAGCTGCGCTACGACAAATTTATGGGGTACGACAAAGCCGGAATTAAGTATTATCCGAACGGTTTTGATTTTGCTCCAGGGTGGCATACCTGTCATGGAGATGCTTTTCCACTATCAAATAAGCCTGGACAAACAGCCCTCAACGGGGCCATGCGTATGGGTAAATCAATCGTGTCAGGGCATACCCATAGACTTGGGCTATCTGCCCATTCAGAAGCCTCTGGAGGGCGATACGGACGTATTGTATGGGGAGTTGAGGTTGGCAACCTTGTTGACCTTGCAAGCCCCGGTATGGGGTACACAAAGGGTTATGCCAACTGGCAAATGGGTTTTGTGGTAGGCACGCTACACGGTAAACGTTTTACGCCTGAACTTATCCCAATCGATCCTAAAGATGGATCATTTATCTATCAAGGCAAACGCTGGGGCTAAATCGTTACCGTTTCGTTATGTAAATAAACGTGTAATTGTCTCCAGACTGTGAGACCGTAATCCCATCAGAGAAACCCAGTATCTGATAAAGGGAGAAAGCAAATGGATTTACAAGTGCCAGTAATCATTTTATTACTGATTGCAAATGTTTTGTGGTATGTCGTCGGTTGGTCTCAGGGTTTTAATGAGGGCAAACGAGAGGGTTTGGTAGTAGGCAAAAACAGTCAGCGCGTGAGTGTTAATGATCGCTAATGACATCCTTGACGAAGCAAAAGACCTCATCGCAGACAGAGGTAAAGATTACGGCTTGGCAGCTATCAATCACCTTCGAATCTCCAAATACTGGAGCACCTATCTTGAACGAAACATCGAGCCTCACGAAGTCGCAATCTGTATGGCACTTGTCAAAATCGCACGCTTACAAGAAACAAGCCTCCACTCAGACAGTTACAAGGACGGCGCAGCATACATTGCGCTCGCTGGACAAATTGCATCAACTGATTGGAATGACCTTGACAGTTATTAAATCAGCACCCGGAGTTTGGTGCGATTACTGCAAGGTCAGATATGGCGTCAATTCGCTACTCGGACAAAAAGCAGCTAGTTACACAGTTTTAAGCAATCATCCAAAAAGCAAAGGGACACGCAGGAATTACTGCAATCAATGCGCTGTTGACGTGCAGACTTGGGCAGATGGCACAGTATGGTCATTACCAGAACAAACCGATTATCTAATGGGACAGGATGAATTACCAGATGGCATTTAATTTAGCAGATTATGAAACGGTCGAAACTAGACTGGAAAAGTTTATAAAGGATTTTCCGGATTTTAGACTAAGCACAGAATTGGAGAGTTTTCAAAATGATAGATTCATTGTTAAAGCATATTTATATCGAACTTTCGCAGATAGCGTGGCGTTTAGCACCGGATACGCTGAGGAGAAGGTTTCTGATCGCGGTGTTAATTCGACTTCAGCTCTGGAGAACTGTGAGACTTCAGCGATCGGTCGGGCGCTTGCAAACGGCGGTTATGCAGCTAAAGGCAAAAGACCCAGCCGAGAGGAAATGAGCAAGGTTGAAAGAGTTTCAGCCAAGCAAATCCAGCAAGCAAATGAAGTGCCAAGTTTTAAAACAAAAGAGGAGGCACTTGCTGCAGATACTTGGAGCAATCACCCAGTCTATAACGATCCAACCCAACCAATGGCAGTTTCAGCTGCTGAGGCAATAGCAACGATTCAAAATGTTTTAGGAGTTAGCAATGCCGAAGGTTGCATCCATGGCGATATGGTTTGGAAAGAAGGCGAAAAGAACGGACGTGCCTGGGGCGGATTTTTCTGCGCTTATGCACCTAGAACCGGTGAAGCCAAATGCTCAACGGTTTGGTACAAACTTGCCTCAACTGGCAAATGGGAACGACAAGCGTTAAGGAGTGTGTGATGGGATTTGTAGAAGTAAACGTCAATGGTCAATGGATGAATTTGATGTCTATGTCTGTTCATTGCCAGTTATGCAACGATGAAGTGATTATTGCTCATCTCGCAAATATTGAAAGTGCAGATGCACCATTTAATGCCACATGGACTTGTAAAAAGTGTCATTCAGTCAATGGCTAATCATCGAAAACATCGAGGCTATAGAACTCAAAAAGTAATAGCCGATTATTTAAAACAATGGTGGGAGTATGCAGATACTGCCGGCGCTGGTCGTCAGGGTGAGGACATCCTTAACATCCCTAGCGTTTCGATTGAGGTCAAGGCCAGGGCTGACTTTCAGCCTTTAGCCTGGATCAAGCAATCAGCTGCAAATGCCAATGGCAAACTGCCAATCGTCATTATGCGGTGCAATGGACAAGGCGACACAGACCCAGGCGAATACCTGGCATTTATCAAGGTTAAGGATCTAATGCCGCTAATTGCCAATAAAGCGCCCAGTCATGAGATTGTCAGATGCGACCAAGATGGAACATACTTGTTTAAAGGAATGGAGTGTTTAACGTGCCGATCTATGAATTCAAATGCATCAGCTGCGAAATAACTATCGAGATGGAAAAGTCAATGGATGAGGAACATAAGCCGATCTGTTGTGGAATCGAAATGCATAGAGTTTGGGGCAATATTGCAATCTCATTTAAAGGAACAGGATGGGGAGGTTCTAAATAGAAACACCGCTTTGACCTGCACTTTTACGAAAGGATTTGACATGAATGGTACGCTATCGACGCAGAACCCATCAAGGGTTCAGAGCGACCCGGTGAGCCGGGTAGGTCGCTCGGTGCTAGTTGCTATTGGGATAACTCTGTTTACACCGGCTTACGCTGTTGCACCTGATGAGGTTAAACAATTAACAGCAAAAGAATATGCAGCTGTATTAGTAGATGATAAAACCCAGATGAAATGTTTAGCCAAACTTTATGGAAAAGAATCGGCTTGGGATTCAACTGCTGTTAATGGATCGCATTATGGGATACCACAAGGCAGATCAGAGTATTTAAAAACTGCCAGCGTTGAACAACAAATACAATGGGGATTGAAATATATCGATAACAGATATGGATCACCTTGTAAAGCGTGGGAATTCTTTCAAAGGAATAACTACCATTAACAAATCAGCATTAAGAGATGATGGCAGTACTGCACTATGGCGCAAGATACGCGCTAGAGTATTGACCAGAGATCAGCATACTTGTCAGAGATGTGGATTAGAAGCTACCCACGTAGATCATATTGTTCCAAGGAAGTTAGGCGGTGATGATTCGATGGATAACCTTCAAGCACTATGCAAGAGATGTAATTTAAGTAAGGGGGGTGGTTTTTTTGAGAGCGATAGGACAC
>Ga0209400_1002143_pt1 | contig 15185 bp, 10 predicted proteins | sample M_130807_EF_Meta_FD_187313 | JGI IMG/M metagenome (GOLD analysis project Ga0209400, IMG submission 187313) | Freshwater microbial communities from Lake Montjoie, Canada to study carbon cycling - M_130807_EF_MetaG (SPAdes) (version 2) | ecosystem: Environmental > Aquatic > Freshwater > Lake... | reverse complement strand
GCAATGCATCACCCAAGCTTTCGTCATACACAGTGCCAAAGATCACAGTTGCATCATCAGCAGCATAGCCACGAATAGCGGCCATGACTTCGCGAGTTTCGGACAATTTCAATGAACGGTTGGCAGTAATATTCACCAATACGCCGCGCGCTCCAGATAAATCAACACCCTCTAGTAGTGGAGATGCAACTGCAGCTTCAGCAGCTAAACGAGCACGATCCATACCGGAAACGGTTGCTGTACCCATCATGGCTTTACCTTGCTCGCCCATCACAGTCTTCACATCTTCAAAGTCAACGTTGATCAAACCTTGAACATTGATGATTTCTGCAATGCCAGAGACTGCGTTATGTAATACATCATCAGCACAAGCAAAGGCTTTATCAAACTCAGCATCTTCACCCATCACTTCAAAGAGTTTTTCATTCAGCACAACAATCAATGAATCAACATAAGCCTCAAGCTCTGCAGCGCCATTCTCCGCAACTTTTAAGCGCTTTACGCCCTCAAAATCAAATGGCTTGCTGATCACACCAACAGTCAAAATGCCCATTTCTTTGGCCACTTGAGCAACGATTGGGGCTGCGCCAGTACCGGTTCCACCACCCATACCCGCAGTTATGAACACCATGTGGGCACCCTGCAAAGTATCTGCGATGCGAGCACGCGCCTCTTGTGCAGAAGCAGCGCCGATTTCTGGTTTTGCACCAGCACCTAATCCACTAGAGCCCAGTTGCAAATTCACAGATGCCTCAGAACGCTGTAAAGCGCCAGCATCGGTATTCATGCAAATGAACTCTACGCCATTCACTCCGCGACGAATCATATGCTGGACAGCATTGCCACCAGCCCCACCGACTCCAACCACTTTAATAATGGTTTTGCCAGCCGTATCTTGATCTAACATTTCAAATTCCATATACCCTCCTAGGTAAATAACTTACTACATTGACGACGACGAAAAAACTTAAAAATTTCCTGCAAACCATTCCTTCATGCGCGACATCACTCCTTGCAGCGCACCTGATTGAGAAGCACGACGACCACGCAAAAATTGCGCCTGACCTTCCATTAGCAAACCAATACTGGTAGCGTATCTGGGGCTACGAAGAACTTCATGTAAGTGACCACGGTATTCAGGCGTACCAATTCGAGCTTGTCTCAAAAAGACTTGCTCAGCCAGCTCAACCATGCCCGGCATTAGTGAAGTACCGCCAGTGAGCACAATTCCGGAAGAAACCATATCTTCATACCCAGAATCACGCACTACACCCCTCACTAGAGTAAAGAGCTCTTCAACGCGTGGCTCAATCACAGCGGCAAGTGCTTGCTTAGACATTGGACGTGGCTCACGATCTCCCACCCCAGGCACATCAATCATGGCACCTGAATCCGCCATTTCTTGACGTGCGATTCCATATGCAATTTTCAAATCTTCTGCATCAATCGTTGGCGTACGCAATGCCATTGCAATATCGTTAGTAATTTGATCGCCTGCAATTGGAATCACTGCTGTATGACGAATTGATCCCTGGAAATAAATGGCGATATCTGTAGTGCCCCCACCAATATCAACCAAAACAACACCAAGTTCTTTTTCATCATCAGTGAGGACGGCTAAGCTTGATGCCAAAGGCTGCAAAATTAAATCGTTAACTTCTAATCCACAACGACGGACACATTTCACAATATTTTGTGCAGCGCTAACAGCGCCAGTCACGATATGAACTTTCACCTCTAAACGTAAACCACTCATGCCAATGGGTTCACGCACATCCTCTTGGCCATCGATAATGAATTCCTGGACCAGGATATGCAAAATTTGCTGATCGGTTGGAATGTTGATCGCCTTAGCAGTTTCTAATACACGTTCAACATCGCCCGCAACCACTTCTTTATCGCGTATTGCAACCATGCCACTCGAGTTAAAGCTCACAATATGATTTCCGGCAATACCAGTAAAGACTTGAACAATCTGTCGATCAGCCATCACTTCAGCCTCTTCTAGCGCCTTCTGAATTGACTGAACAGTTGCTTCAATATTGACGACGACACCTTTTTTTAAACCCTTGGATGGTGTTTGGCCTACGCCAACTACATTGAATTGACCATCAGGAGTTAACTCTGCTACCAAGGCAACTACCTTGGAAGTTCCAATGTCTAAACCCACCAGCAGGTCGCGATTATCTTTGCTCATTCACATTCCTCATTGCTTCAACTCACTTTTCTTTCCATCCATGTCATTCTTTTTCATACTTCCAGAAGCAAGATGCACTGCAAAACCATTTACATAGCGTAGATCTACTGCATCAATTCGATTTGCCCATTTCTCTTGTACTTGAGGCCAGTACTTAAATAGGCGCGCAATCCGCTCCTCAGTTAAGTTCCTATCAGAGCTCTCCTCATCACGTCCAAATTCCACCTTGATCCCATTGGATAACTTGACATGCCAGGCATAACGTTCAGTTAATGCCAGACTCACGACTTCAGCATTCCAAGGCTTAAACCAGTTATTGGCTTTTTCATAAAGACTCATCACTTCTTTACTAGCATCATCTGGACCCGAAAAATCTAGTAGGCGTTTGTCATCCACTATCTCTGAAACACGACCGGCAAATAGTTCCCCATGTGAATTCATTAAAGTACTGCTGCCCTCTCCACCCCAAGTAGCAAATGGCTTTTGCTCTTCAATATTGATAATCAATCCATTGGGCCAAACTCGACGGACATTAGCGTGACGCACCCAAGGCATACTCTCGAAACCCCGTTTCACATCCTCTAAACGCACGCTAAAGAAATTGCCTTGCACGGTTTCTAATACCTGGCGCTTGACGAGAGATTTATTTATATGCTGAAGTGTTTGCCCAGCAACAGGTTCCACCTGAATTTGCTTCAAAGTAAAGACAGGTCTCTGACTTAACCAAACTAGAACACCAACTACAACCATCACAATGAGGCAGCGCATCAAGAAACGACTAAGCTTTTGCATTCGCTCAGGATGGTTCCAAAGAGGAGACATGATGACAGAGAAGATATCTCCGAATCGGTCTAGGAGCGTACTCATGCAGTGGCACTCTCTTTTTGTTGCATAGTTTGATTGAGCAACCACAAGACTAAGTCTGTATAACTAACCCCAGCAGCTTTAGCTGCCATTGGCACCAAGGAATGTGAGGTCATACCTGGTGAGGTATTCATCTCTAGTAAGTAAGGCTTGCTAGTTTTTTGATCTAGCATCACATCAGCACGGCCCCATGTACGGCAACCTAAAGCTCTATAGGCAGCCAAAGCTAATGCTTGAACGCGCTCATTGACCTCAGGAGCAAGCCCAGTAGGACACAAGTATTGGGTTTCATTTGAGAAATACTTGTGATGAAAGTCGTAATTGTCTTGCGGTGGAATAATTTTAATAACCGGCAATGCTTCTGCTGTGTTGCCCTGACCAACTAATGGGCACGTTAACTCATCGCCTACAATGCAAGTCTCAGCAATCACTTTTTTATCTAATCTTGCAGCAAGTTCATAAGCAGCCGGTAATTCATCTACAGACTTCACCTTAGTTAAGCCAAGTGAAGAGCCTTCATGTGCTGGCTTCACAATTAGGGGCAGTCCTAATTTTTTAACGACTGCATTCCAGTCACTATCTGCAGTAAGCTCTTCAAACTCTGGAGTTGATAAACCGTTACTTAGCCAAATTTGTTTAGTTGCAATCTTGTCAATTGATAAAGCAGACGCCAATACACCACTGCCGGTATAAGGCAGATTCAGTAACTCCAATAAACCTTGGATCGTTCCATCTTCACCGTAGCGACCATGCAAAGAGATGAATACACGATCAAATTTTTCCTTTACTAATTCTGTTGGGCATCGCAGGCCTGGATCAAAAGCGTGGGCATCAACGCCCTTAGAAAGTAAAGCTTCCAAAACCCCATTACCTGACATGAGCGAGATTTCACGCTCGCCAGAACGACCGCCTAATAGCACCCCAACGCGCCCAAGTGATTTGACATCCAACTTGGATAGCTGAGACTTCACGCGATCACCCCACGCACCAAGGCTTGTATCTAACTTAGACACTCTTTGCCTCCGCCAAGGTATGTGGCAACGCCGAGATTGATCCTGCACCCATCGTAATCAAGACATCGCCATCTTTTAACACCTGTGATAACTTTTCTGGCATCTCAGTAATGCTGGCTGCAAAGGCGGCCGCAGCAGAATTTAAGGAGCGCTTTGCACTCTTCTCTTCTGCAAGCGCCGCCTTCATCAAACTCTTACCATCTGCACCTGGAATCTTTGCTTCTCCAGCTGGATAAACCTCAGTCAATACCAAGGCATCAAAATTTCTGAGGACTTGTACAAATTCCCCAAAACAATCCCGCGTTCTGGTAAATCGGTGTGGCTGAAATGCTAATACCAAACGGCGATTTGGGAAGGCGCCGCGAGCGGCCTCTAAGGTTGCCGTCATCTCTACTGGATGGTGCCCATAATCGTCGATTAATGTGAAGCTGCCTCCAGAGGCCAGGGGTATTTCGCCATAACGCTGAAAGCGACGGCCAACACCGCTAAATTCAGAGAGTGCTTTAGTAATTGCTTCATCGCTAACACCCAACTCCGTAGCAATACCAATGGCAGCTAAAGCATTACGTACATTGTGTAAACCAGGCAAGTTCAGTGTCACATTTAGAGGTCCAGGTTTATTGCCATGCCTGCGAACGGTACGACGATCTACTGAAAAGTGCATGCGCGTGCCATCGGCGCGAACATTACTAGCTCTGATATCTGCATCTTCTGATAACCCGTAACGCAGCACGGGCTGAGATACAAATGGAATGATATCGCGCACATTAGCATCATCAATACACAAGACTGCTACCCCATAAAAAGGCATACGCTGAATAAATTGCACGAAGGCTTGCTTCAATCTCGCCATATCGTGCTGGTAGGTATCCATATGATCAGCATCAATATTGGTAACCACTTCCATGGCTGGAAAAAGCTGTAAGAAAGAGGCATCTGATTCATCGGCTTCGACCACAATGAAATCACCTTGACCTAAACGTGCATTAGCACCTGCAGAATTGAGTTTGCCGCCAATTACAAAGGTAGGATCCAAGCCGCCTTCAGCCAATACAGAGGCAACCAAACTGGTTGTAGTGGTCTTACCGTGAGTTCCAGCGATAGCGATGCCTTGTTTTAAGCGCATTAACTCACCCAACATTACCGCCCGCTGAATCACCGGAATCTTGGCTGCACGCGCCGCCAGAACCTCAGGGTTATTTCCGGCTACAGCAGTAGAAATGACCACCGCTTCTGCAGTACCAATATTTTTAGGATCATGACCAATATGAATGACTGCGCCCAATTCCTTTAAGCGCTTTGTTACCACGCCATCAGCCAAATCAGATCCAGATACTTGATAACCTAAATTAAGCAATACTTCAGCTATGCCGCTCATGCCGGCACCGCCAATACCGATGAAATGGATTTGCTGCACGATATGCTTCATATGCCTACTCCTGCACAATCAGCGCAAACCTCTGCCACTCGCAAGGTAGCATGTGGTTTAGCTAAAGCATGCGCACGCAAAGCCATTTGCTTTAAGTCCGCACGATTAAAGTTTTGAATCATCAATGCCAAATCTTGTGGATTAAGATTTTGTTGTGGCAATAAAATAGCTGCATTCGCATCAGCTAAAAATTTTGCATTAGCAGTTTGATGATCATCAATTGCAAATGGGAAAGGAATTAAACAAGAAGCAACACCGCAAGCAGCTAGCTCTGATACCGTCATTGCTCCAGCACGACAAATCACAAGATCTGCTTGTGCGTACGCGGATGGCATGTCATCAATAAAGGGAAGAATTTCGGCCTTAACCCCTAAATCAGCATAGCGCTTTTGCAAGTCAGACAAATGCTTATCGCCTGCTTGATGAATGATCTTAGGACGTGCATCTTTAGAAATCATTTTCAATGCTGCTGGAATATTTTCATTTAAAGCTGCCGCTCCTAAACTTCCACCCATCACCAAGATAGATAATGGGCCTTGACGCTGCTCGTAACGCAGAGCTGGTTTTTGCATACGATCAAATTCTTCACGTATTGGATTGCCAACCCATTCAGCATTCGCCATCGTATTCGGGAAGCCAGTTAATGTGCGCATTGCAATTCTGGCAAGGGCGCTATTAGCGCTGCCTGCTACAGAATTGGATTCATGCAACACTAAAGGGCGCTTCAATAATTTAGTTACTAAACCACCAGGGAAGGTAATGTAACCACCCATACCTAAGACTACAGATGGTTTTAAGCGGCGCATGATCTTCCAACTTTGAAAGCAAGCGCGTATCAAATTCATTGGCAGCATTAATTTGGCCTTGAGCCCTTTGCCACGTAAACCGCCAAACTCAATAGCCTCAAATGAAAAATCACAAGACTTCACTAGACGGTATTCCATACCATTTTGGTTGCCAAGCCATGAGACATTCCAGCCACAGATCCGCAAATATTCAGCGACAGCGAGGCCTGGGAAGATATGCCCACCCGTGCCTCCAGCCATCACTAATATTGAGGGTTTTGTCACAGCTTCCCTCCGCGCATCAAAATACGATTCTCATAATCAATACGTAGTAGCATTGCAACCGCAATGGTATTCATCAAAATTGCGGATCCGCCATAGCTTACTAATGGCAATGTCAAACCCTTAGTTGGCAATAGGCCTAAGTTCACACCCATATTGATAAAGGCTTGCCAACCAATCCAAATAGCCACACCCTTAGCCGCAAGACCAGCAAAACTTCGATCTAATTGCAAAGCGGTGCGCCCAATTAAGAAGGCACGTCGTACGATCCAGTAGAACAAGAAAATCATCACAACCACACCAACAAAACCAAGCTCTTCCCCAATCACTGCCATGATGAAATCGGTATGCGCTTCTGGCAAGTAATGTAATTTTTCTACGCTACCACCAAGACCAGTACCAAACCACTCACCACGACCAAAGGCCATCAAGGAATGTGTTAACTGATAAGCTTTGTTGGCCGCATTATCTGCCTGCCATGGATCAACAAAAGCCATAATGCGTTTTTGTCTAAAGGGGGAGAGTGCAATAATCGTGACAGCACTTGCAATTCCAACGACAATCAAACCACCAAATAACTTGGCATTAATGCCGCCCAAGAACAGAATGCCAAATGCAATTAAAGCGACTACTATGAATGCACCCATATCAGGCTCAGCCATCAAGAGGCCACCAACTAGGGCAACCGCAATGCCCATTGGCAGCATACCCTTAACAAAAGAGTGTAAATATTCTTGACGTTGAACTGTATAGCTTGCCGCAAAAATAATAGCTGCAAATTTCATTAGCTCAGATGGCTGAAAGTTCATTAAGCCCAGCGGAATCCAACGCTTAGCCCCGTTAACGCCTTTGCCAATACCTGGAATTAATACTGCAATTAATAGCAGCACGGTAAAGCCAAAAATCAGAGGAGAGTAACGGTCCCATATCTTGGTTGGGATCTTAAAAGTCCAAATACCTACTCCAATAGCAATTGCTAAAGAAATCGTATGGCGAATTAAGAAAAAATTGCTGCTGTAGTTGGCATACTTAGGGCCATCGGCCAAAGTAATGGATGCTGAATACACCATTACCAAACCAATCAACATGAGAGAAAGAACTGCCCATACAAGTAATTGATCGTATTCCATCATACGTGAGCGAGTTTGCTCAACCCCAGATACCGCGTCCCTCAATCCAGTACGGAAGTTATCAATACCGCCTCGAGAAAAATTCCAGAAGCGATCTAAGCCCAAGCGATTATCAGGAAAAAACTTATCCTTTAGATTCACGCTTGTGCTCCCTCAAAACGCATTCCTAATTCTTCAACCTCTCCAACAAATGCCTGAGCGCGGGCAACATAATCTTTGAATTGGTCAAAACTCGCGCATGCTGGAGAAAGTAAGACCAAATCACCAGACTGCGCTTGTTCTGCAGCTGTCCTGACGGCCGCTTCTAAGCTGCCACTTATTGTGCAAGGAACTCCCTGACCAATGGCCTCGCCAATTGCAGCGCCATCTTTGCCAATCAAGAAAACGCCTTTAACAAAACGTAGGGCAGGCTCCCGTAATGGACTAAAGTCCTGTCCTTTGCCATCACCGCCTGCAATTAACCAAATCCGCTTGGTGGACTCATTACCACCCAAACCATTCAGGGCGGCTACAGTCGCACCAACGTTGGTACCCTTGCTATCATCGATGTACTCAACATCATCTACTATCGCAACACTCTGAACACGATGTGGCTCACCGTGATAATCCCGCAAACCATGAAGAAGAACATTCATAGGTAAGTTAGCAGATCTCGCTAATGCTAGTGCAGCTAGTGCGTTTAATGCATTGTGACGACCACGAATTCTGAGCGCATCAGCCGGAATTAAACGCTTCAAGCGCAGCGGTTCATCTTCTTCAATGACAGTTGATTTACGGCGGCGTTTGGGCTTTGGCTCAACATCTTCATCTATCTCGGCCCATACTAGCCAGTCAATTCCGCCAGCTCGTAAGTCATGCTCGATGCCAAAAGTACCCTGCTCAATGGGGCTATTAGAACCAAAAGTCACAATTAACTTTTCTACTTTTTGATCATCAGAAAGTAAATTCATCACTACAGAGTCATCGCGATTTAAGACGCAAATAGTGTCCGCACCAAATATTTTTCCTTTTGCATCTGCATACGCATGCATATCACCATGCCAATCCAAATGATCTTGGGTGACATTAAGAACAGTAGCTGCAGTTGCGTTGAGGCTATTGGTGTAAACCAATTGGAAACTAGATAATTCAAGCACCCAGATATCGGGCATGTTTTCAATTTGGTCAGACTCATTTAGGCAAGCCATCAGCTTGTCTAATGCTGCAGGGCTAATATTTCCGGCTATTGCAACCTTCTTGCCAGCTCGCTCGCAGAGTTGTCCTGTTAAGGCAGTAGTAGTTGTTTTTCCATTGGTACCAGTAATAGCCAACACTACTGATGAATAACTAGAATGATTTACTTGGGCCATACGATCCAAACTGGCAATTGCTCGCGCAAAAAATTCGATCTCGCTCCAAATATCAATCCTGGCTTTTCTAGCCTTCTCCAAGAATAATTTAGTTGGCTCTTGAAGTGGGGATAAACCTGGGCTGATACCAATAACATCAATATCGGTCAATAGCGCATCGCTCAATGGTCCAAACTGAATATCTTTCAATCCAGCGATTTTTAATTCATCAAGCCAAGCATTCTGGCGCTCAGAAAATTGAGTTTGATCGCGCGTATCTATCAAACGAACAGTGGCTCCATTAAGCAGGCACCACTTGGCCATGGCAAGACCAGACTCACCCAGTCCCATAATCAAAAATCGGTGGGGGGCTTGATAGCCTGCATCACCTACCATAGTAGGATTGGCGAAAGTATTTTCTAAGTTCAGCATATTTATTTTTGGGCTCACCGTAATTTCAGGCTAGATAAGCCAATTAATACCAATAGGATGGTGATAATCCAGAAACGAACAACTACTTGCGTCTCTTTCCAGCCACCCAGTTCAAAATGATGATGTAGTGGGGCCATACGGAAAATGCGGCGGCCTTCACCAGAATATTTTTTGGTTAATTTGAACCAAAATACTTGCAGTATTACTGAAACAGTTTCTGCAACAAATACACCACCCATCACAAAGAGCACAATCTCTTGGCGCACAATTACTGCGATAGTTCCAAGCGCTCCGCCCAAAGCAAGTGCTCCAACATCGCCCATAAAGACTTGTGCTGGATGGGCGTTGTACCAAAGGAAAGCTAAACCCGCTCCACCCATAGCGCCACAAAAAATTAATAACTCACCAGCACCCGGAATATAGGGGAACAATAAATATTTGGCATAAATTGCATTACCCATCACATAAGCAAATGCGCCCAATGCAGCGCCTACCAATATGACAGGCATGATCACTAAACCATCGAGGCCATCAGTCAGATTTACCGCATTACTACTACCAACAATCACCAAGTAACTCAAGATGATGAAGCCCATCATCCCAAGTGGATAACTAACCTCTTTAATAAATGGTAATAGCAAGTTAGTTTTTGCTGGAAGATCCAAGGCAAAACCACTCCTAAGCCATTCGTAGAAAAGTTGAAGCACTTTAAGGTTGTTTACTTCCGATACTGAGAATGCCAAGTAAATCGCAGCAAATAAACCAATCAAAGTTTGCCAAAAGAATTTTTCTCTAGAAGCCATTCCCTTAGGGTCTTTGTGGGCAACCTTACGATAGTCATCTACCCAGCCGATTGCACCAAATCCAAAAGTAACAATCATCACAATCCAAATAAAACGATTGCTTAAATCTGCCCACAACATGCAAGAAACAAAAATACCAATCAGAATTAAAACTCCACCCATTGTTGGAGTACCTGATTTGACTAAATGGGTTTGTGGTCCATTAGTACGAACAGCTTGACCCATTTTTAAGGCAGTCAATTTACGAATGACCCATGGGCCTGCAGCTAAGCCAATTAACAAGGCGGTCACTGTCGCCATCACTGCTCGAAAAGTAATGTAATTAAAGACTCGGAAGAATCCAAAATCATCCTGCAGCCATTGCGCCAAGATTAAGAGCATGTTTTAGCCTCCTCTAACAAAGCTTGCACTACACGCTCCATCCGCATAAAACGTGAACCTTTAACTAAAATATTTAAATGCTCACTACTACCAGTTGATTGAGCATGCAATGCATCCCTTAAGTGCGCAATCAGACTATCCATTTCAGAAAAATGTTTTGCACTAGTAATAGGTGCTTTATTTTTCTGAATATCTTCAAAGCCTTTAATAGCAAATTGACACTGCTCACCTAAGGCAAATAATTTGGCAACTCCCTGCTCAGCAGCGTAGGCACCAACCTCGCGATGAAACTCAGGCCCTTGATTACCAACTTCGCCCATGTCACCCAAAACCAACCAAGATATATTGCCTGACTGCTTTAGTGCATCAATTGCTGCTCTCACTGAATCTGGATTAGCGTTATAGCTGTCATCAATTAAGGTGTGGTTAGGATCGATCTTTTTTGCTTGCATGCGCCCATTTACTGGCGAGAATGCTTCAAGACCTTCCTTAATTTTCTCAAGACTGATCCCGGCAGCTACAGCAACAGCGCTGGCAGCTAATGCATTACGTGCATTGTGACTACCTAAGGTATTTAATTGAACCTCTATAGAACCTGAATCTGTTTGCACTTGAAGGTGGCCGTTACTTAACAAGCGCCCCATTACTGCGGCTCTTAATGTCGACTGACCGGACAGCAGAATAAAGTCGATCACCTTACGTCCAGCAGCAGCTTCAAGCCAAACGTCTGCAAACTCAGAGTCTGCAGGGAAGATTGCAACGCCTTCTTTTGTTAAAGCACGAATTGCATCGGAATGCTCTTGTGCTACTGCAGCTACAGTAGCCATAAACTCTTGATGCTCACGCTGTGCATTATTAATCAAGGCAATACTCGCCTGCGCAATATTGGCTAGCTGCGCAGTTTCACCCGGGTGATTCATGCCTAACTCAACTACGGAAAGCTGATCTGTCGAACGCAGCTTTAATAAGGTTAGCGGTAAACCAACATCATTGTTCAGATTTCCTTTAGTAACCAAGGTATGCGCTTCCCCAACTGCCGCTCTAAAAATAGAGGCAATCATTTCTTTAACGGTCGTCTTGCCATTGCTACCAGTCACTAAAGCCAATGGAATAGGATGATTAGCGCGCCAGGCTTTTGCTAATGCTCCTAGGCCTATACGAGTATCGTTAACGAAAATAGCAGGTAGATTTGTAGGGCAGCTGTCCCTATTGCTTATGAGCACTCCTGCCGCTCCTGCCTTCGCAACATCAGATAAAAAGTCATGGGCATCAAAGCGTTCGCCTACTAAAGCTATAAATAACTCTTTAGAGTCAATCTGACGACTATCCGTTCCAATCCTTGAAATATTCACTGACTGGGCATCTTGTGCAGAAATATTTAGCAGCGCACTACCGGGCAACATAGCGTGCACTTGAGCAAGTGTTGTCATGGCAGACATCAAGCGATACCTCCAGAAGCTAACCGAATATGCTCTTGGTCAGAGAAATCAAATTTCTTACCATTGATTTCTTGAGTGGTTTCGTGACCTTTGCCAGCAACTAAGACAATATCTTGGGAAGCGGCATTACGCACAGCAGCCATGATCGCTGCAGCCCGGTCAACAATGATTTGTACATTCGAAGACTCCTGACTGATGCCGCTACGAATCATCTCTATGATTGCTTGCGGATCTTCAGATCTTGGATTGTCACTAGTAATAATGATGTAATCAGCGTATTGCTGAGCCACTGTACCCATTTCAGATCGCTTGCCAGCATCACGATCACCACCACAACCAAATACACACCAAATTTTTCCGGCACGCTGCTTTGCTATAGGAATTAAGGTTTGAATAGTTTTTTGGAGAGCGTCTGGAGTGTGTGCGTAATCAACTACCACTAATAAACCCGCTGATTTTTGCTGCTTACCTACTTGGATTAATTCCATACGCCCTAGAACTGGTCGCAATTGACTCACTCGCTTGCTTGCCTCATCACAACTTAAACCTTGACTGAGTAATGCCGTCCAAACTGCAAGTGCATTACTTAAATTGAACTCGCCCAATACAGGAATACGCAAGCTATTGGTGCTGACTCCCTCATAGGTAAACAGAGAGTCATATCCAGCACCATTGAAGATGCTATCTTTTGCGTAAATACGCTTTAGACGATCACCAAATTTTTCAAATCCCTGAAGAGTGCTTTGGGCAATTGTGTATGCCCAGACCTGAACGCCGCCCTTAGCTAAAAGCTTTATAGCAATCTCACGGCCAAATACATCATCTAAATTAATGATGGCATGCTCTAGCCCTGCCAGTGCAAATAGTTTTACTTTTGCCTCGCCGTAATTAGCCATACTGCCGTGATAATCTAAATGATCTTGTGTCAGATTTGTAAATACCGCGCAATTTAGCTGGGTACCAGCTACTCGATTCTGATCTAAAGCATGAGATGACACCTCCATCACCGCTTGCTTAGCACCCGCATTGAGCAACTCTTTAAGTTGAGTTTGTAGCTTGGGTGCATCTGGAGTTGTATAGCCAGTTTGTATTAAAGAATCTGGGAAGCCTGCGCCTAAGGTACCCAACACTGCTGTGCGGTGATTGGGCCCATCCAAGGCCTGAGCCAACCATTGCGAAATACTCGTTTTACCGTTTGTACCCGTTACTCCAATTACCTTTAATTGTTTGCTTGGATGGCCATACCATTGTGTAGATAATTCACCGACCTTTTCTGCCAGGTTTTCAACTGCAATGCATTGTGGGTGATCTATATATTGAGCGCCAGGGCCTGCAGGATCAAATACGACTGCAGCTGCACCATTATCCAATGCAGCATCGATAAATTGACGACCATCTCGTAATGCATTGCCATGACCAACTGGGTAGGCAAAAAAGATATCGCCAGAGTGGATCTGGCGACTATCTGCACTGACCTTAGCAGTATTATTTACTAGGCTGTGCAAGTGTTCAATCAGATGATTGGGTTCTATATTCAATGCTGCCCTCATCTTTTCAGAATCACCTGCTGCGTCTGTAAATTTGCAGTGCGAATCTCTTCAGGACTCTTATCTTGCAAAACCATTTGTTTCACTTTGTTATCAGGCAATACATTGAGAGTATTGAGTGTTTCACTCACAATAGTTGAGAACACTGGAGCAGCTACATCGCCACCGTAGTGACTACCGTTAGTTGGCTCATCAATCATCACTGCCACCACAATCCGCGGAGCACTGATTGGCGCCAAGCCTGCAAAGTAAGCGCGGTACTTATTGCCATACCCCTTACCCACCAATTTATGAGCTGTACCTGTCTTACCACCAACTCTAAAGCCCTCAGCCTGCGCTTTGATTGCAGTACCGCCTGGCTCAGTAACTGTTTCAAGCATAGTGCGCATTTCAATTGCAGTCTTAGCAGAAAGAACTCTAGTGCCCGGCTTGAAATTAGGACTACGCTCTATGGTGAGTGGTACTAACTCACCATCACGCGCAAATATCGTGTAAGCACGGGCTACTTGAAAGAGAGATGCAGATATTCCGTAGCCAAAGGCAATACGCGCTTGATCGGTTGGCATCCACTTTTTAAAGGGGTGCACCGTTCCTCCAACAGCGCCAGGGAAGCCAATTTTTGGTGTCTGACCTAAACCAACTGCAGTATAAAAATCCCACATCTCTTCTGAGGAAAGGCTATTCATTGCAATTTTTGCGGTACCGATATTGCTAGATTTCTGAATGATCTCTGAAACTGTTAAATTTCCATAAGAGTGAGTGTCGGTAATCGGTTTTGGGCCAATAAGATACTTAGCGCCAATCACCATATTGGTCTCGGGCTTTACCGAGCCTTTTTCTAAAGCAATCGCAACTGTTAATGGCTTCATTGTTGAGCCAGGCTCAAATGTATCCGTCAAGACACGATTGCGTAGCTGCTCACCCGTGAGATTTTTACGATCATTTGGGTTGTAACTTGGGTAATTAGCTAAAGCCAAAATTTCACCCGTCTGCGTATCTAAAACTACAGCGCCGCCAGCTTTTGCATGGTGCTTCTCAACTGCATCCTTTACAGCGTTGTAAGCGAGATACTGAATTTTGCTATCAATAGAGAGATTTAAATCCTTGCCATTTTGTGGCAACTGCAATATCGCCATTTCCTCAACAACACGACCCAAGCGATCAACTACTACACGCCTTTGACCTGGATGGCCAGCAAGCTCTTTCTCTCTGGAGAGCTCCATCCCCTCCTGGCCACGATCCTCAACATTAGTAAATCCGACGACGTGCGCCATCGCTTCACCTTCTGGATAAAAACGGCGATATTCGTTATTTAAGCCAATACCCGGAATTTCTAATTGCTTAATTTGTTGTGCAATTACTGGTTCAACCTGACGCTTTAAGAAAACCTGCTTACGCTCTTCTTTTAACTTCTTACGTAATTCTGCTTCACTTATTTTCAGTAGACTGGCAAGTTTTTTAACTCTCTCAGCAGATAAGTCATCTGGAACTGTGTCGTTGTAGGCGATCACAGACTTTGCTTCTAAACTTGTAGCAATCACCTGACCATTACGAT
>Ga0209400_1002142_pt1 | contig 15186 bp, 19 predicted proteins | sample M_130807_EF_Meta_FD_187313 | JGI IMG/M metagenome (GOLD analysis project Ga0209400, IMG submission 187313) | Freshwater microbial communities from Lake Montjoie, Canada to study carbon cycling - M_130807_EF_MetaG (SPAdes) (version 2) | ecosystem: Environmental > Aquatic > Freshwater > Lake... | reverse complement strand
CTTGAGTAACACTGCCCATACCTTTAGAGACTGTAATGCGAGAATGTTTACGATCCTTACTCATAGCAACTACTTTTGATAGTTGTCCAAGATACTTAACAGTATCACCCATTTGGATGTTCTTAATAGATACACCACCAATACTAACTGGCTTATCACCTGCAAAGTTACCTTGATCTCCCCATGGGTCATCTAAACTTTCATTTGTACCAGTAGCTAATCTATCATGATCGGCATCACGTTGTGCTTTTTCTGCCGCCTTCATAGCACGACCTTTAGCAAAATCTTTTTCTTGTCTTATTAAACCATATGGATCATACTCATCATCATCTGTTTGTGAATGTCTACCGCGTTTAGGATATGATGGATCTTCAGCTCCGTATTCTCTTGCTGGATCATTATGTCCATAGAAAGGATTTGATTCGTTTATTATACCTTTAAGAATATTGCTCATATTACGCTTTCTTATTCTTGTTATTTTCTAGTACATCAATATCTTTTGGTGTATGTACTGGACATTGCATAGTACCGTGTGTCTTGCAAACACATTTCAAATTACGTTTGCCTTCCGCTACACCTTGCTCTGGTAATACGCCTTTAGGTCCTGACATTGGTTCTGATTTGATTCGTTGTTTTATACCTTGTTGGTATTTTTGTTTTTCTTTAGGGTCATGCGTTTGTAAAAATTTCTCAAACTCACTTTTTAGTCCAGCCAGTGGCTTTTCTATGTCAACTAAATTGTTGTGTTTCAAATATGCGTTTCTGGAGCCTTCCGCCACACCTTGCTGACCACTCATGGCTTGTTGAACTCTTTGTATTACTTGATTTTTAGCATTGATAAATTCTGGTTGTTTTGTAGCACCGCTTTTTACAAAATCCCAAGCATATTGACTGTAGTTAACTATAGTCTGTGCATCCTTGGGACTTAGATTTGGAAATTCCTGTACCAAGTCTTGAACGGAGTATTGTCCATATTGATTCCAAATTGAATCAGTATCAGCGCCTTCCGCCACACCTTGAACTTGTTTACCTTCTAAGTATTCACGTATAGTGTTTAGATAGTCATTAGCTTTGATAATCTTTTCTTGTACCCAACCATCAAGTCCTTCTTCTTCACTAACATCTTTAATCATTGAATAAACTTGTTGAGCATTCTTTGCGGCACTGAATAAATCACTACGTGCCATCTCAACTTCGTGGTCTACACGACTTTTACCATGCGGTACAAGTCCATTTTTACGACTACGACCTTGACCAGGAACAACAATAACATCATCTTCTTCTAGTTGTGCTTCACTTAACTCAGCACTTTCATTGATGCTATTAGCATATGGGGCTTTAGTCTTTTTACCCTTGAATAGAGTTCCTACTTTCTTTCCGCCATATATGCTAGGATTTCCTCTACTTTGTGTACCACCTAATGAGGTTTCTACTGTAGCTATTGACCCTGCTGTTGTATTTTCAGTGATTTGTTTGATTTTCATAACGGATTTCCATACTAATAGTGTATTTATCAAAATACCATAATATGGAAACTTATTAGATTTTGCCTGATGGCTTTGCTATTGGGGGAATACCTGCTCTACTAGTATTCCAATAGAATGCTTTTGCGTTCTTCTTTATTGAATCAGGCTTAACATCTACTGTTAATGCTGTACTAAAACGTGGGTCATTCTTCTGTTTTTTGCTTGGAATATATCCTGAAGCTTCACCTACATACATTTCATCTACATTAGAATACATACCATTCAAACTTAAATGTTTGCTATGTAATCTGTCTCTCAAGTCATATAATTTTGTAATATATCCACGGCTACGTAATGCTTTATATGCTAGATTTTCAGGGCTAAACTCACCACCTTTATCTAATCCAGCTTGACGATATTGTTTAATCTTTTTCAATACTTTATTAACTTTACCTATATTATCAGAATCTAATGCTGTATCAATAATGTCTAATAGTTTTATATATTTTGATTTAGTAGCTGTTTGGTCAAAGTTTGCTCTACGTTTTGCCGGCATGCGCAACCATTTATTATCTTTAACACTATATTCACCTAAACTAGTTACAGGTTCTGCCGCATCTTGTATGTATAATTCTACTGGAATTCCATTGATAGTAATATCATGTGAATCATTGTATAAATCTTTTTTAGCTTTGAATAACTCATGGTAAATGTCATCATCCGGCAAATCCTTCATATTGACTAAGATGTGTAAATCTAAATCACTATGGTCTGTATAGCTGTAGGCTGCGTTAGATCCGGAAATAGTGATATCACGTACATCCAAATCATGTATACCCATCTCTTGTAAGAAGTCTTGTGCTATAGTTTTTAATTGTAGTTCTACTTCAGGCCATAGATGTTGTCCACGAAACAGTTTAGGATTGAGGTTATCGTGAAATGTCACAGCATCTGACATTTTGAATGAATGTAATTCTTTTAAGTCCATAGAGTATTTATCTAAAAAGAATAAAGCCCCTTTCGGGGCTTTTATTATGCTTTCTTAATTTCGTTACCGTCTTTGTCAAGTAACTTCAAGCCATGCTTTTCTTGCTGTTCTTGTAGGAACATAGGTCCAATTGTTTTCATCAAGTGTTCTTGATTTTCCTGACAGAATACATATGATCCAGAATGACGTAATAATACACGTTTATCCATCCAAATCTTACCTCCCATATCACGCCAGTTTTCACAGAACGTCCAGTCTTCGCTATAATAACGGTTCTGACGTACTGCTGTATCAAAGTATGTTTTCAAGTGTTGGTCAAACTTTGGATCTAATCCAATATCGTTCTTATATTGCTTAACAGCTGGATGAGATTTTAGTTTTTCAAATACATGTTTTTTCATTAATAAGAAACCTGTACCTGCTTTAGATACTTCTTGTAATCCGTCTGGTCCTTCTTCAGCACCTTCAAATCCATTAACAACCCACTTGATTGGCATTGTCTTCATTGGATATAGTCCACCGATAACATCTACATCACGATTCAATAGAACTAATAGATGCCATGGCTCCCAACCAATGTCAGCGTCAACAAAGAATAAATGTGTTGCGTCTGGCATATCTAAGAACTTAGCAGTTAGTGTGTTACGGGCCCGACTGATAAGACTTTCGTTAACCATTGTTTCTAATGTCCAATCGATACCAAGTTGACGGGCAGTATTTGCCCACTTAATAAATGACATAAATGTTGATTCTGTTAGCATACCACCATAGCATGGCATAGCGATATGTACTTTAGTAGTTTTTAGGAAATCTACATTAACCTGAACTTGACCGGCAGCTGGAGCCTGTTGTTCTTTTGCAGCCTGTTCAGCAATTTCTTGTACTTTTTCTACAGGAACTGTTTTTTCTGATTTGGTTGTTTTTGTTGTGGCCTTTGCTGGTTTAGCAGTTGCCTTTTCGATTGTTTTCTTTGTTGCCATTTGATCCTCTTGTTAAGATACTATTATTTACATCAGAACAAGGGGGTCAAATTATTTTTCTTCTAAATAATCTTGATTTTTGGATACATTGCTTTTCTTAAATGAACTTTCTTTTACGCCTTGTTGAAAGGCTTTTATTTTGTCAGGAGAAACCTTCAATCGTTCAGCACTGGGTCCTACACCTACCAAATTATCTGCTTTATCGCCGGTTGCAGTTAATGTATTAACACCTATTGCGTTAGTACCTACTCCTACATTAGTGTCACCTATTTGATAATTACGCTGTGCTGATGTGGTTTTACCCTGTTTATTTTTAGTCAATTGCATTGATAGTGGACCACTATTGTATTTTGTTGTGTTAGAACCGTCATTATGTGATATAGTTTGCATCCCGTTAAAAGTTGGACTACTTATATCGGCTGAATGTGCGCCACTAGAACCTAATGCCATTGCACCTGTTAACGCGGCTGCACCTAATTTGGTTTTCCAACCCTCAGCTACATCTTCTTCTGCGTTTCTAAACTCAAAACGACCCTGTTGTAGATTGTATTTTTTAATAGCTACTTCTAAATATCTATCAATTAATTTATATGGTACTTTACGATTAACTAGTATAGGTGTTCTTCTAGGACCATCTAAGAAATATACATCTACATATTGCGGGTGAAAGACTCTAGCTGTTTTTTCTGCTTCCGTCAAACCTTGCTTTACTGTTTTATAAGCACTCTGTAAAACAAACATATATTCTTTATCTGTTATATCAGGTAAAATACCTTCAACTGCTACACTGAAAAAGTCATCACCTGCTATCATATTCATAGCATGTATCATACCCAATTCATCAACATTTTTTTCCTTTGCTACTTGTATAGCAATTTCTAATAGTTTTCTTATTCTACGACTTCTTTCATTCTCACCACCACCGTCACCTCTGTCGCTACTTGGTGGGGCAAATTCATTTAATGTCTTTGGTGGAGTTTTAGTAATAAATTCTTTCATATCATCATCTATAGTAACTCTAACACGATACTCACCTTTATTGTTAGGCCCAGTTACAGACATAATCTTTTCATTACCTCTACTATCTTTTTGAGTACTAATTTGTTGTGGTAATTTATCCCAGTTAGTATCTGCTGTTTTACCCATACTAGATAAACCACCTAATGCTAGACTACCTGCTAACGCAGCTGTACCCAATGCTTTACCAATACCCTCATCTAATTCAGTACCCATACTCATATCTAACATCTTAACAACATTAGCGGCAAGTTTAGGGTTCTTTTGTGTTGCAGGATATAAACTCATAACCATCGCAGTCTTACGTTTGTCATTCAATGTAGGCCATGCATTGCGTATCTCTGTGGCGCTAGTAATGCCAGGACCAAACTCTACGGTTGGTAAGTAAGCCATGTAAGCATGTTGTCCAAATGGTTGTACATCTTTACCTGTATATGGTTGAAAGTATGCCGGACTACCATCTTTCTTAGTCCCACCTGGTTTAGGACTTTCATTACGGTCTTTTTCGCTACGAACAAAGATTACTACATCTTGTTCTGGATTAAACTTGTCTGTTATTTCTCTAGGTTGAAATGGACTCTTAACTTGTACAAAATGTTTGGGATCAATACCTGCAACTTTTGCTAGTTTTTCTTTAATAGCAAAAGGAAAAGGTCTTGTTTTTGTATCATTTGTTGCTGCCACATATACCTGAGCATCAGGAAAGGCTTCTTTGGCAGAATTATACAATGCCATATGTCCGGCATGCAATGGATGAAAGCCTCCTGGCATTATAACAATGTTGCTCATATCAATAACTTAACTTTACAAAATTAACTACACCACCTTCAAAATCTACAACCTTCGCTCTCATATATACAAAATTACCATCTATATTTGTATATACTGACGCATTGCTTGCAATTTGTGGTGCAGAGTTAGATGCCGCATTTGCATTAGCTGTTAATTCATATACTTTGAACCAATCAGTGCTACTTGGAGTTGTAGCTAAACTAGCTTCTATTGTAATATTTCCAGTACAGTTTGTTACATTGATATTAACAGTTTGTAATGAACGAGGTGCAATAATGTATGATGCCCCGGGTTGGCTATTTCCCGTTACGGTATAGGGAGCACCATTTCCTGGATTAACATATGATGTTTGTGGCAATAAGATGAGAGTAGTTGTTTGGCTCATTATGCTTTTACAACCTCAACTACTACACTATCGCCAATTAATTCTTGGGCAACTTGTTCTAAAGCCGCTTGGATATCAGGACTAGTGATACTAGTGCCTGAATCAGTGTCTTTTACTATCTTACTAAAAGTGATTACGATTGATTCTGTTACAATCTTTGCCATGGTAAATACTCCATTTTATTAGAGTATTTATCACTTTTACTCAGTACCTGTAATTGCTTTTAATAGTGCCCTAGCTACAACACGATCCTTTTCTTTTTCCTCTTCTGGAAGTTGGCTATAGGATTGTTGTGCTAATTTAGCTCTTTTAGCTTTCTTTTCATCAGGTGTGGGGCTATCTAATTGTAGTTGATTGTTGTAATCTGACATTGCAGTAATATTCCACCCGTCATGTATAGCGTCACTAATCTTTTCAATATCAGTTTCACCGGCGTCAATCAATCTTTTAGCGGCTTTTGCACTCTCGATATTAGCTAACCATCCAAAGCTTGCGCCGGGAGTGCTTCGACCATAATGATAAGCATCATCTAGTGCTTTATCGCTAATATGTGCTAGTTGCTCTACACTTTGTGCGGATTCAACCACATTAATGAATTTTCTAATTGGTTCCATAATTTTCTATTCTCTTTTCTAATTTATATCGTTTTCCTAGATATTCCCCGTGCATCAATGCTAGATAGCTTAATAGGGTTTCTTCATCATAGTCAATAAAGTGATTACTATTGGTATAACGATATCGCCAACTCCGGGAAGGGGCATTACTATTGTATCCTTGTAACCAGTATTTTAATGACGGGCTAGGATGTAAATCTGTTGAACGGTTCAATAAATCATCTAATTGTGTAACAAATGAATTATGAATCATTTTAGATTTCAAATAAACCCTATACTTATGTTTAGGATCATTGACAAATGACTTTACTCCTACAAAATTATTTGTTTGAGCTTCTGTATAATCATAAAAGATACCAACTTTAATAGTTTCACTGGTCTTTAATAAGGCTAAATCATTGCTAAAGATTGCTATTCTATTACTCTCAATACGAACTAGTCCTGTATTGTTTTCTTTAAGCATATTACGAAAATCTATAAACTTCCCAAGAGCCTCTAGATTTTCTGTAACTACTGGTCTATCTGCATCTTTTATCTTTTTCCAACCAGTTAAGATATTATATCGTTTTATTAACCCATCAAAGTTTTTTTCATACATAGCATATCTAACACCCTCTATAGAGAATCTTACACGATACTTGTATTTGCCGTAGTAATCACTATCACGGTAATCGTAAAAATCAATGCCCGGTGTATCAGTTGCTAATTTCAATAATCCCATTGGATCCTACTTTTGCTATTGATTTTTGTACTACATTAAATTCAATAATATCATCCACGAATACACATGTTACTGTAGCATTTTTAATACGTTCAAATAGTACTTTCTTACTGAGTGGTACACGGATCAATTCATCAATCTTGCGACCTAATGGACGAGCACCCATCTTCTTATCATAGCCCTGCTCGGCTAAATAATCAACTACCGGTTCACTCAAGTTCAAACTGATATTATGTTTTTCAATTAATGATTTTTTCAATTCTTCTGTGAACTTCACAACAATCTTCTTAATAGCAAGTGTGTCTAGTTTACCAAACTTACAAATCAAATCAACACGGTTTCTAAATTCTGGTTTAAAGAATTCTTTGATTGCTTTGTCATCCTCACCCGTCTTTTCTTGGCTACCGAATCCAATATTGTTTTTCTCACCATCACTACTGCCCAAGTTACTTGTCATAATAATGATAGTATTTTTACAGTTAACTTCTTTACCGTTACTTCCAGTGATACGACCTTCATCTAACATCTGTAAGAATATATTAAAAATATCCGGATGAGCTTTTTCTACTTCATCAAAGAGTAAGATACTGTGTGGGTTCTTGCTTAGGTCATTGATTAGTCGACCACCACCTACTTGACTATCACCAAACCCAACATAGCCAGGGGGAGGACCAATCAAACTTGATACTGAGTGTTTTTCACTATATTCACTCATATCATATTTGAGTAATGTCATGTCAAGGTTTTTACTTAACAACTTAGCTAATTCTGTTTTACCTGTACCAGTTGGGCCTAAGAAGATAAAACTTGCTGTAGGTTTGTGTTCATTGCCAATGCCAGCAAAACTAACATAGATACGTTCTAACACTTGTTCAACTGTTTCATCTTGCCCGTATAGTTTGCCTTTGATATTAACTTCAAGGCTATTGATACGGTCATAATTGTCCCCATTAAGTTTATCAGCAGGGACACCGGTGAATCGTTCAACTTGTTCATGGATCAAGTCTTTAGTAATGATTGCCCCTTTGTTCATTGCAACACGTTGTTTAGCACAAGCCGCATCTAATAAATCAATACTTTTGTCAGGGTTCTTACGGTCGTGAATGTAACGTACTGATGCATCAACTGCCGCAGTTACTGCCTCTTCACTAATTTCAACTTCATGGAAGTCATTCAATCGTGAACTTAATCCTTTAAGAATACGAATAGTGCTATCATGTGATGGTTCATCAATAGATACACGATAGAATCTACGCATTAACGCACGATCCTTCTCAAATGATTCATAGTATTCTTCCCATGTTGTACTAGCGATAACTTTCAATGTACCTTTAGTGATAGCTGGCTTAATCATATTAGCAAAGTCAATACTTCCGCTAGTAGATGAACCACTACCCTTCATGGTATGTGCTTCGTCAATAAACAATACTGACTTTTTCTTAGTGTTTAGTGCATCAAGCACAGCTTTGACTTTTTCTTCAAAGTCACCACGATATTTACTTCCGGCAAGTAATGCTCCAATCTCAAGTGAGTACAATTCATGCCCTTGCAAGAATTCAGGTACTGTTTTATCAGCAATCATTTGAGCAAGCCCCTCAGCAATAGCTGTTTTACCTACACCCGGATCACCCACCATCAGTACATTTGATTTGAATCGTTTAGCCAATACATTAACAATATCGTCTAGTTCAGTACTACGACCAATCAATGGCTCAAGTTTACCTTGACGGGCAAGATTAGTTAAGTTAGTAGTATATTCTTCTAGTATTTCATCAGCTTGATTATCTGTTAATTTGCTAGAGAATTCTGAGCCTTTATATGTTTTTTGCCAATGTGCAACAAAATCATTCTTATTGATTCCGTATTTTAATAAAAAGTAATGTGCATGACTATTACCCTCACTAGCAATAGAGAGATATAAATCAATAGTAGTTACTTGTCTACGTCCAGTAAACAGTACCTGAGTAACAGAACGATTCATTACACGTTCTAAACTGTTTGTTTTACGTGGTTGAACTTCTTGATCAGGATCTACTTTTGCTACAATAGCATGTAAGCTATCAACATATGAAGTAACCTCTTGAATCATAGTTGAAGTCTCACATCCAAAACTATCTAAACATTTTTTAAATGGTGTATGTGTTATGAGAGATAATAACAAATGTTCAATTGTGCAATATTGATGTTTACGTTGTTTAGACAACTCAATAGCTTGCTCAATGATGGCTTCGATTTCGGGTGAATTATTCACATCCAGTTCCTTTTAAAATAATATTTACTGTGATTTAGATTGCAATATGCTATCAGTTATACGACTGTCTATATTATCAGGCATAAAGGGTTTTAGCAAGATGATTTGGTCGCCATAAGCATTAGTACCCTGTATCGGCATTCCGTGACCACTTAATTTCATATGCATAAATGGTTGAGTTTTTGGTGGAACTGTTACATCTAGGGTTTTTCCACCAATAGTAGTAAATTCAAAAGTAGATCCTACAATCAAATCTAATACTGATATAGAATGATTACTATGTAGGTCATTCATTCTTCTTTCATATTTTAAATGAGGATGTGTTCTATATTCCACAATCAAATCAGACGAATCAACTACCTTTTCATATCGTACTTGACCTCCATCAGGTATACCTTTTGGAATATTAACTTTTACCATATGTAGCCCAGTGGGAGTTTGTAATTTTAGTACTTCCTCGCCACCATTGTATGCTTGTTCTAAGTTAATCCAATATGAAGTTCTATATGTATTTTGTTGTGGATGTTGATGATGTTGTCTAAACATTTGGCCAAACATTTCATCCATATTAAATCCATTCATATTGAAGTGGAATCCACCACCGGGGAACCCACCGAATGGATTACCGTGTGGCATTGGATTATCGTATTGTTGTCGTTGTTGCGGGTCAGAAAGAATACGATATGCTTCTTCAATCTTTTGAAATGAAGCAGTATCACCGCCTTTATCAGGATGATGTTTACCTGCTAGTTTCCTATATGCTTTTTTTATTTCGTCGGCGTTAGCATTTTTTCCAACACCTAAAGTTGAGTAATGGTTTATCATAATATTAAGTATAACACAATGTGTGTGTTAAGTCAATATTTATTATGATTTTCCTTCAATTTTTTCTTTTGTTCGCCCATAAGCAGCGATACCAAGAACTGCACCCATAGCTATATGATATAGTCCGGCACCTTGCAATGTTAATGGTTGCCATTGCATAGTTACACTACCTTTACTTAGTGCTTGTAAGAGTGACCATAGTATTGGAAATACAACAAAGTCACATGTACAGGTCATCATGTATACCCAACCCATAACTGGACGCCATTTTTTGTTAATCCAATCTGTGTTATCGTTAGCTACTAATACGTCTGCCCCACTTGCGGCATTTGTTGGGGCGGCTCCTGTGAGTACTGGTTGATTGCTGTTTGATTGATTGATGTTTTGTGTGCTTCCGAACCCTGAACTTGATTGTTGATTGAAGTTTGGATTTGAGAACGACCCTGATGAACCAAACGAACCCCCACTGAAGCCTCCTGACGAAGGTGAGCCAAATGCTGAAGATCCGCCAAACGATGTGTTTGAACCATAACTACTGCCCTGTGGAAATTGTTGTACTGTTGGATCAGCCGCTAGCATGTCGTGATGCTCATCATCTAATGCCATTGGTTGTTCAAAGTTTGCTTTTTTAGGTAATATTGTTGCCATTATAAACCTGCCATTGATTTAAATGCCTTTATCTCAGCATCTTGTTTATCAGCATGAAGTACTTTTACTTCTAATCCAGCACGTTCACGCATTTCGTTAATTTCTTCTTCTTCAACTTCTTCTTCCTCACGATAATCATGAGGGCTAATAGTTATAACTTGTTTCAATACATCTTCTTCAGGAGAATGTTCTTCATCATCAACTATAATTGTCCAATCTTTAACTGGTATTGCTGTTAATGTTTCTAAATCATCTAGTAATTCTATAATACGTTTAGGTACGCTACTTCTACGATTCATTTCAACAAACACTAAGTATTGACCGGGCTTTACTTCGCCCTCACTAACTTGAGCATCCAATACAAAATCATAACCACGTTCAAACCAATCAACTAAGTCATTGCCGGCTGCTTCACTTTTAATAGTAAAAGCTAGTGTAACAATCTCGTTATCATTACCCATATGTGCGGCATATTCATCTACTGTTACAGTAGGAATCATTTGACCTTCTAGGTCATGATAGTCTAAACCTTCATTTAATATAGTTTTATTAGTCATATTACATTGCCGGTAATGGAGGGGGTGCGCCTAGTCCGGGAGCTGCGGTACCTGTTTGGTTCATCATATCAGCCTGTTGATCTTCCTCTTCACCAGTATCTTCTTTATCTAAATCATCATCGTAAGCATCATCCAGCTCATTCAAGTCAATATTTTGACCTGCTAAATCGATTGATCCTTCACGGATATCATTCATCAATTCTTTAGGCATTTCTATGTAAACTAACCATACTTCACGCATAGCAGTCTTTGGATATCTTGTACCAGGAATATAATCCTCTGGATTTTCTACTGCTACAGGTACTTTAATCTTAGTCTTTTTAAACTTGATTTTACATCCTACACCAGCTAAACGTTTAGCACCACGTGGATCGGGCATTAGTTTGTATGGGAACATGAATATACATGCTACTGTGTAGCGTTTAACATCAGGACCTTGGACTAATTCACCCAATTCCCAGTTCTTAAATGCATATAAGTCGGCTTCATCTAGTACTCGCTCGTAGTCTAGTAGAACAGCCATTGAGCCGTCGCTGGTAAATATACCTTTTACGGTGTCAATTATGCTCACATAATTAACGTTGTCAAAAAATTCGTCTGCGGTTTTCATATATATATTTATCTTTTGTAGTTTGAATACATCAAATAACGATATTTGAAACCGTAACCTAATATTTATCATTAACGGCTACACAATAAGTATGCTACTATGTCTCTATGTATTGACCTTAAATAAACTTGAGTGTTATGAGAACTCACGCTCTACAAAGGAGAATTAACTTGAGCAAACGAAAAACTAGCGCATTACGTACACAAGACACACGGTTTTCACACAGTAAAAAACAAGATAATCAAACATTCTATATAAATGAATCAAAAACGATAGATTTCGCACAGGCACAAAAGGAAATGCGGGTAAATAAAAAACCCGTTCAACTTATCCCTAAGTCGGTTAACCAAGAAAATTATATCCTCGCACTACTGGACGAGCAGACAGATATTGTCGTAGTCACAGGTCCTGCGGGTACTGGTAAAACTTACTTAGCTATGCTTGCTGCCATAAAAGCTATGCGTAATGGTGAATGTGATAGAATCATATTATCTAGACCAGCAGTAGGTGTTGATGACGAAAAGCACGGTTTCTTACCAGGAGATATCAATCAAAAGATGGAACCCTGGACTAGACCGTTATTAGACGTTCTGCGTGAATACTATACAACAAAGGAAATAGCCCACATGCTAGAAGAACAGATAGTGGAAATTGCACCTCTAGCATTTTGTCGAGGACGAAATTTCAAACATAGTTGGGTAGTATTAGACGAGGCACAAAACGCAACCCCGGGTCAACTCAAAATGATTATGACCAGAATCGGCGTCGGTAGTAAGATTGTAATTACTGGCGATATTGGACAAGCCGATCGTAAAACAGCCGACAATGGGCTATTAGATTTACAAAATAGATTGAGGAAGGGGGTGATTCCGGGATTGCAATTATGCAAATTTGAACTAAAAGATGTTCAACGTCATCGCATAATTGAACATGTGCTTAACTTATACAGTTAACAAAATGGGGCTTAGGCCCCATTTGTCTTTTCAGTAATAGTTGCTTCTTTTTCAAGTTGTGCAATTAGATTAGGATAAATCTTTACATAATATTCATGCATCTGAATCCAATCTCTATCTAATGATTTTCCTTCAATTACACATTTATCTACTTTTTTCTTAGCATAATCTAATATAACATTACATGTTTGCAGGTCACTAGATTTAACTTTTTTAGTAACAGTTACCTGTTCGTCAATTTGACCTCCAGGCTTTCTCATAAATGTAATCAATAAATATCTCATAGATCACCTGTTAATTCTACTAATGTTGCTGCCAAACTTATTTCAGGGATACCCACCATACTTAGATTAGCTAAACCATTTCTAATAACAATAATACTAGCATCACGCTTTTCATTAGACTTACCCCATAAATCTAAATTCTGATACATCCATGCATATGTATCTTCAATGCGTGTAGGATACAATGCAATATATTGTAATAACTGTTGTCTACCTTGAAGGATCTTCCCTGCTTTAAACAAAGTAGTTGCCTCTACTAATAACTCATCCTCACCACTACTTTGAGTTTGTGATGACAACAATGTTCCTGTACTACTATTAACTTGTAACTGATTCAAACATTTACGTAAGTCTGGGTATGTAGCACGTACATAACTATCTAAATCATCTAAATCAAATACAACGTTTTCACTTACTAACACAGTTGCCGCTCTCGCAGTGAACTCTGTTTTATCTGTTTTTGTAATGTGAAACTCATGGCATCTTGATTTCAATGCCGGGATAATTCTGTGCTGATAGTTACAAGTTAATATAAATCGTGCGGTCATATGATATGCTTCCATATCATTACGCAATGCCGCTTGCCCCGCTGGTGTCAAATAATCTGCTTCATCAAGTAATACAACCTTAAAGTTACCAAAAGGCATTGTTTGTACAAAATTAACAATTTTATTACGAACAACATCTACGCTATTCTCACGTGATGCATTGATCTCCAATACATCATATTCACTTACATCAAGTTCATGGATCAATACTTTAGCAAGAGTTGTCTTGCCTGTACCTGGATCACCTGATAGTAATAGATGGGGGATAGAGCCATCTTTAACCCAACCCTGTACTTGATTCTTTTGTCGTTCATCTACAAACACATAGTCTGCTACTGTTTGTGGACGATACTTTTCTACCCAAAGGCTATTTTTCATTTTCTTAACATTTCTAATGTGATGATATGTGCGATACCCTGACCCAAGTCTTGGTCAGATGGGATGATATGTAAATTGTGATTGTGTCTATCGGTCTTGTCATCATATGCAGAATATTCTAATACATATCCTCCACTAGCTTGATGAATAGTAAAACTCATTCCTCTACTATCAAGGCTTGATCCTCTAACGAGAACACCTCTTCTGGTATGTTGTTTTGATTCTACTAACTCACTATCTTGTGGATACAAAAAGTTTTGTAATTTTTGTCTAAACCAATTTGTCATTAATATACCTTGTCGCTCATTGTTTCATCTTCCATCGGCTCATCCGATACTAATAGTATATCACCGAGATCGACTTTACGCAATGTTTGCTTACCCAAAGGAGTTTCAACTGTAATACCCCGTGTCCAACGACCATGACTGATAAGAATCCATTTACCGATCTCTAATTGAGGATCATTTTGTTCAGGACCAACACCATAAATCTTTGCCCATCTTGGACGAATGCCCGAACTTTTCTTATCATCATCAAGCATAATGATGCCACCTTTGCTAATACGTTCATCAAAATGCATTTCAGATACAATTATATGATCCTTAAAGAATCTCATTGTATCAACTTTTGTTGGGCTAAATGCTGGTTTACTATATTGGTTCATTTCTTTTTAAGTTCCTGTGCTTTGATTTTTTCAACTTCTAAATCATCTACGTATGATTCTTCAATCTCACGTTCCATTTCAGTTAATTCACTAAAATCAACTTTTGGTTTGGATGGTGCCGATTTAGATTTTACTGGTTGAGCAGAACGATTACCAACAGTTCTATTATATGAATCATTTGCTTTAACCGTAGCAGATTTTACAATACGGCCCTGGGCATCAATAGTATCTCCGCGGGCATTAACTTTCATATTACCTACCGCTCTAGTTTTTTCATTTTTTGCAGTTAGTGCTGTCATATCAACTACTTTACCCATTGCTGTTTTATAATTAGCCATAATATTCTCCTTATTTTAAAAACTCATCTACTGATAAGTCGTAGTACAAACTATTTATACGATGCACACCTATCAAAAACAATACAAAACTTGCCACACTACTTCCTCGCCCTACACCCCATACAACATTATTCTTACGCATGGTATCAACTAAGTATTTTAAATAC
>Ga0209400_1002140_pt1 | contig 15194 bp, 8 predicted proteins | sample M_130807_EF_Meta_FD_187313 | JGI IMG/M metagenome (GOLD analysis project Ga0209400, IMG submission 187313) | Freshwater microbial communities from Lake Montjoie, Canada to study carbon cycling - M_130807_EF_MetaG (SPAdes) (version 2) | ecosystem: Environmental > Aquatic > Freshwater > Lake... | reverse complement strand
TGAAGTTAAAAAATTTATAGATGCATTAGCTTATATGAATAATGTTTCATATAATCCTGGTAATGATATTCCTTCAGCGTTATTGAAAAACTTAGCTCAGACTTTGGGGTATAATATAAATGTTTCGCCAATATCTAGTTCTGATTTCTTAAATAGTGTCTTTAACACTTCAGGAACAATACAATATAGTGGTTATAGTAGAAATTTAACACCAACGGAGTTGAATTATCAATTTTATAGAAACCTAATATTAAATGCGGCATATCTCTTCAAATCAAAAGGAACGAGAAAAGCGATTGAAGGTATTATGAAATTGGTTGGTGCTCCTGATTTTTTGGTTGAGTTTAATGAAAATATTTACCTTGCCGATCAAAAAATTAATATTTCACAATTTGAAACACAATATGCTGAGATACAAACAGGATTTTACGAACAAGAATTTCCTGAATTTATAGTTGGTAATACTTACACAATTAAAGGTACAACATATTCAGCATTTACTTCCACGACTTCTTTGAGTTTTGCAATTGAAAGTAGAGATGATTATCCGATAGACATTGATGGTTACCCATATTTTAATGCAACAGGATCAACATTCTTTTTCCAAAAAGGTAGTGGTTGGTTTGAATCAACACCATCACACAGAAGTCCTGAAATTGTTAATAATACTTTATCTGTATTTAGTGGAACAAATCCGAATATTCAAACATCACTTTCACCTTTTACTTATGGACAGGATTATTTAAATCAGTATCGGACATTCCCTAATATGAACTTAGGTTTTACTTTGAGAAAAGTAACAGATAATAGAAAGAGTTGGAGTGTAGATGATTTAGGATTACGTGTTGGTAATCAAGGAGGTTATAATGCTTATTATAATATATCTAATGATAAATTGGCGATAAACGTTAAAAACGTTGACCTATTCATGAACCCATCTCAAGGGATAGTATATGATGTTTGGAAAATGTCAAATAAATATAATTACCCAATTCCATCATCGGGTATGAGTTCACCATACCCAACACCGGGTAATATGGACTGGACATTTGTCAATCCTCAACCACAAACAAAATCTTTTTTTGAATTTGCTCAATCTTTTTGGCGTACAATGATTAATACTAGAAATAGACAATGGATAACCGGAGGAAACACAAATGCTTACCCAACCTTATCACAAGTATTTTGGAATTGGATTCAGTCGGAAAATGTTGGGGTATCTAATGATAATTTTAACTATCAAAATTTATCAGATTATGTTGATGGGATTGGTCCATATTGGATTAGAATGGTTGAACAATTCATTCCAGCATCAACAATATGGAATACGGGAACAAAGTTTGAAAATTCTATATTTCACAGACAAAAATTTGTTTATAGAAGACAAAGAGGATGTCAGTTAGTTCCGATTACAAAGGCTGGTTGTCGGGCAATTGGAACTTTATTTGGTTATGATTGTATTACAAAAACATCAATATGTAGTACGTATCCAACAGAAACTTTTTCAGCTATTTTATATAGTACTTTGAATAGTTATGTTACAACTTTAGGTAAAACATTAACAGATTGTATAACATCGACAGTTTCGGTTGATTGGTATGTTAATATACAAGCAAATGATGTTAATATCGCTAATGATAAATTTTATACAACAACGGGTATTAGTGATGCTCCAACAAACACAGATTGGAAAAATGCGTTAACAAATACACTTAATACTTTAATTGATGATGGATATTATTATACTTTCTCTACGGAAGGTACAACATTAACTATTAGACGATTAACGTGTGAGGGTGAAACCATAAACTTAAAAGTTAATGTTGGTATTGACTTCAGTATTTTCTGTAATTAATGAGTGCAAATTTTAATTATTATTTAAGTGTAACGGGGGATTGTAGTAATACTAATTCAGGCGCTGTAAAAATAAATGTTGTCCCTGCATCAGGAGTACCACCATTTACATTCAATTGGTATTATGATAGTCAATACACAAATCCATTCTCACCCTTAAATTCTTCATCAAGAACGGGTTTATCTGCTGGTACATATTATGTTAGGGCAACAGATTCTCAAAATCCGACAAATCAGTTTTTGGATATTAATGTTAATATCTCTTCAGGTCTTTGTTTATCTTTTAGTACAGTAAGTGCGGCAACTTGTGGGAACGCTAATGGTGTTTTAACAGTAACTGCAACGACAAACATTTCAGATGTTGATTTTATATTATATAAAGGTAATGCGGTTTTTGATGCAAAATCTACTGACAACTCAACCTATACTTTTACCGATTTAGGTACAGGTATTTATTACGTATCAGGATGGAGTGCGGGATGTACTGCAACAACTGAAACCTGTATTATCGAAGATAGTCCAAGTGTTTCTTTTGGATTTTCAATTACAGATAGTTCTCAATGTATTACATCAACGGGAACAATAAGTATAACAGGAGAGACAGGTGTGTCACCTTTCACTTATTTATGGGGTGACAATGGATCTACGGGATCAACTAGAACAGGTCTGTCTGCGGGTACTTATTCTGTGACGGTTACAGATAGTAATGATTGTTCATTAACTCAAGACGCAACAGTTGGTGCTGTGGGTGTTGTTGGTGGGGTTTTTAGTTCTATTATACAACCAAGTTGTTTGTTATCAAATGGTAGTGCGACGTTAACAATATCAGGGGGAACTAGACCCTATCAATTTTCTGCAAGTAATGGAACAATATCATCAACAACCGCAACTAGTTTAACTTTTACAACCTTAAGTCCAGGAACTTTTAGTGTTAATGTAACCGATGCGGGACTTTGTACTACAACATTATCAACGACATTGGTGTCACCTGGTTCTATAAGTTCAGTTAGTGTTATTCCTACGGATTCTAATTGTGGTTCGAGTGATGGTAGTATTAAAGTTAGTGTTGATGGTGGAAGTCCGGCGTATACATACACATTAAAATTGGGTAGTACTACAATATTAAGTCAAGTTACAAATTCCACACAATATACATTCCAAAATTTATCATCAGGGGTTTATACTGTGATATTTAATGATAATAGTTCTTGTGGTTACACAGGTACGACAACAATAAGTAATAATGTATCATTTGGTATTAATATTTCATCAACTGGTGATACATGTAATAGTGGTGTTGGACAAATATATGTTGAAAAAACAACAGGTGGATTAGCACCATTTAATTATGCATTAAGTAATGGACAAAGTTTATTGGGAACATATTTAACCTCAACAACTTTTACAAATTTAGTTTCAGGTAATTATAGTGTTTCAGTTACTGATAGCACTGGTTGTACTATTTCATCAGGTTTCACAATTGGAAGTGATTCAGGGTTGAATTTTACATTATACTCACAAACTTGTGGGGAAACGGGAAGTGGTGGTACGGTGACCGCGTTAATAACACAAGGGTTACCACCTTTTACATATACTTGGTCTTCAAATGTATCGGGAACGACAACAGGTGGTTTAACCGCAACAGGATTAACCGCTGGGACGTATTCTCTTACGATATCAGGTTCAAATGGTTGCACACTAACAAGATCTACAGATGTATCATGTAGTGTTCTAAGAGCGTCGTTTCAAACCTATAGTATTTGTGATTCTGATATGGTAGTATCTGTTGGACAGAAACGAGATATGTTAAGTATGGTGTATGAGGCATATAGTGCTTTAACATCAGGTAACACATATTGTGTATTCAATTCGTCAGTATTTACCGCTGAAATAAGTGCGGGAACAACAACATCAAGTTCTACCTTCTATACTGGATATACCCTATCCCAAGTTCCTTCTGACACATTGTGGTATGACACGATTTCTAATCTTTTGGATGGATTTCCTGATATTGCTTCGGTTAATGTTGATCAAAATACGGGACAAATTGTTGTAACAAGTTCTTCAGGTGTTGATACTTATTTTAATAAAGACTTAGTAATCAATTTAATTATTGATTTCGATATAAATTGTTTAACATAAGATGGCATTAAATACTAAACAAGGTTGGAACTGGATTGCTTCACACCAAACAACAGGTAGTAATATATGGATTAGTTTTAGTGGTGGAACTCCCGTAGTAGTACCAAGCTCAATTGATTTTTTTGTTAACAATGGTGAGAGTGGTACTAGTTTTTCTGATGATAATGGTAATTTATTTTTGGTTTCTGATGGTACAACAATTAAAACTTCAGGTGGTACTACTATTGTATCAGGATTATCAGGTAGTGCTTTCTCGATGCAATCTGCAACTATTTTACAATCACCATATAGTTCAGAAACTTACTATATTTTAACTGTTGGTGTTGGTGCGGCAGGAACTGAAAGTGGTTATGGTAAAACAAACCAGACATTAACATATAATACACTTAAATACACAGGTGGTACCTCACCTTTTTTCCAAGTTTTAAACACTAATGTTGAAATTGGTAATAGATCTAATACTGGTGGTGAAGCTAATTATCCATTATCTTTAGGTTCAAATGGTTATGGTTATGCTGAAGTATTAACAACCGCGTTACACCAAAATGGTAATGATATATGGGTTATTACACCTAATTGGGGTAGAAATCAAATACACTCTTTTTTAATAAATAGTTCTGGAATTTCAGGAACACCATACACGTCCACAACCGCACAAGTACTACAGGGACGAAATAACTATGGACAAATTAAACCATCTCCAGACTATAGTAAAATCGCTATGGTTCTTGGTGATTCAAATGCGAGTCAAGTTGAAACAGCAAACAGACCCGCAGTTAGTATTTTTGATTTCAATAGAAGTAATGGTTCTTTGACCAATGAAAGGGTATTATTAGGGAATACGGGATATACTATATACGATACCAATGGTGCTAATCCTGAAGTTTTTGATGTGGGTGATGTTTTAGGGTGTGAATTTTCACCAGATGGTAATTATTTATATGTTTCAGAATTCCAAAGTTCAAGTGGAGGAAAGTTATTACAATTTGTATTAACTGCTTCCACGCCTACAAGTGCTAGTACGGTTACCGCATCAACAAATTATGCTACTTTTGTACAAACTGGTGGTAATAATTTAGGTACGTTACATTTGGCTATAGATGAAAAAATCTATTTTACGAATAGAGGAACTACTACATTATATAATGTAGATAACCCTAATAATCCATTGTCAGCGGTAACTATAAGTAATTTTGATTATGCATCAGGTGGTGGTGCGGTATTTAATTACGGATTACCAAATATACCTTTGTTTGCTAATCTTCCTCCAGTTGTAACTGGATGTACTGATGAGAATTTTTGTTTTAACACCTCATTTCCATCATTATCAGCGTATAGTGGTAATTACACCAAAACTATTACTTTTTATAATGGTAAAAACATATATAGTGGTGGTACAATATCTGCTGCCACAATTTTTTATGATGGTAACAAATGGTGTTTATCAACATCATTAGGTGGGTCTTGTATCTTAAGTGGAAAACAACCATGTTCAACAGATTGTCCTGATATATGTGATAGTGTCTTTGATGTGAGTAGTTGTCCTACACCGACACCTACAACAACACCAACACCTACACCTACTATAACACCGACACCATCGGTAACAATGACAAATACACCGACAAAAACAAATACACCGACAACAACACAAACGAATACACCAACACCCTCAAAATCTAGACCTGCGGCTGTTACATTTACAATATCAGTAACGAGAACAAGTCCAAGTCCAACACCTACTCAAACACCAACATCGACACCAATACCAACAAGAACGGTATCGTCAAGTGGAACATCGATTTATGAGATAGTTAATTCACCATTCATTTGTCCTGGTGGAAACAAAGTTCTTACTGATTGTGCAACAGGTGATGAATATGTTGTTTCAGAAAATATATCAATAACAGGTACAACAATAACAAGAGGTACTATTTTTAGTGCGTATATTAATGGTATATCAACTTGTGTAACATTAACGGATTATACTGATAATTCATCAAATGTTGTATATGGTGGAGCGATTGCACAATTTTCATCTTGTGTAAATTGTTTAACACCACCAACTCCAACTCCAACACCTAGTGTTACTCCAACCAATACTACAACACCAACTCAAACACCTACCACTACTGCAACACCAACAAGAACCGTTACACCAACACCAACAAGAACTGTAACACCAACACCAACTTTACCAGCTATTGGTATATTGAGTTTGTCACCAACTAATGACACTTGTGAAAGTTATACGGCAAGTGCAATAACGGCAAATAGGTTTTTCGGTACGATTAATGTTGTTGGTTCTGGTGCTACAGGATCCAATTACCGATATTCAATCAATAATGGTACCACATTCTCATCAACAACTTCATTTACCGGTCTTTCAAGTAGTACTTATGGTGTGGTTGTTAGAGATAACTTAACTGGTGCTCAAACATCGGTAACACCTGTGACAATTACAAGAGCGAGTTCAGCAAATACATTTAGTGCTATTACATTTAGTTGGTCAAGAACACCGATATTTGTTTCATCTGCTGCAACACCATATTCGGTTAATATAACAGGAACTACGTACCCTGGTAGTGCAATAACGATTGTTTATTCAGGAACTGCAACATTAAGTGGATTAACCAATGTACCATCTGGTGTTACATGGAATGGTTCGTTTAATGATCAATGGGGTATGAGTTTCAATACTCAAACAGGTTTCTTCTCAGGTATGACAGGCCAACCATGGCAAGTAATTGCTAATGTTGTAAAAAATGGAGTTACGGTATCATCAACAACAAGAAGTTTATCAACAGCGACAAGAACTACTAATCCAACAGGGGGTACTTGTACAGATAGTGGGTCAACAATATTTAATCAGGTTAGACGTGCTAGTAATGGTAATTATATTAGTGGGGATGGTTGGAGATTAACTAATTTGGCACCAACATCTGTGAGTTCTGGTGGGTTTTTACCATTTACATTTGTAAAAAATGATAGTGTGTCAGTACAAATAACATATTCAGGAACAGTACTTTCAGTTCCTAATTTACCGGGAGGATGTTCTCAAACACTTACAGTAAGTTCTAATATATTGTCAGCATATTTCGGAACGGCAGCTAATGTACCGACTAATACTAATATATTTGCAAGTGCTAGTGGTCAATGTTATACACTTTCAGGAACCAGGACCGTTTCTAATCCAACACAACAATTCTTTACATACACAGTTACATAAAAAAATAAACTAATGGCAACAATAATATCAGTTACATCAATAACAGCGGTACCACCGATTGACATATACGTAGGAGATGTGTATGGATCATTTGTTTATTATTCTTCATCAACATCTACTGGAAATTTTATAATAAATGTTCCACCACCTTACGATACTTTATCCTTGTTAGGTGTTAAGATTGTCGATGCTCAGGGTAGTGTTGGAATACAGAGTGAGATTCCACCATCTCAAACACCAACACCATCAATTACCGCATCACCAACTATGACACCAACCAACACCGCATCACCAACTGTGACACCAACTAAAACGGCGACACCAACACCTACAAATCCAACACAAAGATTTGATGTTTTAAGGTTTGATGGAACAAATACAAATAATGGTCAATTATTTGTTAATGGCCCAATTGGTGCTGCATTTTCAGACCGAATTTACATTGTTTATCCAGGTAATCCGTCATCAAGTAATATATATAATGATAATCAACAAGGACAACCTACACCAAATTCTACCATAATTACTAAAGTGGAAAATAATCAATTCTATATTAGGGTTATAGAAGATGGTGAAGAACAATATGGTAGTGAGATTACTAGTGGTTTAAATATTCACGAACTTAAAAACTATAATGGTTCTTCTATTGGTGTATATGGTATTACTGCTAGTGGTGTGAGTTCAAATAGTGGTCAATGGGTATGGTCATCTACCACAGCACCTTTGACAATTGGTAGTTACTATCAATTAGATCAGGCGTCAAATATAAGTAATCCATATGATACACTTTATAGTACGACTACAAATATTTGGTTTACAACATCTACTAATTACCAACCTAAAGTTATTAAAGCGTGTAATGACCCTGGTAATACTAAAATTATTTATGGTAAAGATTTGTCATCTTATAATAATGGTGATGTGGTTACTATAGATTCTGTTGGTCCTGAATGTTATGAATTTGATAACACTATAACATCAGTTGGAGTGGTAGTTGATATATCAAATGGTACAATAACAAATAAAATAAATTGTTCCGACCCAAGTTGTCCATAAAAAAGTAGATTAACGATTATTTATAGATATGGCATTTAGGAATAGATTATTTAGTTTTTGTAGCAACTCCTCAGCTAAGTTGTATGCTGTTGTAAATGATCAAGTTTTTGTACCTGGACAAGTTATTAGACTTGGTAATGGTTGTTGGACGGATGGTGGTTTGTGGGATGTGACAAATACACAACCACAATTATTTTTTCCATCGACACCATATTTTAATAATTGTACGGAATGTAACTCATCAGGAAGGATCAGAGTAAAATTTGTTCAGTGTAATGGCACGGCAATAAGAGAAGGTTTTATTGAATCTTCTACTTTTCCTACGGGTGTTGTTGCTTTTTTCACAGGAACTGGTGATGATAATTTATGTTATTCTGCAAATAGTGTATCAACAAATACTTCCGCAAATGATGTTTTAACATATTCATCATTTAATAGTTGCGTGGCGTGTAATGAGTATGCGGCATCACAAACAATTGTTTATACTGCAACAACATTTCAAAATTGTTGTAATTCATCCGACATACGAACATTTAATGTTAGTGTTTCCGATTTTTCCGAGTTCCCAACACCTGTTTATAGGTTTTCAGGATCCTGTTATCAGTATTATCCTTCAGGTACTATTGGAACTATCCAAGGTTATCTTTCAGGAATTTATTCTAATTGTCAATCTTGTTACAATGGTGGTGGTGAGGTAACATCAATCGCTTGCCCTACACCAACTCCAACACCTACAATGTCTCCAACGGTGACACCAACACCAAGTATTACACCATCAAATACTAGAAGACCAAATACTACACCATCAAATACACCATCGACAACAACAACATTAAGTGCTACTGGAACACGACCATTGAGACCATCAATCATTTCTGATTGTAAGATAAACAATGTTGTGGATTTGACGGTTTCTTGTTCAGGTACAAGTGCTTCGTCATCAATAACTCCTGATGGAACTATTACTTTAACTATATATGGTGGGACCGCACCATATACTACTACATGGTCCGACGGTGGTACTGGAAATTATAGAACAGGTTTAGTACCTGGTGATTATGTTGCCACAACCGTGGATTATTATGGTGATTATACTGCGGTTACAACATGTACTATTATAAGTTTAACACCTACACCAACAATAACTCCAAGTCCAACAGTGACACCAAGTACGTCACCATCGGTAGAACCTACAATTTGTTTAACATTACAAAGTGATGCTATAACATCAGCAATCACATTTAACTCTTCATATTTTATAAATGGAAGACAATCTTGGAGTGCAAACACTTCTGGTGGTAATTGGAATATATTATGGTCAGGAACTAGATGGGATTTGGTTCAAAATACTTACCTATCAACTCAAATATATTCAACATCAAACTCTATCGTACCAACTAGTGGATGGATTATTGGTGGTTATCCTGTATTTAGTACTGCCGTAGTTGTGGTTGGAACTTGTACCGCCTCAACACCTACCGTTAGTGTAAATATTACGGACGATACTTGTTATGCTACATCAACAACACACTATGGTGCTATTTTGGTTATAGGAAATGGTGGAACACAACCATACCAATATTCAGTAAATGGTGGATTAACTTATCAAGCGTCACCTTATTTCTCAGGATTGTCCAATGGAACTTATCAAGTTAAATTGTTGGATGATAATAATAATGTTGTTAGTACAACCGCTGTGGTTGGTAGCCAACCATTGACAACATATCAATTAAGTTTTAGATTAGACTCTCAACAGAACAATTTCCCACCAATAGGTCCTGGAAATTCATTTATACAACAAGGAAGTGGTTATAGAAAATATACCGTGTTAGGTACAGAACAAATACCTGTTGGTACAACAATTCCTTTAAGTGTGAGAATACAAAAGTATTTTTCATATCAGAATGTTCAGTCAGGATTTATATACACATTTAATGTAACACCTATAATTAAGGTTAATGGTGTTGCACAGACGTTAAGTACAGGTTCTACAAACAATTTCCCAATGCCATCTTATTGTAACTTAAGTACAAGAGTTTTTGAAGGTGATTTAACTTACATTACTTCTACATTTAACATTCAAAAAGATGATGTCGTTACCTTTGAATATAATGCAGCATATAACGCAACAATCACTAGAGATGGATTCATAACAACAACATGTAGAAATAACATAAATGTGAGTGTGAATATTAATGTGAATTGTAATGAAAGAAGAATTGTTGATTGTAAAGTTGTTGGAGGATCATTCTCAGAACCAAACCCATTCAGTGTTCAAATTTCTAATTATCAATAATTATAGATATGTCGTATATAATAAAATCAACATCAGCTTTAATCACTAGTATCCTAACAGATGCGGGTAGAAACAAATTATCACAAGGTAATTTTAATATTAGTTATTTCCAAGTAGGAGACTCCGAGGTTTGTTACGGATGTGCTTCAGGGTTTAATCAAAAAAATGGAAATGTATTACAACCAAATTTTAATGATCAAAATAATACCGGATCACCCCAAAGTACTAAGAACTATGTAAAATATCCTTTTTATTTGGCTGGTGGTAGTGGATTAACCTATGGTATTCCATTTAACGCGTCTCAATCTACCCAAGTATTTAATACGGCAGAACCTTTAGGGTTTTTTAGTGGTGCTAGTGCGTTCACAACAACATCTTACACAATTAATACTCAATATAGAGTAACAACTTTAAGTGGTGGAACAACATTAAGAGGAGTTAGTGATGGTTGTGGAACTACAAGAACGATATCAGCAAACACGTTTTTATTTTTATTAACAAATAATTCAGGGTGTGGAACGATAACAGGTAAATCACCTATGTTTGTATATAGAGTTCAAAGTGCGAGTACAGGTAACGTGGTGGTGGATAGAACATTACCTAACTATACGGCATTTACTTGTTCATCAAGTAGAATGTTAAATTATCCATCAACATTTACACCATTTTATGATTCTGAAACACCATCGTATTATTGGAGTACTGACGCTATTAATTTTGAAACACCTTGTGATATTTCACAGGACTATCCAAAGGTATGGAATATGTCAATAGCGTGGAGTGAGAATTTTGCAGGATATATTAATGGATTTAATAATAGTTACGAAAATTATCAAACCGTTGGTTATTTGGGAACTAAGGAATATTTTGGATATCAAACATCATCGGGACAATCAGTAAATACAGGTACGTCTTATTATAATTCTTTCTCTGAAAAAATAATGGTTAATCCTGAAATGCAAAGGGCGATAGCTATTGTTCATTATACAAATCAATCTATTGATAATTTTTATGGTGAAAAATTTGCAACAGAACCATATGATGTTGATGCTGATCCTGTTGGATTAGCAAGAAACTTCAGTGTTGAAATTCCTTGGTTGATGTGGCACAAAAGTACTGGTGGGACTATGGGACAGACGTTCTACATTGATCCGACCGGATTTACATCACTTAATTTGGCGGAAGTTAAATACATTACATCAGGTAAGAATAGTGATATGAACAATCCTGGTATTAGGTATTACGATTTGTGGGACAATAAAGCAAATAGTGATGGATATCCTAATCGTGTTGGTAAGGTGTTTCCCGATCATAAGATGATTGTTTTTGATGATCAAGAAATCATTGCCGCAATGTCATATGCCTCTAACAGGTCTTGGACACTTCCAGTTCCGAAAGTGTCAAGAATTGTACCAAATGTTTGTGCGGGTGGTGGACAAGGTTCTACAGGTGTTTTAACGTCTAGTTCTGATACAATGTATGTAACATATAGATTTAATTCCACAGGTGGTACTTTTACAAATTCCTTACATTGTAACGTATATTCAAAAATTAGTGGTGATCCTGAAAACGATGTTGCTAATGTCTCAGTAAGATTTGGGAATGAATTTCCATTTATGAATGGAAATCCAACATCTTCTTGTTCAGGTTTCAATGCCAATCAAATGTATTTGTTGGTTCAAAAAACATCTAATGGTAGTTTACCTTCACCAACAGATTGGAGATATATTGATGTTACTTCGACAATAACTAAGAATGGTATTTATTTAACACCATCAGGTATTACAGGAACCACATTTGTTATTAATGAAACCTCATATAACAATGCTTCAACATATTATCTATCAGATTATATGACAAATCCGTCATCAACACAACAAGGAATACAATTCGGTGATGAGATATTCTTTTATGGTACAATAAAAACCGATATCGCTGCTACCATATATGAAATGAAGTATGAAGTCAATCTAACACAAGAACAATTCCAAAAGAGTTCAAATCCTACTTGGAATACGACATATACCCCATACGTTACTGAAATCGGTTTATATGATTCTAACAAAGATTTAGTGTTAATTTCAAAATTACAATCACCAACAAAAAGAACAGGATTACAACAATTTGTAATTAAACTTGATTTTTAATGAAAATTTAACATTTTTAAAGTATAAAAATATTTTATGGGAAAAGATTTTAAGAATTCACCAAAAGTTCTTGGTTTAGATATTTCTACGAGTACAATAGGTTGGGCACTTTTTGACGTTAAGACGGGAGAATTATTGGAGCTAACACACGTTTCACCTAAAACAAAGGTTAAGAGAGAAAATAAAATTCATGAACTTTTGGATAAGGCGGAAACCTTTCAAACTAAATTAAATGAGTATAAGAACTTAGGGATTACTAAAATTATAATTGAGGAACCATTGTTAAATAGTAACAACATTTATACTGTAGGTACATTATTAAGGTTCAATTCGTTTATTACCAAGTTAATATATGATACTTTAGGTATAGTTCCTGATTACATTACAACCTATAACTCAAGAAAAACAGCTTTTCCTGAATTAGTAAAAGAAAACGATAAAAAGAAATTCGTATTGTTCGGTGGTCTTCCTAAAGATATTGACAAAAAACATATTATTTGGGAATTGGTTGCGAAAAGAGAACCTCAGATTACTTGGCAATATACCAAAAACAACACTTTGAAAAAAGAAGTTTATGATATGAGTGACGCGTATTGTTGTGTTTTGGGATATATGAAACAGGAGGGTATTTGGTTGTAATGTGGGTGAACATCCCTTTACTCTTTATTTGTTACATACCACATAAAATAACAATGTTGATAAAAAATTTTGTAAAATCAAAAAAATGATTTATCTTTGCTCGTATGAATGACGAGTCAGAGTTATTGGTTGAATTATTAGAGGAGGTGCTTGGTAAGCATCGTGCTCATTATGAGAGTAAAGGACAGATCTCATTCAATTGCCCATCATGCGATGAGGGTAGGAATAAAGGAAATTTCGAGGTTAATTATTTCCGACATGTTTATAAATGTTGGAGTTGTTCAGATGATAACGGGACTCATGGTCCGTTAGGTAAGTTATTTGATACTTGGGGAAGTAAGAAACAAAAGAGAACGTATTCCATGTTGGCACCTGAAGAGGTGAGACCAGATAGACCCAAAGTACCAAAAATTAAATTACCACCGAGTTATACTAAGTTTAAGGATTCAAATCCGAGATATCCGGTCTATAAAGAAGCGATGAATTATTTGAGAAGTCGCTTTATTACAGATGATATGATTGAGAAGTATGATATTGGTTTTTGTGATAAGGGTGACTTTATGGGTAGAATCATTATCCCATCCTACGATCACGACGGACAATTGAACTACTATATTGCTAGATCTTGGAACAAACACTCAAAGAGTAAGTACAGAAACCCGGACTATCCTAAAGACGAGATTATCTTCAATGAGAGTAGAGTTGATTGGGGTAAAGATATTTTTTTGGTTGAGGGTGTATTTGATGCGTTATTCTTAGATAATGCTGTTGTTATGTTAGGAAAACATTTATCACAAAAATTGATGGATCGACTATATAATGATGCGAAAGGAAAAATAATTATTGCATTAGATGGTGATGCTTGGAAAAATGCATTATCTTTGTACCACGAATTAAATGGTGGTAAACTATTTGGTCGTATTGAAATACTGAAACTACCTGAAGATAGGGACATTGCCGAACTTCAAGGGAATATCGGTGAGTATTATTATGAAATTAAGTAAATATGGAAAATATTTTATTGGAACTTTCTAAGTTCAATCACATCACGTATTATGATGAACCACACGAGTATTACTCAGATGGTAAAAAACTAACATCGGTAACTACCTTTATCGGTAAGTTTAAGGAAAAGTTTGACACCCAAGGAATGGCGGAGAGTTATGCCGCTAAACGTGGGTTAAACGTCGTGGATGTTATTTCCGATTGGGACTACAAAAGGGACTTTTCTACCGTTAAGGGAAGTGCTGTCCATTTGTATGCCGAAAACCTTTGGAATAACAAAATCTTCCCTTACGATCCGATTCCTGTGGTTAAAAGATTTGGATTGGATCCTATTAAAGAACCATTTGACAAATGTGTTAAGATGGTTGAAAAGTTTTATCATCAGGCTAAAGCTAATTTAATTCCTGTTAAAATGGAATTGGTTGTTGGCGATATGGAATATGGTATTGCTGGACAGATTGACGCATTGTTCTATAACAAAAAAGCTGGTGAATATCAGATTTGGGATTACAAGACGAACAAAGAAATTAAAACCGGTAATAATTTTGGTAACAAAATGAAAAATCCAATTTCTCATCTAGAGGAGTGTGAGTTGAATACGTACTCACTCCAATTGAATTTGTATAAACATTTGATTGAGAAGAATACCAACATTAAAATCGGTAAGTGTTATTTGGTTTGGATCAATGAGGCGATTGATGATTATAAGGTAATTGAAACCAAGGACTTAATGGCTGAGGTAAAAATTATGTTGGAAAAAGTTTGATGGTTTAATTTTTATCTATTATTTTTGTTGTTATGATGAATAGAATTGTATATTTGGGAG